>Ga0136846_1229150_pt1 | contig 29682 bp, 27 predicted proteins | sample HopSoiMetagenom2_FD_96841 | JGI IMG/M metagenome (GOLD analysis project Ga0136846, IMG submission 96841) | Grasslands soil microbial communities from Hopland, California, USA - 2 Assembly 2016 (version 4) | ecosystem: Environmental > Terrestrial > Soil > Grasslands | place: USA: Hopland... | reverse complement strand
TTCTGCCATTGAACTACACCCGCGTGAAAAATCATTATAGGGAGCGGCCTTGCGCGCGTCAGCAAGGCGGGTGCGGGGCCGCTGGCGCCGGCATTTTCTGTGTGGTTTTTACGACTTGCTACTACTGTCGCGAGATGTAAGGCATCGGTTACTATCTCTCGGTTATGGCTTCAAGCCGTTCGCTCCAAGCGTAAAGGCCGCCGTTTCGCCGCGTCAGAAACCTGTTTTGAGCGACCTTGAACGACACCAACTTATTTAGCCCAAGCGAATACACCGCCGCCTTGCTGCTTTATGTTCGCCAGCATGCGGCGCGCGTGCACGCGTGCCGGGTTCTGGAGCTGGGTACGGGCAGTGGTGTGGTGATGGCGACGCTGCTGGCGCTGGGCGCGGAAAGTGCGCTGGGCGTGGACCTCGAAGCGCTGGCGGTCGAGGCGACACAAAACCTGCTCAGCCAGGAGCACTTGCTGACAAGGGCCAGCCTGGTTCAGGGCGATATGTGGGACGCGTGCGGCGACGAGCGCTTTGATCTGGTCGTGACCAATCTTCCGCAGTTTGCCGCCGACCATATTGAATACGATGGACGCCTTGCCAGCTGGAGCGCGGGCGGCCCCGATGGCCGCCGCAACGTGGACCAATTTCTGGGTGGACTAAGCCATCACCTGGCCCCCGGCGGCCTGGCGGTGATGACCCACAACGTGTTTCTCGACTTCAACAAGACGCAGGCCATGGCAGACAGCCTGGGCCTGCAAGCCCGTGTCGCCTATTGCGCGTCGGCGCCCTTGCCGTTGCATAAACTGGCCAGCTTGAGCCCGCATGTGCTGGCGCGTTTCACGGGCCAGGGCATCCATCACGTAGGCGAGTACTGGTTTGTCGACTTTGACCTGGTTGAAATCAGCTGGAAGCACGAGGGGCCTGAGGCGGCTCTGCTGCAGGGACGGCAGGGATGAAGGGATGACACCGGTGCGCCGGTTCTTCGCTATCTGCCTGGCGCTGCTGTGCTTCAGCGCTGCGGGCCAGAATGCCGCACCGCCGCCCCCGGCCCCGGCGGCGAACCCGAAAAGCACGGCTTGCGATGATGCCGCCGACGTGTTGTCGCGGGTCATTTGCACCAAAACCCTGAGAGTCGGCGTGCGCACAGGTTACCCGCCGTTTGCCTTCGAGGACGCCGGCGTGCTGCAAGGCTTTGAAATTGACCTGGCCCGCCAGCTGGCCGGCTCGCTCGGTGTCACGCCGGCGTTTGTGGTGGTCACCCCCGCGAACCGGCTGGCCATGCTGGGTGAAGGGCGGGTGGACATGGTCATTGCAACGATGGGCCACACGCTGCAACGAGACCGGGAGGCCGTCTTCGTCAGGCCGCATTACTACCAGTCGCAAACCATCGTGCTGGGACGCAAAGAGCTTGAGATCGGCGGCATGGTCAAGCTGCGCGGCAACACCGTTTGTGTGACGGTGGGCAACAGCACCAACGCGGAGTTGTCGGTCAACGGCGCGCGCCTGAAGCTCTTTGACAAAGCCTCCAGCCTGGTCGATGAACTTCGCCTGGGCGGCTGCTCCCTGGTGGCGCAAGACGACAGTTTTTTCGCGTCATATTTGCAGCAGCCTGCGTTTGCGGCGGCCTATGAGACCAAGTTCGGCTTTGCGCCGCTGCCTTGGGGCGTAGCCGTGGCGCGGGGCGGCGGCCAGCGCCTGGCGGACGTGCTGGCCCTGTCGATGCAGCAGTTGCATATCTCGGGCGCCTTGCAGGCGCTGGCCAAAAAGTACGGGGTGGACTCGCCGTTTCTGGAGCGGCAGCGCCTGTTGTGGGCCAGCAGCCGCTGCGCGCAGATCACCTCGTTGAATGACCCGGCCTGTGTGATGGCGCCGCTGGACAACCAGCTGGAGCCCACACCGTTCGCGCAGCGGGTCGACCAGCTGGAAGACTACCTCTACAAGCTCACCGGCACAAAAGTCACCCTGGCCGTATTCAAGACCTGGGTGGCGCTGGATCTTCTTTTTGAAGGGGTGTGGTTCTCTGTTCTGCTGGTGACCGGCGCCGTGCTGGCGACCTGGGCTTTTGCCCTGGCTTTTGGCGCGGGCCTGACGTCGCACAAGCCATGGCTGCGCCGGTCCATGCGTTGCCTGCTGTGGCCCCTGCAGTCGACGCCGCTGATTTTGCTGATGGTCCTGGCCAGTGTGCTGGTCGGCGCCGCCGGTGCGACCTCGCCCTTGGTCGCGCTGGCCGCAGCCGTGGTGGTGCTGGGGCTTTTTAATGGGAGCAACGCGGGGCAGGCGGTTGCGGAGGCCATGCTTACCCTGCGCGAAGAACGCGCGCCGGCACAGCCCGTCTTGAGCGCAGCCGTCTACCGGGCCAGGGCGCAGATCGTGGCATTCATGGTGAACGCCACCCGGGGCAGCCCGGCCGCGTCGGTGATGGGCGTGCCCGAACTGCTGTCTGCGCTCAATGATGTCGCCTCGTTTTCCAGTGAGCGCATCACCACCTACACCTTTTTGCTGATCTTCTACATGCTGCTGGTGGCCGTGGTGCATCGCCTGGCCAATGTGTGGCAGGCGCGGCTGGCCCTGAGCGGGGGTGCCTATGCTTGAGCTGCTTGGGCGCTTTCTGCCGGCATTCCTGTCTGGCCTGGCCGTCAACTTCGAGATCGCCATTTGTGCCCTGTTGGGCGGCTTGCTGCTGGGCGCGCCGCTGGCTGTCGCACGGTTTCGCAACGGCCTCGCCTCCACGCCGGCCGCCTGGCTGGTGGCGCTGCTGCGCACTGTGCCGACATTTGTGGTGATGTTCTTTCTGGTCAACGTGGTGCCCGCCACGGCTTCCATCGGCGGTTGGAAGTTTGGCATGACGCCCTGGCTGGCGGTGGTGCTGTCACTCACCCTGTATGCGGCGGCCTATGTGTCCGACCATGCCGTTGAGGCCATGCGGCAGTTGCGAAGCGGCTCGCCTGTGGCGGCCATGCTTTTTGTGATGGGGCTGGTGCGCGCCTTTTTTGTCATGGTGCTGTCCTCAGGGTTTGGCGCCGCGGTGGGCGTGGTGGAGGCCACCACCATCACACTGCGCGCCATTGAAACCCTGCCCAAAGTGAGCGACAGGCTGCTGCTGATCGGCCTGGTCATCCTGATCTTCACCGTGTGCTTCCAGCTGATCTACCAGGTCATTAACCGCTGGCGCGGCAAGCTGAACCAGCGCTTTCACCGGCCCGTGCAAGCTGCCCGCCTGGAGGGCGTCGAGCAGCCTTGAGCGGACGACGACCTGCGTTCAGGGCCGCAGGTAAGCCCAGCCTTCGTGCTGCTTCTTCATGATTTCAGTGACGCCGGCGGGCACATAGCTGATGCCGGCGAGCATGTCGTCTTTGGTCAGCTTCTGGCCGCGCATGGTGTTTTCGCAGGCAGTGACCTTGATGCCGGCTTTGGCGGCGTCGGCGATGCGGGAGCCGGCGGGAGACTCGAGCTTGAGCATGCCGATGCCGGGGCCGTAGGCGACGATTTCAATGTCGACATTGGCGGCGCCCACGTCGTCTTGCAGGTTTTTGGCGTTGTTCAGCGCCAGGTTCCATTTGGCCGGGTCGTTGTCACTGACCTGGATCACGATTCCTTGGCGTTTTATGCCTGCAGCCCCCGCGGGTTGTGCGTGAGCGGCTATTAAAAATGTAGCAACTGCGGCAGCGGCGCCCGCTTGTACGAAGAGTCGGCGGTTCATCTTGGTGTGTCTCCTGAAGGGGAGCGTTCATTTCAACACAACGGCCGCATGAAACAAGCCCCTGAACCTCCTTGTGGCGGTTCAGGGGCTTGTGGGGGGCTCGCCTTATTCCCCGGAGGCCAGGGGCGCAGGCGTGGCGACTGGCGCCGCTGTGGCGGATGCCTCGGGCGTGCTGCTGCCCCCATGGATGACATGGTCCGGTGACTTCCACAGCTTGCGGACAAACACCACGACCTGCCACACGACCAGAGTTCCAATCATCGCCAGCAAGGTCCCGCTGATGGGGCGGTTGACGAAGACGCTGAAACTGCCCCGGCTGAGAAGCATGGCACGGCGGAAATTTTCCTCCAGCATGGGCCCCAGAATGAAACCCAGCAGGAGCGGCGCGGCCTCCATCTCCAGGCGCAAGAACAGATAGCCCACCAGGCCGAACACGGCTGTGATGTAGATGTCGTCCAGGCTGTTGTTGATGCTGAAGGTGCCGATACAGCAGAAAAAGAGAATCGCCGGGAACAGCACGGTGTAGGGGATCTTGAAGACCGACAGCCAGTAGCGCACCAGAGGCACGTTGAGGATGACGAGGAAGCAATTGCCCACCCACATGCTGGCCACCAGGCCCCAGAACAGGTCGGGGTGGCTGGCAATCATGTTGGGGCCGGGCTGAATGCCCTTGATGACGAAGGCGGCCATCATCAGCGCCATGACGGCGTTTTCGGGAATACCGATGGCCATGAGCGGGATAAAGCTGGTGCGAGCGGCGGCCTCGTCTGCGGCGGCCTGGCCGGCCACGCCTTCGATGCATCCGGTGCCGATTTCATGCTTGTATTTGCTGAACTTCTTGTCGGCGGCGTAGGCGGCGAACTGGGCGATCGTGGGGCCGCCGCCTGGCAGTATGCCCAGGACCGAGCCGATGATGCTGCCGCGCAGGGCGCTCGGGATGATGCGTTTGAACTCGGGCCAGGTCGGCATGAGCTTGATCTCGCCGTTGAACGGGGTGAGGACGTTTTTGTTGTCGAGGTTTTTCACCACCTCCGCAATGCCGAAGCAGCCCAGCGCGATGCTGATCAGTCCAATCCCGTCCATCAGGAAGGGCAGGTCCATGGTGTAGCGCGCCGTGCCGCTGTTCACATCGGTACCGACCATGCCGAGCAGCACGCCGACCATGGCCATGGCCAGACCGTTGAGCAGGCTGCCGCTGCTGACAAAGCTCACGCAGAAAAACCCCAGCAACATGAGGGCGCAATAGTCGGCCGGCCCAAACAGGAAGCCCACTTCACCCAGTGGCTGAGCCAGGGTCGACAGCACCACAATGGCCACAGTGCCGCCAATGAAGCTGGAAATGCCCGCAGTGAACAGGGCCAGGCCGGTTTTGCCCTTGAGCGTCATCTGGTAGCCGTCTATACAGGCGACGATGCTGCTGGCATGCGGGATTTTCATCGTGATGGCACTCACGCTGTCGCCATATTGGGCCCCGTAGTAAATGCCGGCCAGCATGATGAGCGCGCCGCCGGTGGGAATGGAGTAGGTCAGGGGCAGCAACAGGCTGATGGTGGACAAAGGCCCCAGTCCCGGCAGCAGTCCGATGAGCGTGCCCACCGTGCAGCCAAGAGCGCAATAAAGCAGGTTTTGCCAGGTCAGCGCGTGCTCGAAACCCAGCGAGAGGTTATGCAGGATGTCCATCAGTAGAGAGGCAGGCTAAGGCCGAGAAAGTTTTTGAAGGCAAAGGCAACCAGGATCAGGCCCACCGAGATCTTGATGTTGCGCACCACGGAATACGACGTACCCGCCAACGTGGAGCAAAACACCAGGAAGATGATGGCCAGGATCATGTTGATGTAGTGGGAGATGACGGCAAACCCGACGAGGCTCAGCAGAATGATGGCGATATTTTTGACGCCGTAGTCCAGGGGGACGGGATCATAGAAGTGCGAGCGCACCACGGTAAGTACGCCAATCACAAACAGCAGGGAGCTCACGATCAGGGGAAACATGCCGGGCCCGGACCGGCTTAATTCACCTACTGTGTAATTCAGCGACACCAGGCCGAACAGCAAGGCGATCGCCATGAGGCACAGGCCCCGTACGAAGTTGCGGTTGTTCATGTTCATGTGAGCTTGCTCCATGGCTGCGCCGATGCGGGCGTTGTCACAAGCGGGGGGTGAGTCATCCGTGTCTCCTTGGTGGTAGCCCTGCCTTCGGCCGGTGCACAAGTTGCAGCCGGCTGGGGGCGGTGGGGGGGCGGTAGGGGTGCAGCGGATGTTAGGAAGCGAGGCTTCCAATTGGCTTTCGTTTTACGCAGCCGAACTCAAAATACGTGTTATCACTAACGGGCCGGGACCTCGTAAAGAATCCTTTGCCCTCTCCCAGGAGGAGAGGGTGCAACACGAAGAGACCAGTGGCGTGGAAAGGGGTGTTCAGCCTTGCGGCGCAGGTACCTGCGGCAGCCGCAGGATGGCGCGCAAGCCGGTGCCCGAGGCCGGGTCGGCCAGCTCGATGTCGCCGCCGTTGCGCCTGGCATAGGCGCGCGCGATGGCCATACCCAACCCGGCGCCGCGGGAACTGTTGCCGGACGGGGCGGCTGAATGAAAGCGTTCAAACACTTCTGCCCGCCGCGCGGGGGCGATGCCTGGGCCGTCGTCACGCACCTCGGCCAGCGCCGCGCCATCGCCGGTGCTCACTTTCACGGTGATGTGCCCGCCCGGCGGCGTATAGGCAATGGCGTTGTGCACCAGGTTGGACAGCGCCTCGTGCAGCTCGGCGCCGCGAGCCAGTACCGGGACTGCGGGGCTTTTGTGCAGCGCGCCGGGCACCGGTGCATCTTCAGCCGCGTCCAGGCCCAGGTCCTGGTTTTTCTCATGGGCCAGCGCCAGGTACTGCAGCACCACGTCCCGCGCGACGCTGTTGAGGTCCACGACGGCGGGCGCGTCTTCGGATGGCGCACCGTCGCTCGCATGGGCCAGCGACAGCAACTGTTCGCACAGGCGCCGGCTGCGCGAGATCTGCACGACCATGGCGCGCAGGGTCGTGTGAAGCAGCTCGGGGTCTTTTTCGCGCAGCGCGACGCCGGCCTGCGTCAGCATGATGGCCAGCGGTGTGCGCAGCTGGTGCGATGCGTCGGCGAGGAACTGCGATTGCTGCTCGAGCAAATCGCGGTAGCTGGCCAGGTGCTGGTTGACGGCGTTGACGAGTGGCGCCACTTCATGCGGCACGTCGCTGGTGTCCAGCGGCTTGAGGTCACGCCCCTTGTTTTGCAGCACGGTTTTGCGCAGGCGCTCCAGCGGCTGCAGGGACCAGGTCACGCCCAGCCAGACCAGCAGGATCATCACCAGCACCATACGGGTGTCGCGTATCAATTCCTGGCGCAAAGTGGCCGCCTGCGCCCGGTCGCGCGGCTCGGTGCTTTCGGCCACCTGGATCAGCAGCCCAAAGGCCTGGCCACGTTCGTCAAGCACTTTGCTTTGAAGCGCCACCACGCGAACCGTATGGCCCCGGTAGTGGCTGTCGTACCAGACTACGGGGGAGGCGCCGGAAGAGGGCGGAGGGGCCTGCTGCGCAGGCGGCGCAGGCAGGTCGGTTGCGCCCAGCAAAGTCACCTCGCTTGTAGAGGCCACCCCTTGCGGCGTCAGTCCGATATGCAGGTACTTTTGCAGCGGGCCGGCAGCGTCGACCACCGCCTGTACCGCCAGTGGCGCGTTCAGGTGCAGCAAGCCGTCCGGACCCACCGACAGGCTGCCGCGCAGCACATGGACGGATTCGAGCATGGCCTGGTCGTAGGCGTCCTGCACCTGGTTGCGCAAGGCGCGGTAGTCGTTCCAGCTGTCCAGGGCCAACAGGCCCAGGATGGCCGGGAGCAGCAGCGTCAGCAGGCGCGCGCGTATGCCGAAGCGGTCGGGGTCAGTCCGCAGTATCTTCATGCGCTTCGCGTGCGGTGGGCTCCAGCATGTAGCCCAGGCCGCGCACGGTGACAATGCGCACGTCGCCGCCGTCGAGCTTGCGGCGCAGCCGGTGGAGCACCAGTTCGATGGCGTCAGGGCCGGCATTGCTGTCGGCCGGAAAGACCTTGGCCGAGAGCTGTGACTTCTCGACTGGCGAGCCGCTGCGTGCCAGCAGCACCGACAGGGCCGCGCCCTCGCGCGGCGTGAGCTGCAGCAGCGTGCCGGCCAATGTGAAGGCGCGGCTGTCGTGGGCGCATGAGAGCGAACCGCACTGCAGCGGCGCGTGCGAGCGCCCCCGGCTGCGCCGCACCAGCGCGGCGATGCGGGCCTCAAGCTCTTCAATCGCAAAGGGTTTGGTCAGGAAGTCGTCGGCTCCCACGTTCAGGCCTTTGACCCGGTCTTGAAGCGAGCCCTGCGCGGTCAGCACCAGCACGGGCGTGCGGTTGCCAGCCTTGCGGATGTCGGCCAGCAGGTTCAGCCCGTGCCTGTCGGGCAGCCGCAGGTCGAGCACGATTGCGTCGTAGTCATTGCCGGCCAGCAGCGACTCGGCGGTGCCGGCGTCCGGCGCATGGTCGGGCACAAAGCCGCTTTGCTTGAATGCGCGCACCAGCCACGAGGCCATCTCGGCTTCGTCTTCTACAAGGAGCAGGCGCATAGGGGTTCGATTCTCTGTTCGCTGTTGCTGTGGGTGAACCGGCTCAGCGCTGGATGTCCCCGAGGCACAGGTACTTCATCTCGAGGTATTCCTCCATGCCGTGGCTGGAGCCCTCGCGGCCCAGGCCCGACTGCTTGACGCCGCCAAAAGGCACATGTTCAGTGGCGATCACGCCGGCATTGATGCCGACCATGCCGTATTCGAGCGCTTCGGCCACGCGGTAAATGCGGCCGATGTCGCGGCTGTAAAAATAGCTGGCCAGGCCGAATTCGGTATTGTTGGCAGCGTCAATAGCCTCCTGCTCTTTCTGGAAGCGGAACACAGGAGCGAAAGGGCCGAAGGTTTCTTCACGGGCGCAGAGCATGTCGGCGGTGGCTTCGGAGATCACGGTCGGCTCAAAGAACTGGCCCTTGATCTTGTGGCCACCCGCCAGCAGTTTTCCGCCTTTGGCCATCGCGTCATCCACATGGCGCTGCACCTTGTCGACGGCGGCGTCCTCGATCAGCGGGCCTTGCGCCACGCCGTCCTCGAAACCGTTGCCGACTTTCAGCAGCTTGACCTTGGCGGCGAATTTTTCGACGAACTGGTCGTACACACCGTCTTGCACATAAATGCGGTTGGCGCAGACACAGGTCTGGCCGGCATTGCGGTATTTGCTGGCCATGGCGCCTTCCACGGCAGAGTCCACGTCGGCGTCATCAAACACGATGAAGGGGGCATTGCCGCCCAGCTCCAGTGCCAGTTTTTTGATCGAAGGCGCGCTCTGGGCCATCAGGATGCGGCCGACTTCGGTGGAACCGGTAAAGCTGATGTGGCGCACCACGTCGCTGGCGCAAAACACCTTGCCCACGGCAATGCTGTTGGCGCTGTCGGCTGTCAGCACATTGAGAACGCCGGCCGGAATGCCGGCGCGGATAGCCAGCTCGGCCGCGGCCAGGGCCGTCAGCGGGGTGAGCTCAGCGGGCTTGATGACCACGGGGCAGCCGGCGGCCAGGGCCGGGGCGACCTTGCGCGTAATCATGGCCAGGGGGAAGTTCCAGGGCGTGATGGCTGCGCACACGCCGATGGGTTGCTTGATGACCATCAGGCGGCGGTTGTTGTCGAACTGGGGCAGGGTTTCGCCGTTGACACGCTTGGCCTCTTCGGCAAACCACTCGACAAAACTGGCGCCGTAGGCGATTTCGCCCTTGGCTTCGGCAAAGGGCTTGCCTTGCTCGGCGGTCATGATGCGGCCCAGGTCCTCCTGGTTGGCCATCAGCAACTGGTACCACTTGAGCAGGATGGCGTGGCGCTCCTTGCCGGTCTTGCTGCGCCAGGCGGGCCAGGCGGCGTTGGCGGCCGCGATGGCGGCTTCGGCATCCTGGGGGCCCAAATTGGCCACATCGGCCAGCTTCAGGCCGGTGGCCGGGTCATTGACATCAAAGCGGGATGAACCGGTGACCCACTGGCCATTGACCAGGGCGTCGGTCTTGAAAATGCTGGGGTCTTTGAGAAGGGAGATAGGGGAAGTTTTCATGTCCATGGGCGGAGGTCCTTAAAGCGGAAGGCTGAAGAGGGTGAAAAGGGGTAGAAGAGGGGTGGAGAGAGGGCGAGGCGAGTGCACGTCGAACGATTTTGACAGCTTTCGGAGGCAGATACGGGCTGCGGGTAGGTATGCGATCCGGAGAAAGGGTTTCAGCGCGAGGGGCGCTGTCCCGGCATGTCAGGCCCTGCGCCCGCGCAGCCATTCCAACAGCAGCAAAAGCGCCGTGGTAAACAGGATCAGCAGCGTGGCGACGGCCGCGATGGTGGGCGAAATATTTTCCCGGATGCCGGTAAACATCTGCCTCGGCAGCGTGGCCTGGTCCGCGCCTGCCAGGAACAGTGTGACCACTACTTCATCAAACGAAGTGGCAAATGCGAACAGCGCGCCCGAGATGACACCCGGGGCGATGACCGGCAGGGTGATTCTGAAAAACGTGCGCAACGGGGTCTCGCCAAGGCTGAGCGACGCGCGCACCAGGTTGTGGTTAAAGCCCGCAAGCGTTGCGAGTACGGTGGTCAGCACAAAGGGCGCACCCAGCGCGGCATGCACCACGATCAACCCGAGGTAGCTGTCGGCAAGACCCAGCGGCGCGAAATACAGGTAAGTTGCCACACCGACCACGACGATGGGGACCACCATGGGCGCAATGAGAATGCCCATGAGCAGGCTTTTGAACCGGAAGTTGGTTCTGGACAGGCCGACGGCCGCCAAGGTGCCCAGCGCGGTGGCGATCAGGGTTGCGGCGGGCGCCACAATGAAACTGTTTTTGGCAGCCCTGGCCCATTCGGGCGAATCGAGCAGGTTGCGGTACCACTTCAGCGACCAGCCGGGGATGGGGTAGCTCAGAAAAGAGCTGTCGGAAAAAGACAGCGGCACCATGACCAGGATAGGCGCCAGCAGGAAAACCAGAATGGCGACGCAGGCGCCGCGCACCAGCCACCAGCCGGCTTTGTCGGCCAGGGTGGCATAGCGCGGAAAGGCGGGCCCTTTGATTTTGAACATGGTGAATTGGTTTGGTGTCTGCGTCTGAAAAAGAAGGATGTCAACCGATGCTGAGTTCGGCCTTGCCGATGCGCCGGTAAACGCTGTAAAGAACCATGGTGGCCGTCAGCAGCACAGCACCCAGCGCGCAGGCCATGCCCCAATTGACTTCGACGTTGGTGTAGCGGGCGATGTAGTAGCTCAGCATCTGGTCATCCGCGCCGCCGAGCAGGGCGGGGGTGACGTAATAGCCGATCGACAAAATGAACACCAGCAAGGCGCCGGCGCTGATGCCGGGGTAGGTCTGCGGTACATAGACCCGAAAGAAGGCGGACAGGGGCGCGCTGCCTAACGACACGGCGGCCCGCACGTAAGTCGCCGGCACGTTTTTCATCACGCTGTAAAGCGGCAGAATCATGAAGGGCAGCAGGATGTGCACCATGGCGATCACCACGCCTGCGCGATTGAATAAAAGCGCCAGGGGGCTGTCTATCAGGCCGATGCCCATCAGCCCCCGATTGACCAGGCCTTCGGATTGCAACAGCACAATCCAGGCCGCCACGCGTACCAGGATGGAGGTCCAGAAGGGCACCAGCACCAGAATCATCAGGAGGTTGGCCTTGCGTGCCGGCAATGAGGCCAGCCACCAGGCCAGCGGGTAGCCCAGCGCCAGGCAAAAAACCGTGACCAGAAAGCTGATCTGAAACGTTCGCAGCAAAATGGCGCCGAACGCGCGCTGGTCCGGCGGCATGCGCTCCACCTCCCCCTTGCTGTCGCGCCGCAGGTCCACCGATGCCAGCAGATAGTCGGGCGTCCAGCGGGAACTGTTTTTGGCAATCGCTTGCCAGAAAAGAGGCTCGGCCCAGCGCGGATCGAGCTGGAGCAGCCTGGCTTGTATTTCTTCAGGTGAGCCTGTGAGGGGCAGGGCACGGTAAGTGCTCATCACGAGGGACCGGGCACCGGGTGCTTCCGAGTTGAGGCGCCGTGCCAGGGCACCGGCATCTGAACTGTCAGAAAGATGGCCCAGGTCTTCCACCAGCGCCGCATAGCTTGCAGGGCCGGGTGGCGTCTGGGCGTTCCAGTCCTTGAGGCTTTTCCCCGTCCGGGGCAGCGCCGCCGCTACCTCCGGGTTTTCAATGGCACGTTGCAGCAGGGCCGCAATCGGCACCAGCAAGGTCAGCAGCAAAAACACCAGCAAGGGCAGGGTGAGTGCAAAGGCGCGCCATTTTCGACGAGCGTCGGCGCGCGACAGCGCCTGACGCAATGTGGCGGCGTCATTGCCCCGAAGGGCGCCCTGGCTGGTGATGCTCATGGGTGCTTGCTCCGCCGGCTTATTGCGTAGCCCAGGCGGCAAAGCGTTTTTCAAGCGCCTCACCCTGGTCGGCCCAGAAACCGACATTCATCTGGATGGCCTCTTTGGCATTGGCCGGCGAGGTTGGCAGATCGTCCAGCACCTTCTTGTCGAGCTTGGACAGGGCCTGGTTGTTGACCGGGCCGTAGGCGATGTTCTGCGCATAGACGGCCTGGGTGGCGGGCTGGCTGGCAAAGGCGATGAATTTCATCGACGCGTCCTTGTTGGGTGCGCCTTTGGGAATGACCCAGTAGTCCAGGTCATAAATGCCGCCGGGCCAGTAAATCTTCAGGTTGCGGCCTTCGCGGTTAGCGGCGTCGATCCGGCCGTTGTAGACGGTGCTGAGGGCAACGTCACCGGCCACGAGGAACTGGGCGGGCTGGGCGCCGGCTTCCCACCACTGGATGCTGGGCTTGAGTTCCGTCAGCTTGCGGAATGCGCGGTCGGCGCCGTCCTTGGTGGCCAGGACCTTGTACACGTCGGCGGGCTTGACGCCGTCGGCCATCAACGCGAACTCGAGGTTGTAGCGGGCGCCCTTGCGCATGCCGCGCTTGCCCGGGATCTTCTTGACGTCCCAGAAATCGGCCCAGCTGGTGGGCGCGGTCTTGACCTTTTCGGCGTTCCAGGCCATCACGGTGGACCATACAAAAACGCCTACGCCGCATTCCTTCACGGCTGCTGGCAGAAAGTCCGCCTTGGGGCCGATTTTGCTGAAGTCGATTTTTTCAAACAATCCTTCATCGCAACCGCGCTGCACATCGGGTGCTTCGACCTCGACCACATCCCAGGTGACTTTTTTCGTCTCGACCATGGCCTTGATCTTGGCCTGCTCGCCGTTGTACTCCACGGCAACGACCTTGGTGCCCGCTTTTTCGAAAGGCTCGTAGTAGGCCTTTTTCTGCGCATTGGCATTGGCGCCGCCGAAGTTCACGACGGTGATCTGCTGCTGCGCGAACGCGGGTACGGCCAGGCACGAAGCCATGGCAAGGGCGATGATGTTTTTCTTCATGGTGCTATTTCCTCGGTGGTTGATAAAGGCAGAAGGGGACGTTGAAAATGGTGAAGTGAGAAAGCGGTTACACCGCATAAATCCGCGTAAATGCGGGCGGAAATTCGAGGTGTACCCCTTCGCCCGGTTGCGGCGGCGGCTGGCCGTTCAACAGGGTGAGCGGCAGCTTGACGGTCGCTTCCGCCTGGCCGGCACCGACGTCGCACAGCAGCCGCAGGTGGTCGCCGAAATAGATGATGCGGGCCACGCGCGCCGGCAGCACGTCGGCAACGGATGCCGGCGCCTGGCGATGCAACACAATGCGCTCCGGCCGTATGTAGGCCTCGACCTGCATCCCGGCCGCTGCCTGATTCACGTTGGTGCCGGCCAGAGCGCGGCCATCCGGCAATTCGATGCCGGCGGCACTTCCTTTGCCTTTGAGCACCGTGCTGTCTCCGACGAAACCGGCGACAAAACGGTTGGAGGGCGTTTCATACAACGCCTCTACCGGCGCCAGCTGCTGGATCGCGCCATCGTTGAAAACCGCCACCCGGTCGCTCATCGTCAAGGCTTCCCCCTGGTCGTGCGTGACATAGACAAACGTGACACCCAGCTGCTTGTGCAGCTCCTTCAGCTCGATCTGCATGTGCTCGCGCAGTTGCTTGTCGAGCGCGCCCAGCGGTTCGTCCATCAGCACCAGTTGGGGTTCGAACACCAGCGCCCGCGCCAGGGCAACGCGCTGCTGCTGGCCACCGGACAGCTGCCCGGGCAGGCGGTCCGACATGCCCGACAGGCGAACCATGTCGAGCGCGCGCTTCACCCGGCTGGCCTGGTCGGTTTTGGACACTTTGCGCACTGTGAGTGGATAGGCCACGTTCTGGCCAACGGTGAGATGCGGAAAGAGGGCGTAGTTCTGGAACACCATGCCGAAGTTGCGCTTGTGCGGCGGTGTGCCGGTGATCTGCGAACCATTGAGGAAGATTTCCCCGGCTGTCGGCGACTCAAAGCCGGCCAGCATCATCAGTGTGGTGGTCTTCCCCGAGCCGGAAGGGCCCAGCAGGCTCAGGAATTCCCCACGATGAATGTCGAGGTCGAGTTGCTGCACCACCAGCTGCTCGCCGTCATAGGTTTTCTGCACGCCCGAAAAGCGCACCAGGACATCGTTATCAGTCATCGTTTTTCCTGAACGGGGCCGCGTAGATCAATGCGATGCGGTGAAGCTGTCTGCCAGGATTTGCAGGCCTTCGTCCAGCAAGGCGTCTTCGGCCGTGAGGGGAACCAGAATCCTGATCACATTACCGTAGGTGCCGCATGAGAGCAATATCAATCCGCGCCGGGCGGCTTCGGCCACCACGCGTTTGGTTAGCGCCGCATCGGGGCGGGATGAGTCTCCGTTTTCGAAGAGCTCTATGGCCACCATGGCGCCCAGGCCGCGCACGTCGCCAATGGCGGCTTCTTTCTCCGAGATGGCACGCAGGCCTTTGACGAGGTAGGCGCCCAAGGTTTTGCTGCGCGCCAGGAGCTGTTCTTTCTCAAAGGCCTTGAGCACGGCCAGGGCGGCCGCACAGCCGATGGGGCTGCCGGCATAGGTGCCGCCCAGGCCACCGGGGCCGGGCGCATCCATGACCTCGGCCCGGCCAACCAGGCCCGAGATCGGGAAGCCGCCCGCCATGGATTTGGCGATGGCGATCAGGTCGGGCGCCACCGGCCACTGCTCACAGGCGTACCAGGTACCGGTGCGGCCGGCGCCGGTCTGGACCTCATCGGCGATCAGCAGGATGCCGTGCTTGTCGGCCAGCGCCTTCAGGCGGCTGATGAATTCGGGCGGGGCGATATAAAAGCCGCCCTCGCCCTGCACCGGTTCAATGATGAAGGCCGCCACGCGCTCGGGCTCCACATCGTTTTTGAGGATCTGTTCGACCGAATGCAATGCCTGGTCGATGCTCACGCCGTGCAGGGCGTTGGGGTATTCGGCATGGAACACTTCGCCGGGAAAGGGGCCAAACCCCAGCTTGTAAGGCGCCACCTTGCCGGTCATGCCCAGTGTCATGTTGGTCCGGCCGTGGTAGCCGCCCGTGAAGGCGATGATGCCGGGGCGCTTGGTGTAGGAACGCGCCACCTTGACCGCGTTCTCGACCGCTTCGGCGCCGGTGGTCAGCAGCAGGGTCTTTTTGGCGAAATTGCCGGGCGCCAGGGCATTGAGCTTCTCGGCCAGTTCAACGTAGGGCTCATAGGCGACGACCTGAAAGCAGGTATGTGTGTAGAGGTCCAACTGGGCCTTGACTGCGGCGATGACTTCGGTGTGCAGGTGGCCGGTGTTGAGCACCGCGATGCCGCCGGCGAAGTCGATATAGCGGCGGCCTTCAACGTCCCACAGTTCGGCGTTTTTTGCCCGGCTGACAAAAATCTCGTGGGCCTGGCCGACGCCGCGTGTCACGGCGGCTTGGCGGCGCGCCATCAGGGCGGCGTTGCTGGAGGTCTGATTTGGCTGCATGGTGAAGGTGATTTCCGGGATTTCGGGGTTGAGGAGAGGGATGGACGGACTTTAGAAGCCGCCTCCAGCCCCGTCCATGTACACCACCGCGCTGTTTTCAACACACTGTGCGGGTCTAGAATCCTGTACATGGATTCCCCAACCCGGTGCATGGGCATTGCAATGCACAATCCGCCTTTTTTGGTTTTTTGATGCTCACACTTCGCCCGGAACTGCAGACCCCCCTGGTGAGCCAGATCGTCGATGGCCTGCGCGGGTTGATCACCGGGCAAACGCTGAAACCGGGCGTCAAGCTGCCTTCCATCCGCGGTTTTGCCGCCATGCACGGCGTCAGCGTCTTCACGGTGGTGGAGGCTTATGACCGCCTGGTGGCCCAGGGATGGCTTGTTTCCAAGGCCAATGCCGGGTTTTTCGTCAAGCGAAGGGGCGACGAGGGTGCGGCGGGTACGCCGTACGCGCAGCCCCCACAGCCTAAATTTGACGCGCGGTGGTACCTCAAGCAGATTTTCGAGAACCGCAACCTGCCGATGAAACCCGGCTGTGGCTGGTTGCCGCACGATTTCCTGTTTGGCGACGCGCTTCGCCGCAGCATGCGGCACCTCTCGGCAGACGGCTCTTCCCTCGAAGGGTATGGCCTGCCTTATGGGCATATGGCCCTGCGCATGGTCATCGCGGAGGCGCTCGCCGAAACCCAGATATCCGTTGAAGTTGACCAGGTGCTGCTGACGCAAGGCTCCAGCCAGGCGCTGGACCTGGTGGCCCGGCAGCTGATCAAGCCGGGCGACACCGTGCTGGTGGACAGCCCCGGTTACCCCAACCTGATGTTCATGCTGCGTTTTCTGGGAGCCAATCTGGTCGGTGTGCCGCGTACTCCCACGGGTTACGACCTCGCTGCGCTGGAGGCGCTGCTGGCCCTGCACAAACCCAAGGCCTTCTTCACCCAGCCCCGCCTGCAGAGCCCGACCTGCTCAATTGCCTCGGCGGCCCATTTGCACCGTTTGCTGCAGCTGGCCGAGACGCACGGCTTCACGCTGGTGGAAAACGATATTTACGCCGACATGGACCCGGTCGCGCGGTCGACGCTGGCCAGCCTGGACCAGCTGCAGCGTGTGGTCTACATCGGCAGCTATTCCAAAACCATCTCTCCCAATCTGCGCGTGGGCTACCTGCTGGCGCGAGGCGGCCTGATTGAGGAGCTGGCCCAGCTCAAGATGATTTCGGGCCTCACGTCCTCAGACATCGCCGAACGGCTGGCTTTCGGGGTGGTCACCGACGGCCGCTGGCGAAAGCACCTCAAGTCGCTTCGCGAAAAACTGGCCGTGGCGCATCGCAAGACCGAAAAGAACCTGACCGCACTGGGATTTGAGTTGTTCCATGAGCCGGGAGCCGGCATGTACCTGTGGGCCCGGCACCCGGACCTTCCCGATGGCGCCGTCTTGTCGAAAGAGGCTACGCCTGAGGGCATCATGCTGGGCCCTGGGCAATTGTTTCTGCTGGAGCCCCATCCGACGGGTTGGCTCCGCTTTAACGTGGCCTTCAGCGACGATGAGCGCATATGGCGATTTTTGTCCCACCGCATTGATCTGGGCCGGCAAGCCGCCCAGTAACGCCCGGTCTGGAGCCCCCCCACTTTCGCACCCGTGATCGGAGCAAGGCGGGGATTGATGCCCGCAGCCTTCAGCCGGCAACCTTCAGTTGTCAATCACGCGCCGGGCGAATCGTTCCAGATAGTCCAGCAGCTGATCAGCGCCGCGCATGGCCGCTTTCTCGTCGCCGGTGGCAATGCCCTGGGCAAGCTCCATATGCGCACGGGCGCCTTCGGTGATGTCACCTTCGTGCTGGTAGGCGTACCAGAAACGGCGGCATCGCACGATCAGCGGCACCACGCACTGGACTGCCGAATGGTTGTGGCTGGCCTGGTGGTTCACCTGGTCCAGGGCGTGGTCTGCCGCCATGTAGGTTTCAAGGTTGCCGCTGTTGGCGGCCTTCACCATGTTGGCGGCGCACAGCACGATGTCCTTGCGTTGCCGCTCGGTGGCACGGCGCGCCGAGCAGGCGGCGACCAGGCCTTCCAGTACGCGGCGTGTCTGGATCACGTCCAGGTGATCGGCCAGGTCGATGTGGGACACCAGCAGGCCCCTGCGAGGCTGCTGGACGATGAGCCCGCTCGACACCATGCGCAGCAGGGCTTCGCGCACCGGCGTGCGCCCCAGTCCGGTACGTTCGGCAAGGTCTGCTTCCACGACCGGGCTGCCGGGCTCGAGCTGCAGCGTGACGATCATGCTTTCGAGCATGTCGAACGCCATGTCGGCGGCGCGGCGCTTCGGTGGCGCCGCTGCAAGGGCTGCGCGGGCTGAACGTTGGGCGGGGGTGTGGGTCTTCATGTACCGTTTATTTTCTCACTCAGGCGGACGTGGGGCCGCGTGACGGATAAAAGCCGCCATGGCGTGCCGGCCCGGTGCGCGCGGTGCACGTCAAAGCTTTATGCCCCAGGCGAAAGGGTCGTCTTCCTGGATCAGCAAGGTGGCTTCGGCGCTGATGTACGCGCGGCCGCGGATGGTTGGCACGACCTTGCCGCCTTCCAGTGCATAGCTGGCCTCGAAGACGCTGCCGATCACGCTGGCCTGCCGCCAGACTTCCCCCGGCGCGAGCTTGCCATCGGCCGCCAGGCAGGCGATCTTGGCGCTGGTGCCGGTGCCGCAGGGTGAGCGGTCGTATGCCAGGCCCGGGCAAAGCACGAAATTGCGGCTGTCGGCGCCCCGGTCGTCGTCGGCGAAGATTTCGATGTGATCGATCTCGGCGCCGTCTGTGCCGGTGATGCCCTGTGCCGCCAGCGCTTCGCGCAGCAGCGAGGTGTAAGCCGTCAGGCCGGCAAGGTTGTCGCTGGCGACACGCTGGCCGCGCCCGCTCACCAGGAAGAACCAGTTGCCGCCCCAGGCGACATCGCCGCGCACCGTGCCGTGGCCGGGCACCTCGATGGCCACCTGGTGCAGGTGCCGGTATGCCGGCAGGTTGCGAACACTCACTGCCCCGTCGGCATGCAGCGTGGCGGTGACGGTGCCCACCGGCGTCTCAATGCGGTGCTCCCCGGGTTTGATGCGGCCCATGTGGGCCAGAGTGGCGACCAGGCCGATGGTGCCGTGGCCGCACATGCCGAGGTAACCGGCATTGTTGAAGAAGATCACGCCCGCAGCAGCGTCGGCCGCGACAGGCTCGCAGAGGAGGGCGCCGACGACGACATCGCTGCCGCGCGGCTCAAGCACTGCGGCGGCGCGCCAGGCATCGTGTTCGGCGGCCAGCAGGGCGCGGCGTTCGGCCATGCTGCCATGGCCGAGAGGGGGGAAGCCGCCGACGACGAGGCGTGTAGGCTCGCCGCCGGTATGAGAGTCGATGACCTGGATGCGTTTCATGTCGGTGTCCGGGTTGCGGTCAAGGGGGTCGTGGGCTTTTTCAGGCTTGCATTGTGCGCTTTGCCTGATGGGTTCGGCTGGCTGTTCCGGCGCCGGCGCCAGGCCTCCCATTCGCCCACCATGCCTCGCCGGAAGAACGACACGCACACGATGAACGTCAGGCCGGTAATGATGGTCACCACGCCGCCGAGTGCGGCCAGGTAGTTCTGCAGGCTCACCACCAGGGCCGCGCCGACCACCGGGCCCCAGCTTGTGCCGAGGCCGCCGAGCAAGGTCATGAGCAGCGTCTCGGTCGAGGTCGTCAGCATCACGTCGTTCAGCGCCGACAGCTGCAGCACCAGGGTCTTCATGGAACCGGCCAGCCCGGTGAAGGCAGCCGACAGCATGAATGCATAGAGCTTGCAGCGGTCGGTGTCGTAGCCCAGGGATACAGCGCGCGGCGCGTTGTCGCGTAGCGCCTTGAGTGACTGGCCGAACGGTGAATGCACAATCCGATGGATCGCGAGGAAGCCGGCCACGAAGACCGCCAGCGTGAAGTAGTACATGTGGTTGTCCACTGACAGATCGATGAGGCCGAGCAGCTTGCCGCGCGGAATGCCCTGCATGCCGTCCTCACCACCGGTCCACTTGATCTGCACCGCGAGAAAATAGGCGATCTGCGACAGGGCCAGCGTGATCATCGAAAAGTAGATGCCAGTGCGGCGGATCGCCAGCGTGCCGATGAGCCAGCCGATGGCCGTGGCCACCAGCATGCCGGCCAGGATCGCCAGTTCCACCGGAAAGCCGTAGCCGGACAGCTTGATCATCAGGATGCCGGTGGTGTAGCCGGACCAGCCAAAGAAGGCCGCGTGGCCGAATGACACCAGGCCGGTGAAGCCGATCAGCAGGTTGAAGGCCAGCGCGAAGAGCGCATAACACAGCACCTTCATCACGAAGACGGGATAAGCGATTTCGGGAAACAACGGAACCAGCAGTGCCGGAACCAGCAGCATGAGCAGAACGCGGATGGGTGCAGGTAGGTTGCCCATGGCTTATTTCTCCTTGCCGAACATGCCGGCGGGGCGAGCCAGCAGAACGATCGCCATGATCACGAAGACCACCACTGTCGAGGCTTCCGCGTAAAAGACCTTCGTCAGCCCTTCGAGCAGGCCCAGCGCCAGGCCCGTCAGGATGGCACCCATGATCGAACCCAGCCCGCCGATCACCACGACCGCGAACACGATATTGAGCAGGTTGGCCCCCATCAGCGGCGTGATCTGCATGATGGGTGCGGCCAGCACGCCGGCAAGGCCCGCCAGCGCGACACCGAAGCCGTAAGTCAGGGTGATCATCAACGGGATGTTGACGCCAAAAGCCTGCAGCAGCTTCGGGTTTTCAGTGCCTGCGCGCAGCAGGGCGCCGAGCTTCGTTTTTTCGAACAAATACCAGGTCACGGCACAGATCAGGAGCGAGGCGATCACGACGAAACCGCGGTAGATGGGCATGAACATGAAGCCCAGGTCGATGCCGCCCTGCAGCAGCGCCGGCGGGTCATAGCTCGCACCCGAGATACCGTAGAAATGACGGAAGATCCCTTCAAGCACCAGGGCCACGCCGAAGGTCAGCAACAGGCCGTAGAGATGGTCCAGGTGGTAGAGCCGCTTCAACAGTGTTTTCTCAAGCAGCACACCGAGCGCTCCGACGATGAGCGGCGCCAGCACCAGCGCCACCCAGAAATTGAGCTTGAATTCCGGGCCGAGCAGCAAAGGCAGCTGGGTAAAGCCGATCCAGGCCAGGAAAGCGGCGACCATGAACTGGGCCCCGTGGGCGAAATTGATGATATTGAGCAGGCCGAAGATGATGGCCAGACCCATGCTGAGCACGGCGTAGAAGCAGCCGTTGATCAGGCCCACCAGCAACTGCGCCATCAGCGACTGCATCGGAATGTCAAACATAGGGGTTGTGTCCTGGGTGAAGCGCGCGGCACTTGAGGTGCCGCGCGAATATCGGGTTTACTTGGCGGCGGCCTGGCAGGCCGGGCTGATGGCCGGGTAGACATCCGCGCCCTTGAGCACGGTCTTGACCTTGTAGTAGTCCCACGGTGCTTTCGACTCGGCCGGCGCCTTCACTTGCAGCAGCAGCATGTCGTGCACCAGCGCACCGTCTTCACGCAGCTTGCCGTGGCGGATCACCGCGTCGTCGATGGTCATTTTGCGCAGCTGCGCCATCACGGCTTTGGCCTCGTCGGTGCCGGCGGCCTGCACGGCTTTCAGGTAGTTAAGCGTGGCCGAATAGACACCCGCCTGGGCGGCAGTAGGCATCCGTTTTTGCTTCTCGAAGAATTTCTTCGACCAGGCGCGTGAGCGGTCGTCAAAGTCCCAGTAGAAAGCTTCGCTGAGATACATGCCCTGGGCCTTTTCCAGGCCGATGCTGTGCACGTCGGAGATGTAGGCGAGCAAGGGCGCGACCACTTGTTTGCGGGTGATGCCGTACTCGTTGGCCTGTTTGATGGCGTTCACCGTATCGTTGCCGGCGTTGGCGAGCGCGATCACGTCGGCGCCGGAAGACTGCGCCTTCAGCAGAAAGGAAGAAAAGTCCCCACCAGGGAAAGGATGGCGCGAACTGCCCACGACCTTGCCGCCGCCGGCGGCGATGACTTCGCTGGCGTCTTTTTCCAGCGAGTGGCCGAAGGTGTAGTCGGCGGTGATGAAGTACCAGCTCTTTTTGCCTTCCTTGACCAGCGCGCGCGCGGTGCCGGCTGCCAGGGCATAGGTGTTGGTCGTCCACTGCGCCGTCAACGCGTTGCATTTCTCGCCGAGGATGGCGGTGGCCAGGCCGGAGGAAGGCATCACGATGCGGTTCTTCTGCTTGGCGATTTCCATCACCGCCAGCGCGGTGGATGCGGTGGGAAAGTCGGTCACCATGTCGACCTTGCCCTGGTCAAACCATCCGCGTGCCAGGTTGGCGGCCACGTCGGGCTTGTTCTGGTGGTCGGCAAAAACCAGCTCGATGGGCTTGCCAAGCACTTTGCCGCCCATCTCCTCAATAGCCAGGCGGGCCGCGGCTACCGAGCCTTGGCCGGACAGGTCGGAATAAATGCCGGACAGGTCATTCAATACGCCGATCTTGACGACGTCGTCGCTGACCTGCGCATGGGCTGCCAGCGCCGCGCAGGCGGCCAGGCAGACGGAGAGTTTCTTGAATTGCATGAAGGGCTCCAGAGGTTGAAGAGAAAGAACTAACGGGAAATTTCAGATGCCGAGCAACGCGTCCAGCCGGCCCTGTTTGGCTGCGACGTCGGCGCCGTCGATGGTTTCAACCACCCGGCCGTGTTCGATGACGTAGTGCCGGTCGGCCAGGTGCTTGGCGAACCGGAAGTTCTGCTCCACCAGAACCAGGGTGAAGCCGCTCGCTTTCAGTTCACGGATCACCTGGCCGAGCTTTTGCACGATCACCGGCGCAAGGCCTTCGGTAATTTCATCAAGCAGCAGCAGGTTGGCGCCGGTGCGCAGGATGCGGGCCATCGCCAGCATCTGCTGCTCGCCACCGGAGAGGCGGGTGCCGGGGCTGTGGGCGCGTTCCTTCAGGTTGGGAAACATGGCGTAGATCTGGTCGAGCGACATGCCGCCTTCGCCGACTTTGGGCAGCAGCAGCAGGTTTTCTTCGGCGGTGAGCGAGGCGTAGATGCCGCGCTCTTCGGGGCAATAACCCAGGCCGAGCCGCGCGATCCGGTGCGGCGGCATGGCGATGGTTTCTTTGCCCGCGACACGGATGGAACCGGTACGTTTTCCGACGAGGCCGAGGATGGCGCGCAGGGTCGAGGTGCGGCCGGCGCCGTTGCGGCCCAGCAGCGTCACGCATTCGCCGGCTTTGACGTCGATATCGATGCCCTGCAGCACGTGCGATTCGCCATACCAGGCGTGCAGGTCCTTGATGGACAGCACGGTGCTGCCGGCCTGGGGATGAGTGTCAGACATGTGCTTCTTCCTCTTCCGTGCCCATATAGGCCTCTCGAACGGCCGGATCGGCGCAGACCCTGGCATACGGTCCTTCTGCCAGGATCTCGCCGCGCTGCAGCACAGTGATGGTGTCGCTGATGTCGGCCACCACTTTCATGTTGTGTTCGACCATCAGCACCGTGCGTTGGGCCGACACCTTCTTGATCAGGTCTTTGATCCGGTCCACGTCTTCGTGGCCCATGCCCTGGGTTGGCTCGTCGAGCAGAAGCAACTCGGGATCGAGCGCCAGGGTGGTGGCGATTTCCAGCGTGCGTTTGCGGCCGTAGGGCAGGTCACCGGCCAGCAGGTGCGAAGCGCCGGCCAGGCCGACCTGTTCGAGCAGGGCCATCGCTACCGGATCGAGCGTGTGCAGTGCCGCCACCGGCTGCCAGAAGCGGTAGTCGAGCCCCTGCTTGCGCTGCAGGGCGATCTTCACGTTTTCCAGCACGCTCAGCTGTGGGAAAACCGCAGAGATCTGGAACGAGCGCACGATGCCGCGGCGTGCGGTCTGCGCGGGCTTCTCGGCCGTGATGTCGGTGCCGTTGAAAGAGATGCTGCCGGCGCTCGGAATGTGGAACTTGGTCAGCAGGTTGAAGACCGTGGTCTTGCCCGCGCCGTTGGGGCCAATAAGGGCGTGGATCGAGCCGCGCCGCACGCGCAGGTCAACGTCGCGCACGGCGACAAAGCCGCGGAACTCCTTGGTAAGTCCCTTTGTTTCAAGAATGATGTCAGGTTCCATGCGTGGCGTCGGAGGTAGGGATGGAGGGTGCAAGCGCGGCCAATGTGGCTACGCGTACGGGTGAGAGGGGCGGGCGGGGCGCATTGGGCGTCCAGCCGAAGAGGAATTGCGTCGCCGCGCCGCAGACACGGCCCTGGCAGGCGCCCATGCCGCAGCGGGTGTGCAGTTTGGCGGTGGCCCAGTCCTTGTGCGGGGCCAGCGCACTGTGGGCTACGTCTTCACAGCGGCACACCAGGGTGCCGGGAGCGGCCAGCTGGCGCAGCGGCCCGGCGAGCGCGAAGCTGTGGTGCAAGGTGGCGGCGAATGCCTCCCAGCGCGCAAGTTGCGGGCGCAGCGCATCGGCCTGGGCGGTTGCACCGGCGGCCGCATGGCCGGCGATGGCGCCTTGTATCAGCGCCCGGTCGCTGCCGCCGACGCCGGTGGCCTCGCCTGCTGCATAGATGTTGGGCACACTGGTGGCTTGCGCGGCATCGACAGCCAGTGCAGCGGTGCCGTGACGCATCACAAGCGCGCAACCCAGGTGCTGTCCCAGTTCGGTGTTGGGCACCAGGCCGAAGCCGCAAGCCAGGCGGTCGCATGCGATGTCCTCCGCGCCAGCCGCTCCGCGCCGCAGGCGCACCGAAGCAAGGCGGCTCTCTCCTTGCGCCGACAGGATGTGGCTGCCGGTGCGGTAGGCGGCATTGAACAAACCCAGCGACTGCGCCGCCTTGCCCGGCCAACGTGCAAGCTGCGCGGCGAAGCCGGCGACGGCCTTCAAACTGGCCTGCTCCGCAATGCGCACTACCCGCCCACCGGCTTTGGTTGCCGTGGCGGCAGCGGCCAGCAGCAGCGGGCCGCTGCCGGCGATGACGATGCGTTCGCCCGCCACCGGCAGACCGGATTTGATGAGCGCCTGCAGCCCGCCGGCGCCGGTGACGCCAGGCAGCGTCCAGCCCGGGAAAGGCAAAAGTAATTCACGGGCGCCGGTGCAGAGGATCAGTTTCTTCCAGGTCACGCGCCAGCCGCGCTCGGCATCTTCCAGCAACAGTTCGAAGGGTTGGGGCGCTGCGACAACCCGTGCACCGCTGACCAGCCGGATGTTGGCACAGCGGCCGATGGCGCTGCGCCGCTGCGTGGCGGCTGCAGGCAAGCCGGCATGGGGACCGTCACGCCAGATCTGCCCGCCGGGTGCCGGGTTGTCGTCGACGATCACTATGCTGGCGCCGCTGGGGGCGGCTGCCAGCGCAGCGGCCATGCCCGCGGGGCCGGCGCCGATGATCAATACGTCGCAATGCTCGACGGCCATGGAGGGGTCTTTGATATTCACGTTGCAGCCTCCACCGTCATGCCGTCTTCGCAGCGCGTCTGGCAGGCCAACCGGCGCCGGCCGTCGATGTCGACGCGGCATTCCTGGCAGATACCCATGCCGCAGAACGGCGCACGGGCTTCGCCGTGCACGGATCGACGTGCCATGCCGATGCGCCTGGCGTCGGCGATGCACAGCGCCGCGGCCACAGAAGTGCCGGCGCTAACCGACAACGGCCGGCCGTTGATCTGGAGCGTTACCGTGCGTGGTGTTGTCATGGCTGTGCGGTTTCTGCAAATCGCCGGGCGGCATAGGGCACGGGGTCGAAGGCGGGCGTGGCACCGGTCATTTGCGCGGCCAGCAATTGCGCTGTGCCGGTGGCCGTGGTCACGCCCAGGCCCTCATGGCCGACGGCCAGCCACAGGCCTTCACGCCAAGGGTGGCGGCCGATGAGGGGGAGGCTGTCGGGCGTGGCGGCGCGCAGCCCGGTCCAGCTGCGGATCGCGTTCAGGCCGGCAAGTGCGGGCACGTAAGTCAGCGCGCGCTGCAGCATCTGCGCAACCATGGCGGCTTCCACCTCGGGGTCTGTGGTGCCGAACTGCCGCGAGGAGCCGATCAGCAATTGCCCGGTGGGGCGGGGCTGCAGGTTGAACGCGACCGACGGGCCTTCGCTGTGGTGCGCGCTGGTGATGTAGCCGAGCTCCACGAGTTGATGACGCACTTTCCCGGGGTAACGGTCGGTGATCAGCAGGTGGCCTTTTTTGGGCCGGATCGGCAGCTCCGGGCAGAGCGCAGTCGCGTGGATGCCGTTGGCCAGAAGAATCATGGGCGCCGTGCGGTAGCCACCATCGGCCAGCTGCACTTTGTGGCCTTCAATGCGCACGACCTCGGCCTGTTCAAGCTGGATGCGCTTGCCGCCCTGCGCCATCAGCCAGCTCGCTGCGGCCGGGGCGTACACAATGCCGTCGCCGGTCACTTTCAGCGCGCCGGCGAGCCCTGGGCGAAGTGCGGGCTCAGCGTGTGCCAGCGCGCTGTCGCCCAGCAGGACGCAATCAATGCCCCGTTCGGCCAGCCGGGCGTGCTTTTCTTCGGCCGCCTGCATTTCTGCCGCATCGGCGGCCAGCCAGAGCGTTCCGCACGGGCTGAACGCGCATCCCGCAGGCATTTGCGGGGCCAGCTCGCGCCACAATGCCAGCGAATGCTGGCTGAGGGCAAGTTCCGCCGGGTTGTCGTCCATGACCACGAGGTGGCCCATACCGGCCGCCGTGGCGCCCGCACGGCCGGCATCGAGCACCCGCACGTTCAGGCCGGATGCCGCCAGGGTATGGGCACAGGCCGCACCCACGATGCCGGCGCCGATCACGAGGACGTCCGCCTCCCGGCTTGATGCCTCAGACACGCGAGTACTTTCGATCCGCTGCGTTGCTCATGGAGTTGCCTGTGACGCCCGTGATGGCCCGTGTCCCGTTGCCGCCCTTCGGTGTTCAGTAGCTCGCCAGCGCCGTGGGCTGGGCGTTCTTGAACGTGAACACCGTGATGGGCGCCTGGGTCATGTTGCCCTTGTCGTCATAGGTGTAGGTACCTGCGACCCCCTTGTAGCTGCCCTTGTAGATTTCGGCGCCAACCTTGGCCACGTCGATGGAGCCTGCCTTGCGCATGGCTTCGCCGATCAGCATCGTCTGGTCATAGAAAGAAGCGCCGTAAGCATCGGTATCGAGGTTGAAGCGTTTCTTGTATTTGGCCTTGAACGCCGGTCCACCCGCGGCCTTTTCCAGCATGGAGCCGCCTTGAGCGCAAAACACCGTGTCGTTGACCGCTTCGCCGCCGAGCTTGCCCATTTCGGGGCTGCAGAGCGTGTCACCGCCCAGCAGCTTGGCAGGAAGGCCCAGTTGCTTCATCTGGCGCACCATGGGCGCCGCCTGCGGTGCGTAGCCGCCGAAGAAGATGGCCTCCGGTTTCTGTGCCTTGAGGTTGGTCAGGACGGAGAGAAAATCCACGGCCTTGTCGGTCGTGAATTCCTGGCCGACCACCGTGAGGCCCTGTTTTTTGGCTTCCTTGACGAATTCCTCTGCAACGCCCTGGCCGAATGCCGTGCGGTCGTCGATCACGCCGACCTTGCTGACCTTCAGTACCTTGGCGGCGTATACCGCCATGCTCGAGCCGATCTGTGTGTCGCTGGCAATGATGCGGAACAGGTTTTTGTAGCCGCCCTGGGTGACCTTGGGGTTGGTGCCGACGGTCGACATCATGGCGCCGCCTTCGCTGTACACCCGCGATGCGGGGATTGCAACGCCCGAGCAATAGGGGCCCATGACGTACTTCACGCGGCTGTCAACGAGTTTTTGCGCCACGTTCACGCCGGCCTTGGCGTCGCATTGGTCGTCTTCCGATTGCAGTTCGAACTTGAGTGTCTTGCCGCCCACCACCATTTTTTGGGCGTTGAGTTCTTCGACCGCCAGGCGAACGCCGTTTTCGTTGTCTTTGCCGGCGAACGCGTTCGGCCCTGACAGCGGGCCGGTGTGGCCGATGGTCACGACCTGCTCCTGGGTCTGTGCCTGTGCTGCTGAAGCCAGCGCGATGGCTGCGATGCCGGCCAGTGAAACGATGCGCTTGTGATGTGTCATGGGTGTCTCCTCGATGCGGGTTGGGGGTGAAAAAATTACACGACGGATTGGTACTTGGCCGGACGGGTCGCCAGGGCCTTGGCCACGATGCCTTCGATGAACTCACGCTCTGCGCCTATCAGCGGCAGGCGCGGGCGGCGCATGTGCTCGGTGCCCACCCCCACCAGCAGGTCAATGAGCTTGAGGTTCTGTACCAGCTTGGTAGAGACGTCCAGGTGCAGCATCGGCGTCATCCACTGGTAAAGCTTCAGCGCTTCAGCGAACTGGCCTGCCTTCATCAGGTCGTACAGCGCCACGGTCTCGCGCGGGAAGGCGCAGCCAACACCGGCCAAAAGGCCGTCGCAGCCAAGCGCCAGGCCCTCATAGGCCAGGTCGTCCACACCGAGGAAAAGCTGGTAGCGGTCACCCAGCACGTTGCGCAGGTCGGTGATCCGGCGGATGTTGTCGGTGCTTTCCTTGATGGCAACGATGTGCTCGCAATCGGCGAGCTCGACCATGTGCTCTGGCTTCAGATCGACACGGTAGGCCACCGGGTTGTTGTAGACCATGATGGGCTTTTGGGCTGCATTCGCCATGGTGCGTACGTTGAGCATGGCTTCGCGCGCGTCGGCTACGTAGATCACCGAAGGCATCACCATATAGCCCGCCACGCCGAGCTTGTTGGCTCCGTCGATATAGCGAAGCGCTTCGCGGGTGCTGGTTTCCGACACGTTGGCCAGCACCGGAATGCGGCCGGCGGCTGCGTCCAGCGCGATTTTGGCGACCTGCAGCTTTTCTTCGAGCGACAGCGTGCTGGCTTCGCCCAGCGAGCCGCAGGTGACGAGGCCGTGGATGCCGTTGCGGATCTGGAAGTCGATGTGGCGGGCGGTGCCTTCGGCGTCAATGCTTTCGTCAGCGTGGAACTTGGTCGTGATGGCGGGAAAAATGCCTTGCCAGCGGGGGTTGTTCAAGGGGAGCTCCTCAGGTGAAGGGTTTAAGGTTGGATAAGTCTTAATATATTAATAAGATATTTAAAATATCTTCATAGGGTATTAAGCAGCTTGCATGCCAGCTTTTTTCGCGGTAAATGGGGGTCGGGGCGGCTTGGGAAGCGCCAGAATGCGGCGCGCGCCCTGACCGGCCGCCAACCAGGTGCACCTGGGCACTGTGTTGATGCACTCGCCGATGCGCCCACGCGCCTGCCGGTCCGGCAGGGCGTACGAGGGGCAGCGGGATCAGTGAATCAGGGCCCGGCCTATAATCGTTTCTTCAAGCAAATCAAGCATTTAGGTGGGTTTGACGCAGTAGGGACGACCTGAGGTCGCCGGCGGACGGCCACCTTGCCAGACACCTATTCCAAGATGAGCCAGCCCACTTTCACCGTCTCCGACATCCGCAAGACCTTCCTCGATTTCTTCGCGTCCAAGGGCCACACCGTGGTGCCGTCCAGCTCGCTGGTGCCGGGCAACGACCCGACCCTGATGTTCACCAACTCGGGCATGGTGCAGTTCAAGGACGTGTTCCTTGGCACGGACAAGCGCCCCTATGTGCGCGCTGCCTCGGTACAGGCCTGCCTGCGCGCCGGCGGCAAGCACAACGACCTGGAAAACGTGGGTTACACCGCGCGCCACCACACCTTCTTCGAGATGCTGGGCAACTGGAGCTTTGGCGATTACTTCAAGCGCGAGTCGCTCAAGTGGGCCTGGGAGCTGCTGACCGAGGTCTACAAGCTGCCGCCCGAGCGCCTGCTGGCCACGGTGTATGAAGAAGACGACGAGGCCTACGATATCTGGACGAAAGAAATCGGCCTGCCGCCGGAGCGCGTGATCCGCATTGGTGACAACAAGGGCGGGCGCTACAAGTCCGACAACTTCTGGATGATGGCCGACACCGGCCCCTGCGGCCCTTGCAGCGAAATCTTCTACGACCACGGCGACCACATCCCCGGCGGCCCACCCGGCAGCCCCGATGAAGACGGCGACCGTTTCATCGAAATCTGGAACAACGTGTTCATGCAGTTCGACATGGCCGCCGACGGCAGCGTCACC
>Ga0136846_1226681_pt1 | contig 29692 bp, 20 predicted proteins | sample HopSoiMetagenom2_FD_96841 | JGI IMG/M metagenome (GOLD analysis project Ga0136846, IMG submission 96841) | Grasslands soil microbial communities from Hopland, California, USA - 2 Assembly 2016 (version 4) | ecosystem: Environmental > Terrestrial > Soil > Grasslands | place: USA: Hopland... | reverse complement strand
GCGGCGGGGGCCTGGGCGAAGGCGGCGGGCACGCTCGCCGCGGACAGGACCAGGGCGGCGAACAGGGAAGCGAGGACGGGGGTGCGGCGCATCGGGAATCTCCGGAAGGCATCAGCCGGATCGGCTGATCGCAGTCTCCTGCCGCCGCGTTTGCCCGCGCCTTGCGGGAACATGACGATTCGTCCACGTGCGCGGGCGCGCCGTCGCGGCGCGGCCGCGGGACCGGGAGGACGTTACCGCCCGGAGCATGCCCACCCGGAGCCTGGCCGCCCGGAGCCTGCCCGCTCAGTCCTCGCCGGCCGCCTCAGGGGCGTCGCGGTCCACGCGGCGACGCAGCGCCAGCACCGCCACGGCGAGCAGCGCCATCGGCGCCAGCGTCAGGTAGAACGCGCCCTGCCCGCCGACGCGCGCGAAGAGCTGGCCGGTCAGGAACGAGCCGGTGGTACCGCCCAGTGCGGAGAACACCACGATCAGCCCGGTCATCGCCGCGTGGCGATGCTTCGGCAGTGCGCTGAGCACCACCGAGTTGATGGTCGGATAGATCGGCGCCAGGAACAGCCCGATCAGCGGCAGCGCGAACGCGGCCGCCGGCGCGTGCCGCCAGCCGTCCGCACGCGGGGGCGCGACCCCGTCCGCCAGCGGCAGCGCGACCAGCACGATGCCGGCCGCGGCGATCAGGCAGGCCACCAGCAGCGCGTGCCACGGCACCCGGCGCAGCAATTGGCCTGCGAGCAGCCGGCCGAGCGCGGTGCAGGCGGCGAATACGCTCGCCAACTGCACGCTGGTGGCGGTCGACAGATGCAGCAGGTCGGCGTTGAACGTCGGCAGCCAGGTGCCGATGCTCTGTTCGATCAGCACGTAGAGGAACGCCGACACCACGAAGACCGCCACCAGCGGGCGCAGCGCGAGCCGCAGCATCTCCACGAACGCCCGCCCCGCCGGGGCGGCCCCTGCCGCGGGCGTGGCGACGGCGCGCGATTCGTCCAGCCGCACCGCGGCGAGCAGTGCGATGGCCGCCGCACAGGCGCCGGCGAGCCAGAGGTACAGGTCGAGCCACACCGGATCGGCCGGCGACTGCTGGCGACGGATGAACAGGCCGAACAGCCACGGCCCCGCGAGCACGCCGACCATGAACCAGCCTTCGATCGTGCTGGTGACGCTGGCGTGGCGGCGGGCGTCGTCGGTGACCAGGCCGATCGCGGCGTACACCGAGATCTTGACCAGGGCGAAGGCGACGCCGGTGGCCGCGAGCAGCGCCTTGGTCATCCAGAAGGCGTTGGCCGCGCGCATCGCCAGGCAGGCGATCGCGACCAGCGCGAGGCCGGCGATCATCGCGCGCCGGTAGCCGAAGCGCGGCAGCCACGCCGCGACCAGGAACGACACCAGCGCGATCGGCAGGTCCTTGTAGCCGTCGAGCAGGCTGACCTGGGCCTTGCTCGCGCCGAGCGCGACCTGGCTCTGCAGGATCAGCGTGCCGACGCTGTTGAGCAGCACCGCGAAGATCGCGTAGGTGAGGATCATCGCCACGATCATCCGGCGCCGGTCGGCGTGGGTGCGGTCGGCGGCGGCAGCGGAGGAGAGGGTCATCGAAGCCTCGAAGGCGTCCCGGCGCTCGGCGGCGGGACGCGGCAGGAGCATGGTCGCATCGATCGGGCGCCGTTCCCCGCCCCGGGAGAGGAGGTCGGGGCGGGGAACGGCGTCGCGATCACCACCGGTACGCGGCGGAGACCTGGTACGAAGCGCCCTCGATCGGACGGCCCATGAACACGCCGGCGCTGGTGGCGTTGCCGATGACGCGGGCGTTGCCTTCGGTCAGCGCGATCTCGTCGGTGACGTTGCGGCCGTTGAGCGCGAACTCCCAGTGCTCGCCGACGCGCAGGTTGGCGCCCAGGTCCCAGGTCGTGTACGCCGGCAGCACCTGGCCATTGGCCGGGTCGGAGTAGCGATCGCCGACCCGGGTGACGGTGGCGAAGACCTTGGCGTCGCCCCATGGCAGCGTCCAGAAGTAGCTGGGCGTCAGCCGCGCGCGGAAGCGCGGCTGGCGCACCACCTGGTTGCCGCTGAAGTTGCCGAAGCGGCCGTAGTTCGCATCCAGCCAGGTGGTGTTCCAGCCCAGCTCGAAACCACCGAGCGGACGCCACGCGCCCTCGAACTCGAGGCCTTTCGCGCTGGAATCGCCGATCACCACGATGTTGTTGCCGCCCTGGTCGAAGGCCTGGAACGGCAGGCCGACGAAATCGTTGTAGAACGCAGTCAGGTACAGCTCGTAGCTCTGGCCGCCGGCCTTCAAACCGATCTCGTACTGATCGATCTCCTGGGTCTGGGTGGCGCCGTCGCGCAGGTTGTCGAACGACGGGAACTTGAAGCCCGAGTTGACCCGGCCGAACACGCTGAGGTTGTCGTTGATCCTGAAATTGGCGCCGGCGGTCCACGACGTGTGGGTGTCGCGCTGGTCGATCGAACGCGGCGTGGTCGCCACCGAGGTGCTGTTGTCGTACAGCGTGTTCGGATTGCCGTCGAGATCGACCGAGACCGGATCGACCACGGTGCCGTCGACCACCTGCCGCTCCCAGCGCACGCCGGCGTCGAAGCGCCAGCGGTCGGTCGCGTTCCATTCGTCGGCGATGAACAACGCCGTGTTGCGGCCGTCGTAGTCGCCGCGGATGTTGTAGAACGACGTGCCGACGAAACCCTGCCGGGTGGGGATGCGGCCGTCGGCGAGGGCGAGGTCGATCCGCCGCGCGTTGTTCTCGGCGGTCAGCAGCATGTTGTTGCCCAGCCACCAGCGGTCCTTCGACGAATACTTCGCGTAGTACGTGCCGAAGGTCAGCGCGTTGCGCGCGCCGAGGTCGATGCTGAAGCGCAGGTCGTTGGTGAACGAGCGCAGGCGCTTGTCCACCACCCACCAGCCGGCGGTCAGCACCTGCTGGTCGGGCGCGACCGCGCCGCCACCGTTGACGAAAGTGCCGGTGCCGGCCGCGGTCGCGCCGTACTGGTCGGCGATGAACGAGGACAGCGTCTGCGGGTTGGCGCCGGTGAACAGCGCATTGGTCGGCGCGTCGCCGGACAGGACGTTGAAGCGGTCGCTGATGGTCCAGTCGCCCACGTTCCAGTCCAGCGCGCCGCCGAACACGCTGATGTCCACGCCGCGGCCGTCGGCCATGTCGCGCGACATCGTGCCGCCGCCGACGCCGGTGGGCAGGGTCACCCGGCGGAAATCGTCGCCGACCAGCGTTCCGGTGGTCGCGTCGATGCCCGGGAAACTGGAGATGTCGCTGCCGTTGTTGCGCGAACGCAGCGGAATCGCTGTGTAGAAGGCGTTGTGGTCGTTGGTGTGGCGCCCGTACAGGGTGAACTCGCCGCTGTCCCAGCGGCGCGTGAGGGTGCCGACGATCTGCCCGCCCTTCTCCGCCGGATAGCCGATGTGGCGAACACCGTCGGTCTCGCGATAGAAGCCGCCGACGCTGTAGTACCAGCCGCTGCCCTCGCCCAGCGGCCCGCTGCTGAAGGCGTCCACGCGGCGCAGGGCGTCGCTGCCGAGGGTCGCGCGCACGCTGCCGGCCGGGGTGTCGCCGCCCTTGCGCTGGATGAAGTTGACGGTGACCCCGGGCTGGCCGTTGGAGAAGATCGGGCTCGGGCCGCCGCGCAGGCCCTCGACGCGCTCGACGGTGTCGTCGATGCGGAACAGCGTGGTGTTCTCCAGGAACGACAGCGTCGGCGGCGGATAGATCGGCGAACCGTCCAGTTGCAGGGTGAAGAACGGGGCGTCGCCCTCCGACGGCATGCCGCGGACGAAGACGTTGGCGCCGGTGCCGCCGCCGCTGGATTCGGCCCAGACGCCGGGCACGATCTTCAGCAGGTCCGCGGTGCTGGTCGGCGAGGCCTCGCGGATCTCGTCGTCGCTGGCGGTGCTGATCGAGAAGCTGGCGTCGCGCTTGCGCAGTCCCTTGAACTTCGCCGTGCCGCTGACGACGATCGTGTCGAGTTCGCCCGCGTCGGCCTGCGCGGACGCGCCGGTGACGGTCGGGTCGGACGGCGTCGAGGCATCCTGCGCGGCGGCGAGCGACGGCGCGAGCGCGGCGGCGATGGCCATCGACAGCGCGTAACGCATCGGTGTTCTGTACTGCATGGTGTTCCCTCCGGGGTGGATCGTGTCGTGAGCGGGGTGGGCGACGCCGCGGCTTCTGGGGCCGCGTGGGTCAGGACGGGTCTGGCGGCGAATCAGGCGAATCAGGCGAATTAGGCGAAACAGGCGAAGCAGACGACTCGGGCGCGACCGGCAGTACGCAGGCGGCGAGGTCGAGATCGGCGATCGTCGGCAGCACGAGGTCGGCACGGGCCAGTTGCACCGGATCGCCGATGCCGATCGCCGGCATGCACGCGGCACGCAGCGCGTCGATGCCGGCGGCCGCGTCCTCGATGCCGATGCAGGCGGCGGGCGCGACACCGAGGCCGCGCGCGGCTTCCAGGAACAGGTCCGGATGCGGTTTGCCGCGACGCACCTGCGCGGGGTCGGCGACGAAGTCGAAGAGGTCGGCGATGCCGAGGCGCTGCAGCAGCCGTGGCGCATTGCGGCTGGCCGACGCCAGCCCGATGCGCAGGCCGCGTGCGCGCGCCTCGAGCAGCAGCCTCCGCGCACCGGGGAAGAGGTCGTCCGGCCCGAGGGTCTCGATCGTGGTGATGTAGTCGGCGTTCTTGCGCGCGGCGAGCCGCCGCCGTTCGTCGTCGTCGAAGACGCGATCGCTGCGCGCCAGGATCAGGGCCAGCGAACCCATGCGGTCCACGCCCTTGAGCCGCTCGTTGTCGTCCGGGCCGAACGGCACGCCCAGCGCGTCCGCGAGCCGTTTCCATGCGATGTAGTGCAACCGGGCGGTGTCGACGAGCACACCGTCGAGGTCGAAGATCAGCGCTTCGCAGCGATGCGGGAACACGGCCCCGCGGCGCAGGGCGAGCGCGGCCAGCGGATGGCGCGCGGTCTGCCCCGGCGCCAGCGTGAAGACGTCGGCCTCGTGGCGCAGCGCCAGCGCGTCCCCGCGCACCAGCGTGTACGCCGCGCCCTCACCGCCCACATCGACCCGCAGCGTGCGTCCGCGCCAGTGCAGCGAGAACGCGTACGACGGCCAGCCCGGCGGCAGCATCGGCGCGAATCCGAGCGCGCCGTCGACGACCCGCAGCCCGCCGAAGCCCTGCGCCAGGCCGAGCCAGCTCCCCGCCATCGCCGCCATGTGGACGCCGTGCGCGGTGTTGCCGTGGAGGTCGTCGAGATCGACGCGGAGGCTGTCGAGGAAGTAGTCCAGCGCCCGCCGCGGTTCGCCGACGGCGGCGGCGACGATCCCGTGGACCGCCGCCGACAGGGTCGAATCGTGGGTCGTCAGCGCCTCGTAGTAATCGAAGCTGCGACGCTTGCGCAGCGCCGGCACGTCGTCGCCAGCCAGCGCCAGCGCCATCACCACGTCGGCCTGCTTGCAGATCTGGTGCCGGTACAGCGCGATCGGATGGTAGTCGAGCAGCAGCGGACGATGGCCGTCGCGCTTCTCCGGATAGGGCCAGCGCGGCTTGCCGAGGAAGGTGTCATCCTGCGCGTGGATGCCGAACCACTCGTCCTCGCCCAGCCACATCGCGTCCGCGGCGCGGCGCCACTGCGCGACCTCGCCGGCATCCAGCGCCAGCCGTGCGGCCAGCGCCGCGTGCGCCTGCGGCCGTTCGCGCCGCAGCAGGTCCCAGGCATCGGCCGCGCGGCGCAGGTGCCGCTGCGCCATCTTGTTCGTGTAGTGGTTGTTGTCGATCAGGGTGGTGTATTCGTCGGGACCGGTGACGTCGTGGATGCAGAACGCGTCGCCGCGACGCGGATCGAAATGCCCGGCCTGCGGCCAGATGCGCGCGGTCTCGAACAGCATCTCGGCGCCGGCGTCGGCGAGGAAATCGAGATCGCCGGTGGCGTCGAGGTACAGGCCGATCGCATGGGCCACCGCGGCGTTGATGTGGTAGGCCGCCGACCCGCTCGGGTAGTGCGCCGAACACTCGCCGCCGGCGATCGTGCGCCACGGGTACAGCGCGCCGGTCGGATGGTTGAGCTCGCGCGCATGGGCGCGGGCCGCGTCGAGCGTGCGATGGCGCCAGCGCAGCATCGCCAGCGCGGCGTCCGGCGCCGCGAACACCATCACCGGCAGCACGAACGCCTCGGTGTCCCAGAAGCAGTGGCCTTCGTAGCCCTCGCCGGTCAGCCCCTTGGCGGCGGTGCCGTCGGCGCCGCTGCGACCGGCCGACTGGACCACGTGGAACAGGTTGAAGCGCAGCGCCTGCTCGATCGCCGGCGCGCCCGGCACCGACAGGTCCGCGCCGTCCCACAGCGCCCGCAGCGCATCCGCCTGGCGCTGCGCATGCGCCTCGAAATCGTGCGCCTGGGCGTCGTGCAGGGCGTCGACGATGCGCGCATCCACCGTCCCGGCATCGTCGCCCGCGGCGTGGACGACGGTCTTCTCCAGCACCACCGCCGTGCCCGGCGCGCAGTTCGCCTCGAACGTCTGGAAGGCGCACCGCGGATCGGCGCCGGCTTCCACGAAGCGCAGCCCTTCTCCCGGGCGGTGGCACTGCGCGCAGCGCACCTGCAGCGCGCCGCCGCGCCCCGACTGCGCCCACCACGCGGCGTTCGCGCCGGCCTCGCCGCCGAGTTCCTGCAGCCCTTCCCCGCTGCCGGCGCCGATCCGTGGATCGTCGCCCTGCGCGGCCGCGCGCCCGCCGGGGACCAGACGCGACACCAGCCGCAGCGGGCCGCGCCAGGTCTCGGCGACGATGACGTAGCGGATCGCCAGCAGATCCGGGCCATCCAGCGGCAGCACGCGTTCGGCCAGGATCGACAGCACCTCGCCCTCCGGCGTCCGCAGGCGCAGCCGCCGCGACAGCCGGCCCGTGCGCAGGTCGAGGCTGCGTCGCGCTTCGAGCACCGTGCAGGCCGAGGGATCGAGCCGGCGATCGCCGAGCCAGACCTCGATGCGGGTGCCGTCGCAGACCGGCACCCGGGTGTCGGTGCGGGCCGCGAAGCCGGACAGGCGCTCGTGGTAGTGGATCGGCGACTGCGCATAGGCCGCGGCCAGGAAGGTACCGCCGACCGCGTCCACGGCTTCCTCGGCCACCGCGCGCACGCCGAGGGACCCGTTGGCGAGCGCGAACAGGGTCTCGTCGAGCGCGGCGCGCGCCGGATCGAGCCCCTCGACCTCCAGCCGCCAGGGATCGACGACCGCCGTCGCCCCGTGTCCGCTCTTCTCCGCGCCCGAATCGCGCATGCCCGTCCCGATCGTCGCGTCCGCCGATCGCGGACGGCCGCACCTTGGCGGGTCATTGTTATCGATGTCAAGTTATCGATGTCAGCCGACCGCCGGACGGACGGGAAGTCGCCGACCCGGAACGGGAATCGACAGCAAACCATTGTTTTCAATGCTTTTAACATGCATGCAGCGCTGATATCGCGAGCGCTCCGCTCGCTGCATCGCAGCATCGGCCCGCGCGGACCACGACTCAGGTGTCGCGCACCACCAGGTGGGTCGGCAGCACCTCGGACCCGGCGGGACCGCCATCGATCAGGGCCATCACCTTGCGCGCGAGCAGGATCCCCGCTTCGACGAAGTTCTGGTGGACCGTCGTCAGCGGCGGCACGTAGGTCGCCCCCAGCGGGCTGTCGTCGTAGCCGATCACCGACACGTCCTCGGGCACCCGGCGGCCGCACGACAGCAGGCCGCGGATGGCGCCGATCGCCAGCAGGTCGCTGGCCGCGAACAGCGCATCGGTGCGCGGGCGTTCGCGCAGGATCGCTTCGGCCGCGGTCGCGCCGGCGGTGACGGTGAACGCCGGCACGGTGACCATTTCCGGTTCGATGCCGTAGCGCCGGAAGGTGTCGCGGAAGCCCTCGAAACGCTCGGCGAACTCGGCGTGCGCGTCGTCGCCGAGGAACACGGGATGACGCCGTCCCAGCGAACGGAAGCGTTCCGCCGCCAGCGCACCGCCACGCACGTTGTCGCTGCCGACCACGATCTGCGACGCGTGACGGCTCACCGCGCCCCAGACCACCAGCGGCCGTCCCCACGCGCGCACCGTGTGCATCGCGCCCTCGCGGGCGCCCTGGCCGAGCAGGATCACCCCGTCGGCCGCGAGCACCGCCGGCGGCACGGTCGCCTGCAATGCGGTCAGCAGCACGCTGTAACCGAGCGGCGTGAGTTCCTGGATGATGCCGCCGAGCAGATCGAGCGGATACGGCCCGGACATCTGCCGGTCCGGACTCGGCGTCATCTCGACCACCACCGCGACGGTCATGCTGCGGCGCAACCGCAGATTGCGGGCGCTGACGTTGAAGGCGTAGCCGTGGCGCTGCGCGATGTCGCGGATGCGCGCCCGGGTCTCGGCGTTCACCAGCGGGCTGTCGCGCAGCGCGCGCGAGACGGTGATCGCCGACACGCCGGCGATCCGCGCCAGGTCGGCCATGGTGGGCGAACCGCCCGCGATCGCGGGGGCCTTCGCGGGCGGACGGCGCGTCATCGCCCCGTCCCGGGGGCGGCGTGACGGTAGGCGGCGGAAAGCGATCGGGTCATGCGATGCCTCGGGACGGCCGGAGCGCCATGCCGATGCACGTTAACCGAAGCGCCCCGCGCATGCGAGGGCGCGTGCGTCGCGTGCCCTGCTACCATTCGGAATTGTTCTTCCGAAGCCGCCTCCCCCGATGTCCGACACGCTCCGCCCCGCCTTCCACGGGTTCGAACAGATCCCGCTGCGCGAATACGCCGAACGCGCCTATCTCGACTACTCGATGTACGTGGTCCTGGACCGCGCCCTGCCGTTCCTCGGCGACGGGCTGAAGCCGGTGCAGCGGCGGATCGTGTATTCAATGAGCGAGCTGGGCCTCAACGCCGCCGCGAAGCCCAAGAAGTCGGCGCGCACCGTCGGCGACGTGATCGGCAAGTACCACCCGCACGGCGACAGCGCCTGCTACGAAGCGCTGGTGCTGATGGCGCAGCCGTTCTCGTACCGCTATCCGCTGATCGACGGCCAGGGCAACTTCGGGTCCAGCGACGATCCGAAGTCGTTCGCGGCGATGCGCTACACCGAGTCGAAACTGACCCCGATCGCCGAAGTGCTGCTGGGCGAGCTCGGCCAGGGCACGGTCGACTGGGACCCGAACTTCGACGGCACCCTGGAGGAACCGACCTGGCTGCCGGCGCGCCTGCCGCACCTGCTGCTCAACGGCACCACCGGGATCGCAGTCGGCATGGCGACCGACGTTCCGCCGCACAACCTCAACGAGATCGTCAGCGCCTGCGTGCGCCTGCTCGACGACCCGGACGCGACCGTCCGCGACCTCTGCGAGCACGTGCAGGGCCCCGACTATCCGACCACTGCCGAGATCATCACCCCGCGCGCCGACCTGCTGTCGCTGTACGAGACCGGCAACGGCAGCGTGCGCGCCCGCGCCACCTACGTGAAGGAGGCGGCGAACATCGTCGTCACCGCGCTGCCCTACCAGGTCAGCCCGAGCAAGGTGATCGAGCAGATCGCGCAGCAGATGCGCGCCAAGAAACTGCCGTGGCTGGAGGACCTGCGCGACGAGTCCGACCACGCCAACCCGACCCGGATCGTGTTGATCCCGCGCAGCAACCGGGTCGACGTCGACCAGTTGATGGGCCATCTGTTCGCGACCACCGACCTGGAGAAGAGCTACCGGGTCAACATGAACGTGATCGGCCTCGACGGCCGCCCGCAGGTCAAGCACCTCAAGGCGCTGCTCTCGGAATGGCTGGCGTTCCGTTCGGACACGGTGACCCGGCGGCTCAAGCACCGGCTGGAGAAGGTCGAGCGCCGCCTGCACCTGCTGGCCGGCCTGCTGGTGGCCTTCCTCAACCTCGACGAGGTGATCCGGATCATCCGCACCGAGGACGAACCGAAGCCGGCGCTGATCGCACGGTTCGGGCTGAGCGAAGAGCAGGCGGAATACATCCTCGAGACGAAGCTCAAGCAGCTCGCGCGGCTGGAGGAGATGAAGATCCGCGGCGAGCAGGCCGAACTGGAGAAGGAGCGCGAGAAGATCGCCGGCATCCTCGACAGCAAGGCCAAGCTGAAGAAGCTGATCAAGGAGGAACTGCTCGCCGACGCGAAGAAGTTCGGCGATGCGCGGATGTCGCCGCTGGTCGCGCGCGACGCCGCGCAGGCGATCGACGAGACCGAACTGGTCGCGAGCGAGCCGATGACCGTCGTGCTCAGCGAGAAGGGCTGGATCCGCGCGGCGAAGGGCCACGACATCGACGCCGCGTCGCTGAGCTACCGCGACGGCGACGGCCTGCTGTGCGCGGTGCGCGGCCGCAGCACCCAGCAGGTGGCGTTCCTCGACGCGACAGGGCGCAGCTACTCGGCCGCGACCCACACCCTCCCCTCCGCGCGCGGCAACGGCGAGCCGCTGACCGGGCGCTTCGCGCCGCCGGCCGGCGCCGGCTTCCAGGCGATGGCGACCGGCGGCAACGACGACCGCTTCGTGCTGGCGTCGTCGCACGGCTACGGCTTCGTGACCCGGTTCGAGAACCTCACCGGGCGCAACAAGGCCGGCAAGGCGATGCTGTCGCTGACCCCCGGCTCGACGGTGCTGCAGCCGGCGCCGGCGACCCAAGTCGACAGCGACCGGATCGTCGCGGTCACCAGCGCCGGTCATCTGCTCGCCTTCCCGCTGGCCGAGCTGCCGGAGCTCGACAAGGGCAAGGGCAACAAGATCATCGAGATACCGAAAGCCAAGCGCGGGACCGAGAAGGTCGTCGCGATCGCCGTGGTCCCGGTCGGCGGCACGCTGGCGGTGGCGTCCGGCTCGCGCACGCCGATGAAGCTGTCGTACCGCGACCTCGAGCCCTACCTCGGCGTCCGCGGCAGCCGCGGCGGCCTGCTGCCGCGCGGCTGGCAGAAGGTCGACGGCCTGTCGGTCGAGTGACGGAGCGCGGCGCATGGACCGGGACTTCTGGCTGCGACGCTGGCAGGACAACGAGATCGGCTTCCACCAGGACCAGCCGACGCCGCTGCTGTGCAAGCACTGGGCATCGGCCGGCATCGCCGACGGCGCCACCGTGTTCGTGCCGCTGGCGGGCAAGTCGGTCGACATGGTCTGGCTCGCCGCGCAGGGGCATCGCGTGCTGGGCGTCGAGCTGTCGCCGCTGGCGGTCGAGCAGTTCTTCGCCGAGCACGCGCTGATGCCCGAGATCACCGAATCGCGCTACGGCCTGCACCATCGCGCCGGCGGCATCGAACTGATCCTCGGCGACGCCTTCGGGCTGGACGCCGAAGCGCTCGCCGGCTGCGGCGCGGTGTACGACCGCGCGGCGCTGATCGCGCTCCCGCCCGACCTGCGCGCGCGCTACGTTGACGCGCTCTATCCGTGCCTGCCCGCGCACTGCCGCGGCCTGCTGATCACGCTGGACTATCCGCCGCACGAAAAGGAAGGCCCGCCGTTCCCGGTGCCCGAGGCGGAAGTCCGCGAACGCTTCTCGCCGCGATGGGACGTGCGCCTGCTCGAGCGCCGCGACATCCTCGCCACCCAGCAGAGCTTCATCGACGAGGGCGTGACCGCGCTGGAGACCTGCGTGTACGGGCTCGCGCGTCGTTCCGCCTGATCGGCCCACCCAGACCTGCTCCCCCGACCCGGACGGCGCTCACGACATGATCACCAAGTGGCTCAAACGCCTGATCTTCCTCGCGCTGTTCCTGGTCGTGGCGGCGACCGCGACCGGCTGGTGGCTGCTGCGCGGCAGTCTCGCGACGCTCGACGGGGACGTCGCGCTGACCGGACTCTCGGCTCCGGTCCAGGTGGCGCGCGACGCCAACGGCACGGTCACCATCGACGCCGCGAACCAGGCCGACGCCATGCGCGCGCTCGGCTACGTCCACGCCCAGGAACGCTATTTCGAGATGGACCTGATGCGCCGGGTCTCCGCCGGCGAGCTGTCCGAGCTGTTCGGCCCGATCGCGATCGAGAAGGACAAGGCCCAGCGCGTGCATCGCATCCGCGCACGGGTCGCCGCCGATCTCGCGCGCATGACCGCGGAACAGCGCGTCGCGCTCGACGCCTATACCGACGGCGCCAACGCCGGTCTGGCGGCGCTGCGCACCCGGCCGTGGCCCTATCTGCTGCTGGGCCAGCAGCCGAAGCGCTGGGCGCCGGAAGACGCGGCGCTGGTCGGGTTCGCGATGTATTTCGATCTGCAGGACGCCAGCGACCACAACGAACTGGCGCTGTGGCGGATCAAGCCGCACCTGCCGCCCGCGCTGTACGCCCTGCTCACGCGCGACGGCACGCGCTGGGACGCGCCGCTGGTCGGCGCGCCCCGCGGCGACGCGACGCTGCCGACCGCCGACGAGGTCGATCTGCGCACCCTGCCGGGGCCGCCGGCCGAGCGGCACGCCATCGGCGCGGACGACATCGTCCCCGGCAGCAACAACTTCGCGGTCGACGGCACCCTCACCGCGGACGGTCGCGCGATCGTCGCCGACGACATGCACCTCGGCCTGCGCGCGCCCAACATCTGGTTCCGCGCGCGGCTGCGCTACGCCGACGCGCGCGCGCCCGGCGGCAAGGTCGATGTCACCGGCTTCACCCTGCCCGGCCTGCCCGCGGTGGTCGTCGGCAGCAACACGCATGTCGCCTGGGCGTTCACCAACGGCTACATCGACAGCGCGGACTGGCGCATCCACACCGCCTGCGGCGGCCCCGGCGTCGATGCGTCCACCTGCGTGAAACCGGCCTCGCATGCGGAGCTCATCCGCGTCGCCGGCGCCGCGCCGGTGGAATTCGAGGTCCAGGAGACCGATTGGGGCCCGGTGCTGCATCGCGAGGGCGACCGCCTGTTCGCGCTGCGCTGGAACGCCCACCTGCCCGGCGCGCTCGGCTTCGGGCTCACCGACATGCCGCTGGCCGGCGACGTCGACCAGGCGCTCGCCATCGCCGACCGCAGCGCGGTCCCGGCGCAGAACTTCGTCGTCGGCGACCGCAGCGGCCGCCTCGCCTGGCGCCTGATCGGCCCGCTGGCGCAGCGCGCGCCGGGCTGCACGCCGGCGCTGCCGGCCACCGACGCCGAACAGGCCGGCGTCTGCCCGCCGTGGTCGATCGCGACCGATCGCGCGCCGCGGCTGGTCGATCCGCCGATGCACCGGCTGTGGAGCGCGAACAACCGCACCCAGGACGGCGAGGCCCTCGCCCGGGTCGGCGACGGCGGCTACGCCTTCGCCGCGCGCGCCAAGCAGATCCGCGACGGGCTGTTCGCGAAGACGCGCTTCACCGAGCGCGACCTGATGGCGATCCAGCTCGACGACCGCGCGCTGCTGCTGACCGGCTGGCATCGCCTGCTGCTGGACAGCGCGGCCTCGGCGAAGACGCCGGCGCTGCAGGCGCTGGCCGGGGCCTCGAAGCGCTGGGAAGGCCGGGCGAGCGTCGAATCGACGAGCTACCGCATCGTCCGCGCCTGGCGTCTGGCGGTCCACGAACGCGTCGCCGAGGGCCTGGTCGCGCCGGCGCACGCGGCGCTGGGCGATGCGTTCGAGATGCCGTCGTTCCAGCAGCTCGAAGGCGTGGTCTGGCCGCTGGTCACGCAGCGTCCCGCGCACCTGCTCTCGCGCAAGTACGCGAGCTGGGACGCGCTGCTGGAGGACGCCGCGCAACAGGTGCGCGATGACCTGCAGGCGCAGGGCCCGCTGGCCGAACGCACGTGGGGCGAGCGCAACACCGCGGCGATCTGCCACCCGCTTGCGAAGGCGATCCCAGTGCTCGGCCAGCGCTTCCTGTGCATGCCGGCCGACCGCATCCCCGGCGACGGCGGCATGCCGCGCGTGGTCGGTCCGGATTTCGGCGCTTCCGAACGCATGGTCGTCTCGCCCGGCCACGAGGCCGAGGGCCTGACCCACATGCCCGGCGGCCAGAGCGGCCATCCGCTGTCGCCGTTCTGGGGCGCGGGCCACGACGATTGGGTGCACGGCAGGCCGACGCCGTTCCTGCCGGGCGCGACCGAGCATACGCTGACGCTGTCCGCCACGAGATGAGGCCTTTCCCAAGAGCGGCGCCGGCCTGATCCGCCCCATCGGCCCTGGCCTGGCCCTGGCTTGGCCCTGACCCGCGACCGTCGCGACGACCGTGTCGACGTCGAGATCGACGCCGACAACCGCATCGTCCGCATCACCTGCGGCTGAGCGAAGTCCCGCGCGGGCGGATCAGGCCAGCGCCGCCTGGTGCACCCCCGCCACCGCCCGCCCCGACGGGTCGGCGGCATTGGCGAACGCCGCGTCCCAGGCGATCGCCGCCGGCGACGAGCACGCGATCGACTTGCCGCCCGGCACCGTCTCCGCGCAGGCGTCGCCCGGGAACTGCTCCTCGAACAGGCGGCGGTAGAAATACGCTTCCTTGGTCTGCGGCGGGTTGATCGGGAAGCGCTGCGCGGCGGCGGCGAAATCGGCGTCACTGACTTGCGCCTCGGCATGCGCCTTGAGGCCGTCGATCCAGCCGTAGCCGACGCCGTCGCTGAACTGTTCCTTCTGCCGCCAGAGGATTTCCTTCGGCAGATAGCCCTCGAACGCCTCGCGCAGCACCGCCTTCTCGATCGCGCGGCCGCCGTCGGGCCCGGGGCGCACCATCTTCGCCGCCGCGTCCATGCGCATCGCCACGTCGAGGAATTCGGTGTCGAGGAACGGGACGCGCGCCTCGACGCCCCAGGCCATCATCGACTTGTTGGCGCGCAGGCAGTCGTAGTTGTAGAGCGCGTCGAGCTTGCGGATGGTCTCGGCGTGGAATTCGCGCGCGTCCGGCGCCTTGTGGAAGTAGAGATAGCCGCCGAACACCTCGTCGCTGCCCTCGCCCGACAGCACCATCTTGACGCCCATCGCCTTGATCCGACGCGCCAGCAGGAACATCGGCGTGGACGCGCGGATCGTGGTCACGTCGTAGGTCTCGATGTGGCGGATCACCTCCGGCAGCGCGTCCAGGCCTTCCTCGAAGGTGTAGGTAAAGCCGTGGTGCACGGTGCCCAGCGCCTTCGCCGCGACTTCGGCGGCGGCGAGGTCGGGCGAGCCCTTCAGGCCGATCGCGAACGAGTGCAGCCGCGGCCACCACGCCTCGGTCTGATCGCCGTCCTCGACGCGCTTGCGGGCGAAGCGCGCGGCGCAGGCCGCGACCAGCGACGAATCCAGGCCGCCCGACAGCAGCACGCCGTAGGGCACGTCGCTCATCAACTGGCGATGCACGGCAGCCTCGAACGCTTCGCGCAGTTCGCGCGCGGACACCTGCACCCCGTCGGTGGCGGCGTGGTCGCGCCAGGCGCGCTCGTGGTAGCGGCGCAGCGTGCCGGTGGCGCTGTCGTACCAGTGGCCCGGCGGGAACTGAGCGACGTCGTCGCACACGCGCACCAGCGCCTTCATTTCCGACGCCACCCAGACCCGGCCGTCGGCGTCGTGGCCCCAGTACAGCGGGCAGACGCCGATGGGGTCGCGGGCGACGACGAAGCGCCCGGCCGCGCCGTCCCACAGCACGAAGGCGAAGATGCCGTTGAGGCGGTCGATCCACGCGCCGACATCGCCGCCGCGCTCCTTCGACTCGGCGTACAGCGCGTTGATCACCTCGCAGTCGGAGCCGCTCTGGAAGGCGTACGGCTGCTTCAGTGCGCCTTCGAGCAGGCGGTGGTTGTAGATCTCGCCGTTGACCGCCAGCACCAGCGCGCCGTCCTCCGACAGCAGCGGCTGCGCGCCGCCGGCGGGATCGACGATCGCGAGGCGCTCGTGCACCAGCAGCGCGCGGGGTTCGACGTGCACGCCGGACCAGTCGGGACCGCGATGGCGCTGTCGCGCCGACAGCGAGAGCGCGAGGGGACGCAGCGGGCCGAGATCGGCGCCGGCGCGCAGGTCGAAGACACCGAGAATCGAACACATGGGCAGGGCTCCTGGGGGTTTTCGGTACCCCGGAAGCGCGAAACCCGCGCTTCCGGCGCGGGTTTCTGGGACTGGGCGGTGTTGCTGGAACTTATGCCTGGTCGCCGGTTCGCCTCGCGCGCACGGTGAATCCGCAATTATTCGAATTGCGGTTGTTGGCGCGATTGCGGTTGGCGGGGCAGCGGCTCATGGAGCCACCCTAACCGGGCCCCGGGGGCGGTGGCAAGTCCGTCCGTCGGCGCGGGGAGCCGCGTCGACCATCCCCATCCCGACGTTCCCCCGCAGGCGGGGGAAGGCGCACGACGCGGTCAGGCGCCGACCAGCAGCCTGCCGATGAGCGCCTGGTACAGGTCCGGCAGGCGTTCCAGATCGGCCACCGACACGTGCTCGTCGACCTTGTGGATGCTCGCGTTGACCGGGCCGAGTTCGACGCACTGCGCGCCCAGCGGCGCGATGAAGCGTGCGTCTGACGTGCCGCCGGCGGTGTTCTCCTCCGGCGGCGCGCCGGCGAACGCGGTCAGCACCGCGCGCGCGGCGCTGCGCAGCGGGCCTTCCGGCGTGTAGAACGGCTCGCCGCCGCGATGCCAGCGGATCGCGTAGTCGAGCCCGTGCGCACGCAGCACCGCTTCGCATTCGGCTTCGAGCCGCGCCGCGGTCCACGTCGGGTTGTAGCGCAGGTTGAACAGCACCTCCAGCGCGCCCGGGATGACGTTGTTCGCACCGGTGCCGGCGTGGACGTTGCTGATCTGGAAGCTGGTCGGCGGGAAATTCTCGTAGCCGTCGTCCCAGCGGCGCGCGGCGAGTTCGGCCAGCGCCGGCAGCGCCTGGTGGATCGGATTGCGCGCCTTCTCCGGATACGCGACGTGACCCTGGATGCCCTGCACCGTCAGCGTCGCCGACAGCGTGCCGCGCCGGCCGACGCGCAGCAGGTCGCCGAGCACCGCCTTCGACGACGGCTCGCCGGTGATGCACCAGTCGATGCGCTGACCGCGTTTGCGGAACAAGGCCGCGACCTTCGGCACGCCGTCGATGGCGTCGCCTTCCTCGTCGGAGGTCAGCAGCAGGCCGACGGTGCCGGGATGGTCGGGATGCGCGGCGACGAAGCGCTCCAACGCGACCACGAACGCGGCGACGCTGCCCTTCATGTCGGCCGCACCGCGCCCGTAGAGCATGCCGTCGCGGATCGTCGGCGCGAACGGATCGCTGGTCCAGGCTTCGACCGGTCCCGGCGGCACCACGTCGGTGTGGCCCAGCAGGATGAGCACGGGCCCAGGCGTTTCGTCCGAAGGTCCGCCGTGCGTCGCCCAGAGGTTGTCGGTCTGCCCGAAGCGCAGGTGCTCGCAGCGGAAGCCTGCGCGTTCGAGGCGCTCGGCGATCAGCGCCTGGCAACCGGCGTCTTCCGGCGTGACCGAACGGCGCGCGATCAGGTCGCGGGTGAGGTCGAGCACGTCGGACATCAGCCGACTCCGAAACGCTTCTTGAAACCGTTGTCGCTGAAGCCCTGGCTGACGACGCCGTCGTCGGTGACGACGACCGGACGCCGGATCAACTGCGGGTATTCCTTCAGCAGCAGCTTCCACTCGGCGTCGGAGCCCGGCGACTTGCGCAGGTCGGGCAACTGCCGCCACGTGGTCGACGACTTGTTGATCATCGCCTCCCATCCGCCGAGCGCGTCCTTCCACGCCACCAGCGTCTCCGGCGACTGCCTGTTGTCGCGGTAGTCGACGAAATCATGCTCGATCCCGAACCGCTTCAGCCAGTTGCGGGCCTTCTTGCAGGTGTCGCAGTTGTTCAAACCGTAGAGCGTGGTCATGGCATCTTCGTGGTAAAGCGGGCTTCAGCCCGCTGATGGTCTGCCGACACCGGAAAGCGGCCTGAAGGCCGCTCTACCGGGAGATCGTTCGATCCGCGCATCAATCCGCCAACCCGCGCAGCAGGTCGTTGATCGAGGTCTTGCCGCGGGTCTTCTCGTCGACCTGCTTGACGATCACCGCGCAGTACAGCGAGTGCGAACCGTCGGCGGCGGGGAGTTGCCCGGACACCACGACGCTGCCCGGCGGCACGTAGCCGTAGCTGATTTCCTTCGTCGCGCGGTTGTAGATGCGGGTGCTCTGGCCGAGGAACACGCCCATGCCGATCACGCTGTGGTGGCCGACGACCACGCCTTCGACGACTTCCGAACGCGCGCCGATGAAGCAGTGGTCCTCGATGATCGTCGGCCCGGCCTGCAGCGGTTCGAGCACGCCGCCGATGCCGGCGCCGCCGGACAGGTGGCAGTGCCTGCCGATCTGCGCGCAACTGCCGACCGTGGCCCAGGTGTCGACCATCGTGCCCTCGCCCACGTAGGCGCCGATGTTCACGAAGCTCGGCATCAGGACCACGTCCTTCGCGATGTGGGCGCCGCGGCGCGCGATCGCGCCCGGGACCACGCGCACGCCGAGCGCGCGGAAGTCGGCCTCGCCGTAGCCGGCGAAACGGGCCGGCACCTTGTCCCAGAACGGCGCCGGCTGCGCCTCGACCACAGCCATGTCCTGGGTGCGGAAGAACAGCAGCACGGCTTTCTTCAGCCACTGGTTGACGGTCCAGCCGCCGTCGACGTCGGGCGAGGCGACCCGGAATTCGCCGGATTCGAGACCGGCGATGGCGCGGTCGACGGCGGGACGGACGCGGTCGCCGATCTCCTCGGCGGTGAGGTCGGCGCGACGCTCCCAGGCGTCGTCGATCAGGGCTTGCAGTGCGGGGGCGTCGATATTCATGCGGTGCGTGGGGTCGGGGTCTTGGGCGTGCGGATCGAGGGGGACATCATGCAGGAACGGCGGCGTCGAGGGTCGCGCGCAGCGCATCGCGCAGCGCATCGGCCTGCGCCGCGTCGAGCGCGCGGTCGTCGGCGCCGGCGATCAGGAACATGTCCTCGGCGCGTTCGCCGAAGGTCGCGATGCGCGCGTCGTGCACGCGGACGTGCTCGGTGCGCAGGACGTGCGCAACGTCGGCGAGCAGGCCGGGACGGTCGGTGCAGACCAGGCTCAGGCGCGTGCAGCGCCCGCCATCGATCGGCTCCAGCTCGATCCGCGGCGCGATCCGGAAGTGCTTGAGGTGCCGCGGCTGGGTCCGTCTCGACGGCAGCAGCCGGGCGAGATCGCCGGCCAGGGCGCGCTGCAGCGCGGCCTCGATGTCGTTCGACGCGAGCGCGTTGGCCGGATCGGTCGGCAGCACGTGGAAGGTGTCGAAGATGCGGCGATTCGGCCCGTCCAGCGCGCGCGCCTGCTGGATCGCGAGCCCGAGGCGGTCGAGGGTGATGACGATCGCCGCGAACAGGCCGTCGCGGTCGGGCGCGTGGACGAAGATCTCGCGATCGCCGGCTTCCGGCCGCAGCCGCCGGGCCCGCACCACCGTCGCGCCGTCCTCGCCCGCGAGCAGCGCCCCGGCCTGCCAGGCGATCTGGTCGGGCCGGCTGCGCAGGAAATTCTCGCGCGGCATGCGCGCGAACACCGCATCGATCTCGGCGTCGGCGAAGCCGGCGTCCTGCAGCAGCTCGCGCGCGGCGCCGCGGTTCTCGACGATGCGCTCCTCGGCGGCGACCGGATGCTCGAGGCCGCGGCGCAGCGCCAGGCGGGTCGCGGTGTGCAGGTCGGCCAGCAGCCGGTCCTTCCACGCGTTCCACAGCTTGGGCGAGGTGCCGGCGATGTCGGCGCAGGTGAGCAGGTAGAGATGGTCGAGGCGCTGCCGGTCGGCCACTTCCGCGGCGAAGCGGTGGATCACGCCCGGGTCGGTGACGTCCTGCTTCTGCGCGGTCACCGACATCAGCAGGTGGCGACGGACCAGCCATTCGACCAGCGACGCGTCGGCCTCGGACAGGCCGTGGGCGATGCAGAATTCGCGGGCGTCGACCGCGCCCAGTTCGGAATGGTCGCCGCCGCGGCCCTTGCCGATGTCGTGGAACAGGCCGGCGAGCAGCAGCAGTTCGGGCTTGCGCAGCGACGGCCACACCAGGTGCGCGCTGGAGAACCGCGGATCGACCGTACCGGAGGCGAAGTTCGCCAGATTGCGCAGCACCGCGAGGGTGTGCTGGTCGACGGTGTAGACGTGGAACAGGTCGAACTGCATGCGCCCGGACACCTGCGCGAACGCCGGGATCCAGCGTCCGAGCACGCCGAGCCGGGCCATCCGCTCCAGCGTCTTCACCGGCTGCGGGCCGCGCAGCAGGCTGAGGAACTGCTGGCGCAGCAGGTGGTCGGCCTCGTCGTAGCCGGGGATCGCCGGCAGCGTCTCCGCCAGCGCCCAGGCGGTCATCGAATGCAGGCCGCGGCAGTCGGGCCGCGCGGCCCAGGCGGCGAACAGCTCGAAGACCTCGGCGGGACCGCGCAGCCAGGCGCGATCGCGCACCGCCAGGTAGCCGCGTCGCAGCTCGAAGCGGTCGTCGATCGCGACCGGTTCGCCCGCGCCCTCGAGCTGTTCCTCGAAGCGCTGCAGCAGGCGGTCGCCGATGCGCAGCACGCGCCCGGCGCTGCGGTAGAAGCCCTGCATCATCCGCTCGACCGCGAGCGCATCGGCGTCGTCGGTGTGGCCCAGCCGCGCCGCCAGGCGCTTCTGGTAGTCGAAGCGCAGGCGCTCTTCGCGCCGGCCGGCCACCAGGTGCAGGCCGAACCGCAGCCGCGACAGGATCTTGCGCACGTGCTCGAGCGTGTCGAACTCGACCGCGCCGAGCTGCCCGAACGCGAGCATCGATTCGAGGTTGCCGCTGCCCAGCACGCGCTGCGCCATCCAGCGCAGGGTCTGGATGTCGCGCAGCCCGCCGGGCCCGTCCTTGAGGTTGGGTTCGAGGTTGTCGGCGGTGTCGCCGAAGCGCGCGTGACGCTGCCGCTGCTCCTCGACCTTGGCGCGGAAGAACTCGGCCGCCGGCCAGACCCGCTCCGGCGCGATCGCCGCGCGCAGCGCATCGCAGTCCGCGGGCGTGGCGACCAGCGCCCGGCCTTCCATCAGCGCGGTGAGCACGGTCTGGTCGGCCGCGGCTTCGGTGCACTGCGCCGCCGAGCGCACCGCCTGGCTGGCCTGCAGGCCGGCGTCCCAGAGCAGCGCGAGGAACCGCGCCAGCGCCTCGCGCTGCGCGGCCTGCACCGGCTCGTCGGCCAGCACCAGCAGGTCGATGTCCGACTGCGGGAACAGTTCGCCGCGGCCGTAGCCGCCGACCGCGAACAGCGCCGCGCCGGTATCGCCCGGCAGGCAGCGGCTCCAGGCCGCGCGGATCAGCGCATCGGCGGTCGCCGCGCGCGCCGACACCAGCGCATCGACCGGATCGTCGCGGTCGAAGCGCGCCGCGAGCGCGGCGTCGGCGTCGGCCAGGCGCGCCCGCGCGGCCGCCGCCCAGGCGGCGTCGCCGTCGGGCGTGGCAGGAAAGGCAGGGCCGTCCGCGGTCGTGGGCGCAGCGGCGTCCATCGCTCAGAGGTCGTTGTCGTCGCCGGGCAGGCGGGTGAGGATCTCGGCCCCGGTCTCGGTGACCGCGATGGTGTGTTCCCACTGCGCCGAGAGCTTGCGGTCCTTGGTGACCACGGTCCAGCCGTCCGGCAGCAGCCGGGTGTGGCGCGTGCCCTCGTTGATCATCGGCTCGATGGTGAAGGTCATGCCGGGCCTGAGCACCACGCTGTCGCCGTGCGGCGTGTAGTAGTGCAGCACCTGCGGGTCCTCGTGGTAGACCCGGCCGATGCCGTGGCCGCAGTACTCGCGCACCACCGAGAAACGCTCGGCCTCGGCGTAGGTCTGGATCGCGCGGCCGATGTCGCCCAGGGTCGCGCCCGGCTTCACCGCGCGGATGCCGCGGAACATCGCCTCGCGGGTGACGTCGACCAGCCGCTTCGCCATCACCGACGGCGTGCCGACGCAGTACATGCGGCTGGTGTCGCCGTGCCAGCCGTCCTTGATGACGGTGACGTCGATGTTGATGATGTCGCCGTCCTTGAGGATCTTGGTCGGCCCCGGGATGCCGTGGCAGATCACGTTGTTGACCGACGTGCAGACCGTGGCCGGGAAGCCCTTGTAGCCGACGTTGGCGGGGATCGCCTGCTGCACGTTCACGATGTGGTCGTGGCAGATGCGGTCCAGTTCGGCGGTGCTCACCCCGGCCTTCACGTGGGGGGCGACCACCTGCAGCACCTCCGCGGCCAGGCGGCCGGCGATGCGCATGCGTTCGATGTCTTCGGGCGTCTTGAGAGTCATTGCCATCCGCGGATTATGGCCGATCCGGCCGCGGGACGCCTCCCCCGGGCGGCCCCGGAGTTGCCCGGACCGGCCTTCCGGGCTAGAATCCCGCGGCTTCGCCGGGCCCTTGCCTGCTGGCCCCGCCTTCCGGCCCGGACCCGCGAAACCGCCCACGACGGGCGTCACCGTCGAATCCACACCCGCCGCACAGTCCCGTTCCGGGGTGTTCTTCGCAGTCCAGGCCAAGGCCGGGGCGGATCAAGCGAGGGATCTGGAAACGGCGCGACGGGGAGGCCCAACCCCGGAACCCCGCGACCGCCCCTGGCGGCGCACCGCCCTTCCCTTTCCTGCCGGGCGGCGGGTTCCCCGATCGGAGTTTTCGCAATGCCCCAGATCACCATGCGCCAGATGCTCGAAGCCGGCGTCCACTTCGGCCACCAGACCCGCTACTGGAACCCGAAGATGGGTCCGTACATCTTCGGCGCCCGCGGCAAGATCCACATCATCAACCTCGAGAAGACCGTTCCGCTGTTCAACGACGCGATGAACTTCCTCTCGGGCGTCGCCCAGAAGCGCGGCGTCATCCTCTTCGTCGGCACCAAGCGCAGCGCGCGCGACGCGGTGAAGGAAGAGGCCGAGCGCTGCGGCATGCCGTACATGACCCAGCGCTGGCTGGGCGGCACGCTGACCAACTTCCGCACCGTGAAGCAGTCGGTCGCCCGCCTGAAGGAACTGGAAGCCGGCGAGACCGACGGCACGTTCCAGAAGCTGGTCAAGCACGAAGTGCTGAACCTGCGCCGCGAGCGCGACAAGCTGGAAGCCTCGCTGGGCGGCATCAAGGAAATGAACCGCCTGCCCGACGCGCTGTTCGTGATCGACATCGGCCACGAGGACATCGCGATCAAGGAAGCCAAGAAGCTCGGCATCCCGGTCATCGCCGTCGTCGACACCAACTACGACCCGGCCCTGGTCGACTACGCCATCCCGGGCAATGACGACGCCATCCGCGCCGTGCAGTTGTACGCCCGCGCCGCTGCCGACGCCGTGCTGGAAGGCAAGGCCGCCGCGCCGTCGGCCGCCGCCGTCCGCGAGGAAGACTTCGCCGACGCCGGCGAAGGCAAGGGCGACAAGCGCGGCCGCGCCCCGGCCCGCAAGGGCGCCGGCGCCGGCAAGAAGGCCGACGACGCCCCGGCCGAAGCCGCCGCCGAGTAACCGGCCGGTTTCACGCCCGCGTCATGCGGTCGCGCGACGATGCGCGGCCGCCCCGCTTTTCCCTTCTCCCGCGGGAGAGGGTGGCGCAACGCGCCGGATGAGGGCCGTCGGACCGGACGCCCGCCATCGCCGCGCGACGCGCCCCACCCCCTCGGCCGATGGCCGGGGGGTTCGAGATCACATTCAACATCGAGGTTTTTGTCATGGCTGAAATCACCGCCACCCTGGTCAAGGAACTGCGCGAGCGCACCGGCGCCGGCATGATGGAGTGCAAGAAGGCGCTCACCGAGAACAACGGCGACATCGACGTCGCGGCCGAGTGGCTGCGCAAGCAGGGCCTGGCCAAGGCCGACAAGAAGGCCGGCCGCGTGGCCGCCGAAGGCCGCATCGCGTTCGCCCAGGACGGCGGCAAGGCCGTGCTGGTCGAGATCAACTCCGAGACCGACTTCGTCGCCAAGGACGAGAACTTCCTGGCCTTCGCCAACGCCGTCGCCCAGGCCGCCCTGACCTCGGGCGCCGCCGATGCCGAAGCCCTGAAGTCGGCGAAGACCGCTTCGGGCGAAACCGTCGAGGAAGCCCGCGCCGCCGCCGTCGCCAAGCTCGGCGAGAACATCCAGGTCCGTCGCCTGGCCCGCATCGATTCGTCGAACAACGTCGCCGCGTACGTCCACGGCGGCAAGATCGGCGTGCTGGTCGAACTGGCCGGCGGCGACATGGACCTCGCCCGCGGCATCGCGATGCACGTCGCCGCGATGAACCCGCCGCACAACAAGGCCTCCGACGTCCCGGCGGAATTCATCGCCAAGGAGAAGGAGATCGAGCTGGCGAAGATGTCCGAGAAGGACAAGGCCAAGCCGGCCGACATCCTCGAGAAGATCATCGGCGGCAAGATCGCCAAGATCATCAACGAGAACACCCTGTACGGCCAGGCCTACGTGCTGAACACCGACCAGACCGTCGAGCAGGCGGTCAAGGCCGCCGGCGCCGATGTCGTCGGCTTCCAGCGCATGGCGGTGGGCGAAGGCATCGAGAAGGTCGTCGAGGACTACGCCGCGGAAGTGGCGAAGGCCATGCAGGTCTGATCGATCGCCCCTTCGAGGCGTCACGAAGAACCCGCGGGAAACCGCGGGTTTTTTTTATGGTCGACACACCGTGGTATGCTCGCGCCGCCCAAGTCCATCGGCCGCGCATGGATTCCGAGACTGCCCGCTACGAAGCCCCGATCCGAACCATCCATCCTGCAGACCGGATGTGGCAACCGGAAGAATCCTGGTATTTCGCGACCGGCAGGAGTGCGCTGCGGCTGGTCGACATCGCAGCCCGGGCATCGTGGTTGCCGCGCATCTCAAGCATCCTCGACCTGCCCTGCGGGCACGGCCGCGTCGCCCGCTATCTTCGTTCGGGTTATCCGGATGCGAAGCTCCATTTCTGCGACATCGACGCCGATGGGGCGGACTTCTGCGCGAGCACATTCGACGGCACAGCCATCCATTCCAGGCCTGAACTGACGGAAGTCGCACTGCCTCAGGTCGACCTGATCTGGGTCGGCTCGCTCTTCACGCATGTCGACCTGGAGCGCACGCGGCGCTGGCTGCGCCATCTTTGCGAATCGCTGACGCCGGATGGAGTGCTCGTGGCGAGCTTCCATGGCGACTGGAGCATTCGCATGCACCAGGATTTCTACCCGATGATCGACCCCGTTTCCTGGGAGCGTATCCTCGACGGCTACCGCGCCTCCGGCTACGGCTACGCCCCGTACCCGCACGGCCGTTTCGGCGACTACGGGGTGTCGTTGTCGCGGCCTGAGACGATGATCGGCGTGGTACGCGAAATTCCCGGCGTGCGCATGGTCGGCTACATGGAACGCGGGTGGGCCGATAACCATGATGTGATCATGATCGCGAGGGATGATCGCGACACCCCATGGTCGCCGTCGTTCCGTACGCGCAGGTAATCCAAGGCGAGGTTACGGAACGCGCGTCCGACGTCCTGCGGACGCGGATCGATCGCGGCCCGCACGGCGCGGACATGTGCCCGCTTCATGTCGTTCGACCGGGCCAGCGCGAGCATTGCGACGGTGCGCAGCGGCCTGGACGGCGCATCCGCTCGCCGCGCCAGAACACCGTCACCCCGTCCACGCGCGCGATGCTGCGACGGCACATCTCCGTGAGGCAGCACCACCCAGCCCTCGTCCTCGAAGTTCAATTGCGGGCTCTCGCCGGAGCAGAGGCTGGCGAAGGTCTTCAGGCTCACGTCCAGCAACAGTTCCGGCGAAAGTCCGCGGGACCAGGCCGCCGTGGCATTCGGATCGGTGAACATCCGGCCGGTCGCGGCGCTCACCGGCAGGGTCGACGGGTCGTCGTGCGAGGCGATCGCGACCAGCGGTGTCCGTCGAGGCTGACGTCGACCAGGCGGACATTGAACAGGCCGCCGCCGAGCATGGCCGCTGCGCGGCGCAGCATCCGGATCTCGCCGCCGATGCCGGCCTCGAACGCGAGCGCCTCGTGGCCGTTGATGAACAGCGGTTCGCCCCGCGCTGGGGCGGCCCTGCCGCCCACGCCCGCCTCGGGCATGCGCCCGCGCGCCGGCGCGAACGCGGCGTCGACCGGATCGCCTCCGGCGGCGTCGGCGGGGAATGCATCGAAGGGGTCGATCGCCATGACGCGCCCGGCATAGGAGGGCGCCCGCTGCGACCGTGCACAGCGGACGGCGTCCGCGGCGGCGGCAAGCGCATTCGAGCACCGGCTCGCCCCGGCGCAGGTTAGAATTTCGCGGTTTGCCAGCCCCGGAGTTTCCCATGTCGACCCTCGCCTACCGCCGCGTCCTGCTCAAACTTTCCGGCGAGGCCCTGATGGGCGACGAGGACTACGGCATCGATCCCAAGGTCATCGGCCGCCTCGCCCGCGAAGTCATCGAGGCCCGCGACGCCGGCGCCGAGGTCGCCCTGGTCATCGGCGGCGGCAACATCTTCCGCGGCGCCGGCCTCGCCGCCGGCGGCATGGACCGGGTGACCGGCGACCAGATGGGCATGCTCGCCACCGTCATCAACGCGCTGGCGATGCAGGACGCGCTGGAGAAGCTCGGCGCCAAGTGCCGGGTGATGAGCGCGATCAAGATCAACGACGTCTGCGAGGACTACATCCGCCGCCGCGCGGTGCGCCACCTCGAGAAGGGCCGGATCACGATCTTCGCCGCCGGCACCGGCAACCCGTTCTTCACCACCGACTCGGGCGCGGCGCTGCGCGCGATCGAGATCGGCGCCGACCTGCTGCTGAAGGCGACCAAGGTCGATGGCGTCTACGACCGCGACCCGAAGAAGCACGCCGACGCCCGCCGCTACGACACCCTGACCTACGACGAAGTGATCGCCCGCGACCTGCAGGTAATGGACACCGCCGCGTTCGCGCTGTGCCGCGACAGCCGGCTGCCGCTGCGCATCTTCGACATGAGCCAGCCCGGCGTGCTGCTGAAGATCCTGCGCGGCGCCGACATCGGCACGCTGGTCACTGCCGCGCCCTGACCCTGACCCTGACCCTGCCGCGCGCCGCGAGGCGGGACGGCACGACAGGCGCGGCAGTCGCGGCGCGAAAGAAAACGGCGCCCCGAAGGGCGCCGTTTCGCGTTGCGCGGGGCGAAGCGGGACGCCGCTCGCCCTCAGTCCTGCTTCGCGGCCGCCGCCGGTTCGCGGCCGCCGAGGTGCTTGTGGAAGAAGGCCAGCAGACTGGTGTAGTAGTCGCGCGCGTTCTCGACCTTGTAGAAGCCGTGGCCCTCGGTCGGGTAGTAGTGGGCCTCCACCGGCACGCCGGCGGCGCGAAGCGCCTTCTCCATCATCTGCGTGTGCTGGATCGGCGCGCGCTCGTCCTCGCCGCCCGCGGCGAGCAGCACCGGGACCTTGATGCGATCGGCCAGGCGCGTCGGCGACACCTTGGTGACGGTGTCGCGCGGGCCGATCCACTCGTCGACGAAGTTCTTGCCCGAAGTCGATTCCTGGGTGTCGCCATCGGTGTGCAACGTCGGCAGGTCGTAGACGCCGACGTAGCCCACGGCGCACCGGTACAGCGTCGGTTCCTTGACGGCGCCCATCAGCGCCGCATAGGCGCCGTAGCTCGCGCCGTAGATGCAGATGCGGTCCGGGTCTGCGATCCCCTGCGCGATCGCCCAGCGGGTCGCATCGGTGAGGTCGTCCTGCATCGTGCCGCCCCACTGGCGACGGCCGGCTTCCTGGAAGTCGCGCCCGTAGCCGCCGGAGCCGCGGAAATTCACCTGCAGCACCGCGTAGCCGTAGGCCGCCAGCATCTGCACGTCGCGATCGAAGCCCCAGACGTCGCGGACGCCGAAAGGCCCGCCGTGGACGAACACGATCAGCGGCGGCTTGCCCGCGGTCTTGACCGCGGGCGACGCCAGGTAGCCATGGATGCGCTTGCCGTCGCGCGAGGCGAAATCGACCGGGGCGACCTTCACCGTCCGCTTGGGGTCCACCCAGTCCTGCCGGCTGAGCACGTACTCGGCGCGGTTGGTCTTCGCGTCGAACACGTAGAAATCGCCCGGAGTCCGGTCCGATTCGGCGTAGACCAGGGCCTGGCCGCCGTCGCGCGTGATCGACGTGACGGTCACGTTCTGCTGCGGGAACGCGCGCTCGAGCTTGCGGTAGAGGAGCGCGTACTTCGAGTCCGGGTCGAAGAATTCCTTGCGCGGCAGGCCGTCCATCACTTCGACGCCGACCAGCTCGCCGCCGAGGTACAGCGGTTTCGGATCGGTGTCGTCGTCGCGGAAGACTTCGTGGCTTTCCCCGGTCTGCGGGTCCCACGCGTCGATCGAGTCCGGGCCCTTGTCGTGTTCGACGAGCAGATAGACGAGTTTGTCGTCGGCGGAGAATCCGAGCGGCGTCTTGCTCACGCCCGACACGTGGGTGTCGTTGATCAGCACCCAATCGCCGCCGCTGGCCTTGCGATGGTACGTGCGGGTGCTGAGATCGACGTCCTCGCCCATCGCCAGGCGGACATTGCCGGCATGGTCGGTGAGGAAGTCGGCGTTGCGGACCGGCGCCACGCTGATGCCGATGCGCTGGCCGGTGTAGACGTTCATCCGTTCGACGCGGGTGTAGGGATCGTAACTGAAGGGGCGGACCGCGATGATGACGTTCTTGTCGTCGCCGGTCAGATCGTCCACCAGGTACGCCGCCACCGCCTCGACCTTCTTCTTCTGGACGCGCGTCCCCAGGCCTTCGCCGCGCACGCGCAGGCCCACGAGCAGATCGCCGCGGCTGCCGTCGAAGTTGATCGCATACAGTTCGCCGGTGGGCTGCGGCCTTTCGAGCGCTCCGATCTTTTCCGCACCGCTGAACACGACGCGCTCGTCGCTGACCCACCAGAAATCCAGGATCTGCGTGTAGTCCCCGGGGATCGCCGTACTGGCCATCAACTTGTTGTCGGACCGGCGCAGGATGACGAGCATCGTCTTGCGTTCGACCGGGACCGTGGCCGCGAAGTATTCGCCGGTCGGCGAAATCTTCAGGGTCTGGAACTTGTCCTTGCGGATGAAGTCCTCGATGTCGTGCGGCGCGGGCGCGGCGGCGGGCGCCTGCGCGGGCGTCTGCGCACGTGCGGGCGCGAGCACGGAAGCGACGGACAGAACAGCGGCGATCAGGACGGCAGATGACTTCATGATTTCCCCCACGAGGCCCGTATTCAGGCCGGATTCCCGTGCGCGGCCGATGCGAGCGCATCGAGCGTTGCGGACAGCGCATCGCCCCATGCAGGGAAGGATGCATGCATTTCGTCCTGCAATCGGGAGATGTCGAGCACAGAATACACCGGTCGGGCCGCCGGAGTCGGATACTCCGCGGTCGCGATCGGCACGACCGGTACGGCGCGCGGCAGCAGGCCGCGCGCATGCGCGCCGGCGACGATGGCCTCGGCGAATCCGTGCCAGGTGGTGTGGCCCGACGCGGTGAGATGGCGGATGCCGGAGACGCCGGGCTGCGCCAGCGCCAGCGCGGTGACGTCGGCGATCAGCGCGGCGGAGGTCGGCGTGCCGGTCTGGTCGGCGACGACGCGCAGCGCGTCGCGCTCCGCCGCGAGCCGCAGCATCGTGCGCAGGAAGTTCCTGCCGTGCGCGGCGTACACCCAGGCGGTGCGCAGGATCAGGTGGTCGGCGCCCGCGGCGGCGATCGCCTCCTCGCCGGCGCGCTTGCTGGCGCCGTACACGCCCGCGGGCCGGGTCGGGTCGTCTTCGCGGTACGGACGCGTGCCGTGGCCGTCGAAGACGTAGTCGGTCGAATAGTGGACCAGCCGCGCGCCGCGCGCCGCGCAGGCGGCGGCGATGCGCGCGGGCGCGTCCGCATTCGCGCGGAACGCGGCGT
>Ga0136846_1225178_pt1 | contig 29701 bp, 35 predicted proteins | sample HopSoiMetagenom2_FD_96841 | JGI IMG/M metagenome (GOLD analysis project Ga0136846, IMG submission 96841) | Grasslands soil microbial communities from Hopland, California, USA - 2 Assembly 2016 (version 4) | ecosystem: Environmental > Terrestrial > Soil > Grasslands | place: USA: Hopland... | reverse complement strand
GGCAGGCCGGTCCGCTCGAGCCAGAGGCGGCCGAGATCGTGGTGCGGAGTCGGATCCTCGAAGGCGCTCCGTAGCGCAGCGTCGCCGATCAGCAGCTTCGCCTCGGCGGGCTCGTCGAGCGGGACCTGCTCGGCGTCCGGCAGCAAGACCTTCGTGAGCACGACGGAGGTGGCCGACTCGGGCGTCACGGCGACCGTCCGGATCGCGTCGAGCGGCAGCTTCGAGACGAGCTGGATCGAGTCGACGGCTCCTTCCGACGAGACGCAGAGCCGCGGCAGCAGGCGGAGCATGTCGGCGTGCCGCGCGTACTCGATCGAGGAGATCGGCGCGGTGTCCAGCTCGCCCGCGATCAGGCGCCGATTGAGCTCGGTCGGGACGCCGCTGACCTCTTCGTACTCCACGCCGACGCGGAAGAAGACGGGCGCCATGTTGGCGTAGGCGATGCGTCCGAGCCGGATCATCGGCTCTGCCAGAGCGTCGGCGCCGACCCATTCATGTACACGCGACTACAAGCGGGAACCCCACCTCCCTCCCCGTTGCCGACGAGGCTAACGGGGAAGTCGTGACGTGTCAGTGACGAGCTGTGACGAATCTGCATCGATCTGCTCACAGGACGCTCCCGCTCGGCTCCGCGATGCCGGCGTAGCGATACGCCCGCCTCTGGCGACCTGAAGTCGCGCATCTCGACGATCAGGCCGTCCCGGAATCGAAACAGCTGGCAGAACGTCCCGTCGAGCGGCGGGTCGACCACCGGCCGCACCACGACGACGTCGTCGTTTTCGCGGAGGACGTCGAACCGGCCGGTGACGCCGCGGGCGAGGTTCCGCTCGACGCACGCGACGACGTCGTCCCTGTCGTTGCACGTGCGGTTCGAGTCGACGTCGTCCGAGTACCACATGACGTCGGGATCGAGCAGGTCGTAGAGCTCCTCCGGTCGGCGGAGCGCGGCGACTGTCGCGCCGAGCGCTCCCATCAGTCGTCCCATCGCCGCAGCTCGTTGTAGAGGGTGTCGCGCTGGACGGGAATCCGCCCGGCCGCGCGCACCACCCGCACGAGCTCGTCGAGCTTCTGCTCGGTCCCGGCCTTCGACCCTGCTGCGCGGAAGATCTCCTCGCGCACGAGCGTCCCCTGGACGTCGTTCGCGCCGAAGTGCAGAGCGACCTGCGCGACGGGCATCGTCAGCGAGATCCAGTACGCCTTGATGTTCTCGATGTTGTCGAGCAGCAGCCGCGACACGGCCAGCATCTTCAGGTCGGCGACGCCGGTCTGGAACTTGAAGCCGCGGCGCTCGAAGACCGTGTTCTCGGGATGGAACGCGAGCGGGATGAAGGCAAGGAAGCCGCCGGTCTTGTCCTGCTGCTCGCGTAGCCGGAGCAGGTGATCGACCCGCTCCTCGTACGTCTCGACGTGCCCGTAGAGGAGCGTGCAGTGCGTCGGGATGCCGAGGCGGTGCGCGGTGTCGTGGACGTGGAACCAGATGTCGGGATGCTCCTTGCCGGGGGCCACGAGCCGCCGGACGCGGTCGGCGAAGACCTCGGCGCCGCCGCCGGTGAGAGCGCCGAGCCCCGCCGCCTTCAGCTCGCGCAGGACCTCCTCGTGCGACAGACCGGAGAGCGTCGTCATGTGGTGGATCTCCGACGCCGTGTAGCACTTGAGGAAGACGTCGGGTAGCGCCTCGTGCAGCTTCGCGATCGTGTCGCGATAGAAGTCGAAGCCGACGTGCGGGCTCTCGCCGTTCACCATGTGCACCTCGGTGAACGGGATCTGCTGACGGTCGGCGACGACCTCGGCGACGAACTCGTCCGGCGACGTCGTATACGCATGCGCCTGCTTCTGCGTCGCGGCGAACGCACAGAACTTGCACTTCACACGGCAGACATTCGTCTGGTAGAGGTAGAGGTTCTGGATGAAGTAGACGCGATCGTCGCCGCCGCGGAGGCGCCGCGCCAGATCTGCGAGCTCGCCGAGCGCGAGCAGGTCGTCCGATTCGAGCAGCGCGAGCCCGTCGTCGAAATCGAGCCGCTCGCCGGCCTCCACCTTCTCGCGGACGAGATCGAGCGTGTTGTCGACGACGGCCGCCATCAGCTCGCCCGGTCCACCACGGCGTTGGTGAGGCTCTCGAGCTCTTCGCGCCGTGTCTCGTCGCCGAGATACGAGCGCGCTTTCGCCGCGTAGCCCAGCGCCGCGGCGCGCGACCGCTCGAGCGCGTCGGTCGCGGCGACGCGCGCGAGCGCGCCGTCGAGGGGGCCGCCCGCGAGCGCCGCCCGTACCGTCTCGTCCTCCTGCGCCGCGTATAGAAGCGGCATCGTCGGCGTCCCCTCCCGCAGGTCGCTCCCCGGGATCTTTCCCGTGTCCTGCGTGTGTCCCGCGCAGTCGAGGATGGCGTCGGCGATCTGGAACGCGATTCCGAGCGCGAGGCCGTAGCGCCCGAGCGCCGGCAGACCGCCCGAGCCGAGCAGGCACGCAGCCTCGAACAGCTTGCCGGTCTTGAGCGCGCAGCGCGCCAGGTAGTCATCGATGGTGGTGTCGGCGTTGCGCGTCTGCCGGCGCTGCACCGCGTCGCCGCGGGCTAGCGCCAGGCACGCGTCGGCGAGGAGGGCGACGGCGCGCGAATCGGCGCCGTCCGCGAGCTCGGCGAACGCGCACGCGAACAAGTAGTCGCCAGCAGCGAGCGCTGCCTCGGGACCGAACACCGACCAGGCCGAAGGCACGCCACGACGCATGCGTGCGCCGTCTACGAGGTCGTCGTGCACGAGCGTCGCCATGTGCACGAGCTCGACGGCGACGCCGGCAGAGAACGGTGGCGACGCGCTCGAGGGCGCCGCGAGGAAGCAGAGCAGCGGCCGAAGGCGCTTGCCGCCGGCGCTGAGCGCCTCGCCGGCCACCTCGGCCGCGAATCCCTCGCGCCGCTCGACGGCGCGCGCGAGCCGGACCTCGAGCTCGGCCAGGTAGGCGCTGAGACCGGGCGTCGCGTCGACCGCCGCGAGCGTGTTCACGCGGCGCTCCCGGTGTGGAGGGCGACGATCGATCCCGCGAGCAGCTTGAACCGCACCTCGGCGAAGCCGCACTCCGAGAGCAGGCCGGCGAGCTCCTCCGCAGGCGGAAAACGCCTCACGGACGCGGGCAGGTACGTGTACGCGCGCCCGCCGGGCACCACGCGCCCGAGGAGGGGGACGACCCGCTCGAACCAGACGTCGAAGAAGGGCCGCAGCGGGCCGCGCGGCGTCGTGATCTCGAGCACCGCGAGCCGTCCGCCCGGCCGGAGGGTGCGTCGGAGCTCGCGGAGGCCCCGTTCGAGGTCGGCGACGTTGCGTATGCCGAAGCCGACGGTTGCGGCGTCGAAGCTGCCGTCGGGAAACGGCAGCGCGAGGATGTCTCCCTGGACCCACTCGATCGTCCGCGACTTGCGTCGCGCACGCTCGAGCATGCGCCCCGAGAAATCCACACCGACGACCTCCCCGGCGCCGGCGCCGGCGGCGGCGATCGCGAGATCGCCGGTTCCGCACGCGGCATCGAGGACACGGTCGCCGGGCCGTACGACCGCGGCGGCTGCGATACGACGCCAGCGCAGATCGAGCCCTGCGGTCATGACGCGGTTCATCGCGTCGTAGACCGGCGCGATGCGGTCGAACATCGAGCGCACAGCTTCGGGAGCGAGGGTCACAGGCGCACTCCGCGAACAGCCTACGTGCAGAAGGGCCCTACTTGCCGCCCTTCGACGCCTCCAGGAAGGTGGCCAGAGCACGAAGGTTCTTCGCCCCCTGGTTGGCGAAGGAGGGCATCGGGCTGCCCGGATTGACGCACGAGGGGCACTTGAGGTGCGCGATCTGGAACGCGATGCCCTTGTTTTTCGAGCCTTCGGCGCTGAGGTCGGGCGCGCCCAGGTTGTGGCTCCCCACGCCGAGGTAGGTGTGGCAGTTGAGACAGCCGACGACGGCGAAGAGCTTCGCCCCCTCGACGGCCACCGGGTTGTTGGCGAACCCCTGCTGCTTCGCCCATGAGGGCACGTGCGTCAGGTTCTCGGTGCCGAGCGACTCCCTCGCCGTCGCGCCCCTGTAGGTGAGCACGCCCATCGTGATCACCGCGAGGATCGCGGCGACCATCGCAACCGGGCGATGGAGCGGCCGCCGCTCCGCCCGCTGGTCGAGGAACGGCATCGCGATCAGAAGCAGCAGAGCGATCGTCGGGATGCCGACGGTGCCGAGGATCACCGACTCCGGCCACTTGAAGATCCGGAGCAGATAGAAGAGGAAGTAGAAGTACCAGTCCGGCCGCGGGACGAAGCTGATCGTGCCCGGATCGGCCGGCTCGTCGTAGAGCTTCCCCAGCCACCCCGCCTGGTCCGGGTGATCGGTGCTGCCGGCCGGCCCGAAGCCGGTGTGCGGATCCGGCGTCGTCCACTTCCAGATCACCGCGAGGCCGATGATGACGACCACGACGACGAACGACATGACGGTGTCGTGGAACATCGCGTAGGGATAGAACGGCTTCCCTCGGTCCTTGACGTCGCGCTTGTATTGCTCGAAGACGCGCTGCCGCTCGACGATCCGATCCTCAGCCACGGACGCCTCTGCGGGGAGCGGGGCGCGTCAACCCACTGCGCGGCGGCTCCGGCTCCGGCGCGAGCGGGCCCGAGCCGGCCGGATGCTTCGACCACGGCGGCGACGTGACGCCGAGCCGGATCACGAGGTAGAGATGGAGGCCGATCAGCGCGAAGATCGCACCGGGTATCAGGAGCATGTGGATCGCGTAGAACCTGCTCAGCGTGTCCGCGTTGATGTAGGTCCCGCCCTGAAGGAATTGCGCGAGGTACGGGCCGAGGAACGGCGCCGTCCCGTTGATGTTGATCCCGACGGTCGTCGCCCAGTACGACGTCTGGTCCCACGGCAGCAGGTAGCCGGTGAAGCCTTCCGCCAGGCCGAGCGCGAGCAGCAGCACGCCGATGATCCAGTTGAGCTCGCGCGGATACTTGTAGGCGCCGAAGAGAAAGACGCGGCCCATGTGGAGGAACATCAGGATGATGAACACGGACGCGCCCCACCGGTGCATGCCGCGCACGAGCCAGCCCGCCCAGATGTCGTTCGAGATGTGAACGATCGACGGGTACGCGTTCTTCGGATCGGGCTTGTAGTACATCGCGAGGATCGACCCGGTCAGCGCCTGGATGAGAAACGCGGTCAGCGTCGCCGAGCCGAGCGTCTGGAACCAGTTCGTGTCGCCGGGGACCTTGCGGAAGAGGAAGTAGCGAAGCCCGCCGACGAGACCCGAGCGCTCCTCGAGCCAGTCGACCGGATACATGATCCGCTCGTAGCGGGCGTCGCGGGTCGCCATCAGTGCGGAGGCTGGATCGGGTAGAGCCAGGCCTCGGGACCGTCGAGATGCTCGCCCGGGTAGTAGAGCTCGTACTTGTAGATGTGAGCCGTCGAGCCGGTGCCAACGACCTTCGCGACCGAGAAGGGCGCCTCGAGCACGAGGTGGCCGTTCACGATCGAGAACCCGTAGCGGTCGAGAGCGCGCACGGGCGGCCCGGCGATGCGGTTGCCCTCGATGTCGTAGGCGCCGCCGTGACAGGGGCAGCTGAAGCCCGACGGCGGTGTCGGCAGCGAGATCAGCGTCACGTCCTTGAATGTCTTGTGCTCGGTGGGAACGGCAGTGTTGGGCTGCACCGGGCAGCCGAGATGGGCGCAGTGATTCGTGATGATCGTGAAGCTCGGCTTGGCGGCCAGCAGGCCGTTGTTCCGGACGAACAGCGTCCGGCGTGAGACCTCGCCCTGCTCCGGCCGCGTCATGAAGGTCGTCACGACGAACTCGCCCTCCGGGAAGTTCGAGATCGGCCCGAGGTCGCGCGGCGGCTCCCCCTGCTTGAGGAACGCCGGCATGATCATGAACCCGAGCGCAGGCAGCGTCACGAGCCCGCCGATCGCGGCGCCGATGCCGAGCGTCGAGACCTCGAGGAACGCCGCGCGCCCGTAGGTGCGCTCTGGAGCCGCCCCGGCGGCCGCCGGGCCGTGCCCGTCCCGGCGCTCGGGCTCGACCGCCGGCGCCTCGGTCAGGCCGTGGCCGCGGGCGACGTCGCGCGCCCACAGGAAGCCGAAGATGACGGCGATGACTCCGCCCGCCACGACGATCCACCAGTTGACGACGACTCCGACGAGCAGCGCGACGATGCCAAGGGCGAAGCCGACCGGCCACAGGCTCGGCCCCGGGACGTGCGGATGTTCGGGCGCGCGCTGTTCCACGTCCTCTAGCGGCGAACGTTAATCGTCCGGCGGGGCGCCGTGCCTGCCGAGGCGATTCCGTACTCGGCCCAGCGGGCGTCGACGAGCTCGCGGATCTCGGCGTTCATCTCGATCTCCGCCGGCCACTCCCGCGCTCCCTCCGTCGGGCCCTTGGCGGTCGCGTCGATTCCGAGCTTGCCGCTCAGGAACTGCCGCGTCGTCGCGTGGTCGAGATGGTCGGCCGGGCCCTCGCTGAGGACGACGTCGCGTGCCGGGTCGACGTTGGCGCCGGCGTAGAACGTCACCTGCTCGTAGTCGTGCACATCGACGTGCTCGTCGACGACGATCACGGCCTTTGTGAGCGAGAGCATCCCGAGACCCCAGATCGCGTGCATCACCTTGCGCGCGTGCCCCGGGTAGGCCTTGCGGATCGAGACGATGCAGCAGTTGTGGAAGGCGCCTGCGATCGGCAGGTCGTAGTCGACGATCTCGGGCACGGTGGCGCGGATCGCCGGCAGGAAGATGCGCTCGGTCGCCTTCCCGAGCCAGCCGTCCTCCTGCGGCGGCTTACCGACGACGATCGACGGATAGATCGCGTCACGCCGCATCGTCATCGCCGTGACGTTGAACACCGGGAAGGGCTCGGCCGGCGTGTAGTAGCCCGTGTGGTCGCCGAACGGGCCCTCGGCGACGAGCTCGCCCTGGTCGACGTACCCCTCGAGCACGATCTCCGCCGCCGCGGGGACCTCCAGGTCGACGGTGATGCCCTTGACGACGTCGACCGCCTGGCCGCGCAGCAGGCCGGCGAACATCAGCTCGTCGATGTGCTTCGGCAACGGGGCGCTGGCCGCGTAGGCGGTGATCGGGTCGAGGCCGAGTGCGACCGCGACCTCCATCCGGCCGCGCTCGGCAACGTAGTCGGCGCGGCCGTCCTTGTGCAGCTGCCAGTGCATCGCGGTCGCACGCGGGCCGAGCACCTGCATGCGGTACATCCCGACGTTCCGGCGGCCGTCGCGCGGATCCCTCGTGATCACTGCGGGCAGAGTGATGAAGGGCCCGGCGTCGCCCGGCCAGCAGGTCTGGATCGGCAGTCTGCCGAGGTCGACCTCGTCCTCGCGGAGGACGACTTCCTGGCTGGCGCCCTTGCGAACGAGCCGCGGCGGCGAATCGGCAATCGACTTCAGCTGCTTCAGCCCGGGAAGCTTCTCGCCGAGGCTCTGCGGCGGCTGCATCTCGAGCACGTCGGCGAGCTTCGCCGCGGCATCGTCGAGCCGCTCGACGCCAAGGGCGAGACACATGCGCCGTTCCGAGCCGAACTGGTTGACGAGCAGGGCATGCTCGCTTCCCTTCGGATGCTCGAAGAGAAGTGCAGGGCCGTCCGCGCGAACGGTACGTGCGACGATCTCGGTGACCTCGAGGTGCGGATCGACCTCGGCGTCGACCCGCACGAGCTCTCCCTCGCGCTCGAGCAGCGCGATCCACTCGCGTAGGTCGTCTGCAGGCATCAGTACGGACGCAGCAGACGCTTGCGCTCGCGCCGGCGTTCGGTGGCGCGGTGCAGCAACTCGCCGACCGCGATCACCGCGCAGAAGATGAGGCCGACGATCAGCATGGCGAAGATCACGTGCTTGCCGTCGGAGACGGGGTCGAACAGCAAGCCTACGGCTCCAGTTCGGTTGGAGTGCTCATCGCGCCGGTCGAAACGAGTAGTGCATCGAAGCTGTCCTTTGCTCGGGCGAACTCTCTAAGGCGCGACTCTAGCCAAATGCCGTTCGAGCGAACGCTCGACAGCGGCGTCCTCCGGGTCGCCGCCGAGCGACCGCGCGGCCTCGACCCAGGCCCGCCCGTCGCCGGCTGCACCGGTTGCGCGGATCGCAGCGCAGCTCGAGATCAGCTCTGCCATCGCGGCGACGGCGGCCACGCCGCCGACGTCGGCGATGCGGACGAGGCCGTGCGCGTACAGGTAGTCGCCGAGCAGGATCCGCTCGCTGTCCCCGTTCGGCTCGAAGAGCCGGGGTCTTCCGTAGTGGACGAGGTACGCCTCGTAGACCGTCTCCAGCCCGAGCTCGAAGGACGGCGGCGCGAGCGGTGAGAAGACCGGCTCCCATTCGGGCGGGTCCCGCAGGGCCGATGCCCACAGCAGGCTCTCGCGGCGCGCCTCCGCCGCGATCGACTCAGCGGGCGAGGAGCTCACCGACCGCCTCGACCGTCGCTTCGATCTCCTCGTCGCCGTGCGCGAGCGAAGGGAAGAGACACTCGTACTGGCTCGGCGCGAGGTAGATGCCATGCTCGAGCAGCCCACGAAAGACCTCGGCGTACCGGCGCACGTCGAGCTGTTCGAATTTCGTCACAACTGTCAAGGGGTCTGACCCCGCGAAGAAGGTGAGCATGCCTCCGACGCGCTGGACGAGCCCGAACGGGGCAAGGCCGGCTTCGAGGCGGGCCGCGCGCCGCTCGAGCTCGTCGTAGACGGAGGGGTCGCGGAGCCGGCGGAGGACGGAAAGCCCTGCAGCTGTGGCCAAAGGGTTTCCCGAGAGCGTGCCCGCCTGGTAGACGTCGCCCGCCGGCGCGAGGCGGCTCATGAGCTCTGCACGGCCGCCGAACGCGGCCAGCGGCAGGCCGCCGCCGACGATCTTGCCGAGGATCGTGAGGTCGGGTCTGACCCCGTAGCGTCCCTGCGCGCCACCCCGGCCGACCCGAAAGCCGGTGATCACCTCGTCGAAGACGAGGAGCGCGCCGGCCGCGTCACAGAGGGTGCGGAGCGCCTCGAGGAAGCCGGGCAGCGGCGGGACGCAGCCCATGTTCCCGGCGACAGGCTCGACGAAGATCGCGGCGAGATCCTCGCCGTGGCGCGCGACCGCGGCCGCCGCCTGGTCGACGTTGTTGTAGTCGACGACGAGCGTCTGCTCGGCCACCGCGATCGGCACGCCCGGCGAGGACGCGATCCCCAGCGTTGCAAGACCCGAGCCTGCCTCGGCCAGGAACGAGTCTGCGTGCCCGTGGTAGCAGCCCGCGAACTTGAGCACGCGCGAGCGGCGCGTCACGGCGCGCGCCAAACGCAGCGCCGACATCGCGGCCTCCGTTCCCGACGACACGAACCGCACCTGCTCGACGGAGGGCACGGCGTCCGCGATCTCCTCCGCGAGCTCGACCTCGCGCTCGGTCGACGCCCCGAAGCTCGTCCCGTCGAGCGCCGCCTCACGCACCGCCTCGACCGTCTCCGGATCGGCGTGCCCGAACACGAGCGGCCCCCACGACTGCACCCAGTCGAGGAGCCGGCGCCCGTCCTCCGTCTCGACGTACGCGCCGTCGCCGCGGGCGGCGAAGAGCGGCTCGTCGAGGCCGACCGATCGCATCGCGCGCACCGGTGAGCTGACGCCGCCGGGAATCACCTTCTGTGCGCGGTGCCAGAGGGCGGTCCGGACTAGTGGCCCCATCCGCAAGTCCCGTCGAGTGCCTGCCCTAGAGCCAGCCCGCGAGCTCCTTCGCCCAGTACGTGATCACGACGTCGGCGCCCGCCCGACGGATCGACGTCAGCGACTCGATCGCCGCCGCGCGCTCGTCGACGTCGCCCGCCGCAGCCGCCGCCTTGAGCATCGCGTACTCGCCCGACACGCTGTACGCGGCGAGCGGCAGCTCGAAGCGCTCGCGCACCGCGCGCACGACGTCGAGGTACGGCAGCGCCGGCTTGACCATCAGCACATCCGCGCCCTCCGCGACGTCGAGCTCGCACTCGCGGAGCGCCTCGCGGACGTTGCCGGGATCCATCTGGTACCCCCGGCGGTCGCCGAACGAAGGCACCGAGCCGGCGGCGTCGCGAAACGGCCCGTAGAACGACGAGGCGTACTTGGCCGAGTAGGCGACGATCGGCGTGTCGGGGAGCTCGGCTCGAACTGCCGCGACGCGCCCGTCCATCATGTCGCTCGGACAGACGGCGTCCGCGCCGGCCTCCACGTGGGAGACAGCGGTGCGCGCGATCAGCTCGAGCGACGCGTCGTTGTCGACCTCCCCGCCCTGGAGGACGCCGCAGTGGCCGTGCGACGTGTACTCGCAAAGACAGACGTCGGTCAGGAGGAGCAGCTCCGGGAACCGCGGCCGCAACGCTCGAAGCGCCTGCTGAACGATGCCGTCGTCGATCCACGCGCCGGAGCCCTCGTCGTCCTTCTCCTCGGGGATGCCGAAGAGGATCACCGCCTTAACCCCCGCCCGGAGCAGGTCCTCGCACTCGCGAACGGTGCCCTCGACCGTGAGCCGCGAGAGCGCGGGCAGCCGGTCGTTCGGCAGCTCCTCGGGAGCGACGAACAGCGGCTGCACGAGGTCGTCGAGCGACAGCGTCGTCTCGCGGACGAGGTCGCGCAGGGCGCCGCTGCGGCGAAGGCGGCGGAGACGCGTCGTCGGGAAGCTGGTCACCTGGAAAGCGTACGCGCCGGTGGGCTCTCCGGCTCGGCGGGCTCGACGTCGATCTCGACCGGGAGCGGCCTGCCTCCCCACGGCTCGAGCGCCAGCCGCTCGGAGAAGAACTCCCACGTCGCCCGGCCGGCGGCGAGCAGCGGCAGCGCGACGAGCGCCCCGGTGATGCCGTGCATCTCGATCCCTGCCAGCAGGCCGAAGATCACCAGCAGCGGATGCAGGCGCAGCGCGCCGGCCATCACGTTGGGGACGACGACATGGCCTTCGATCTGGTGGATGCCGATGAAGAGGAGGACGACCCAGAGCGCCGAGATGGGGTGCACGACGAGCGCGTAGATCGTGGGCGGAATCGCGCCGAGCCACGGCCCGAGGTACGGCAACACCTCCGTCACGGCCACCCACGCTCCAAAGACGAGCGCGTACGTCTCCGCGTTCGGCAGCAGGCCGACCAGACCGAACAGGTAGAGGCCGAGGCCGGCGCTCGTGCCGATGATCAACGACAGCGCCACCTGACCGCGCACGTACGCGACGAGCGCATGCTCGATACGCCGCACGAGCGGCGGACCGCGGTGGGGCGGGAAGCGGCGGTCGATGAAGCGCGAGAAGCGATCCATGCCGAGCAGCATGTAGATCGAGACGACGAGGATCAGGATGCCGTCGAACAGCGCACGACCGATCGAGATCGCGGCGCCTTCGACGAAGTTGACGAGACGATGGGTGTACTTGCCGACGTCGCGGTCGCGGATGCGCTTGACGAGCCGGTGCCCGCTCGTCTGGATCTTGATCGAGCGCAGGTGGTGCGTGTCCAGCCAGTGCTGCAGGCGGTCGACGTCCCGGTCGGCCGAGGTCTCGTGAGTCCGTCCGTCCGGCCCGGTGAAATAGTCGTGGAAGCGGTTCGCGGCCGTCCGCGTCTGACCGACGACGACGGTCCCGAGGGCGACCAGGATGACCACCATCGCGCCGGCGAAGCAGACGTACACGAGGGCCACGGCTATCCCCCGCCGCACCCGAAAGACCGCGAGCGTGCGCACGATCGGGTCGACGAGCAGCGCGACCAGCGCGGCGACGAGGAAGAGGAAGACGGCGTGAGCCGCCGCTCTCGCCAGCAGGAACGCGGCCACGATCAGCAACGGCAGCCCGACGAGCTGAATCCAGCGAGGGATCTGAATCTGAGGCGGCCGGGAGGCCGGGGTGCTCACGCGCTCGATGCTACTAACGCACACGCGGACTGGTTCGACGGCGCGCTCGCCGTCGATCCCGAGTCGCTCTGGGACGATCCCCGGTTGAACGGCCGCCGGGGGTCCGCTACGGTCCGCGCGATGTCGCCGCCCGCGCAATCAGGGCGTGCCGTGCCTCTGCGAAACCGCCGCCAGCAGCAGGATGCGCGCAGGCGTCGGCTGGCGGTCCTGATCGCGGTCGCCGTCGTCGGGCTCGGCACGCTGCTCGTCACCGCCTTCGGGGGCGGCGACCATCCGCCGACGATCGTCTCGCCGCCGGCGTCGGCGACCCGGCTGCTACCGGCGGGCCCGCCGGTGCCGAAGGTCCTGGCCCGGATCGGCGCGCTGCGCATCCAGCTGCCCGTCAACGCGAGCCGGCTGACGACCGTCGGCTACTTCGGCGCCGAGGACGGAGCGCTGCCGCTCTCCCCGGTCGGCCACCAGGCGAACGAGGGTCTGCTGCGGCGCCTCGTCCACAAGGTGCTCGGGGGCGGCGGGGGCTGGCCGCGCTGGTACGTCCTGGCCGGCGGCCACGGCGACTCGCTGTCCGCGATGGACGTCGGCGCTTCGGCCGGCACGGACGTCTACTCGCCGGTGAACGGCACCGTCGTCGGCATCGGCAAGGTGATCCTCAACGGCAAGGCGTACGGTGCGCGCATCGACATTCAGCCGATCGACGCGCCGTCGCTCATCGTCTCGATCTCGCATCTCGCAGCCGATCCCTCGCTCACGGTCGGCTCGATGGTCACGGCCGACGCGTCGAAGGTCGGCACCGTGCTCGACTTCTCGGGCGTGGAGCACCAGGCGCTCTCGCACTACACGAACGACGCCGGCAACCACGTGCTCGTAGAGGTCCATCCTTCGGCCACGCTGCAGGCCCGCTGAGAATTCTCTTCGTGGCCGACGTGTTCGGCGCACCCGGCCGCCGGGCCGTCGAGTCGCACCTGCGCGACCTGCGCGACGAGCTGCGCGCGGACTTCTGCATCGTCAACGGCGAGAACGCCGCGGACGGGCGCGGCATCACTGCGAAGATCGCCGAACGGCTGCTCGCCGCAGGAGCCGATGTGATCACGCTCGGCAACTGGGTCTGGGGGCAGCGCGACTTCGCGCCGTACCTCTCCGGAACGGACCGCGTGCTGCGTCCCGCCAACCTGTCGCCGAACGCACCCGGGCGCGGCCTGGCGGTCCACGACGGCGTCGCCGTGATCAACCTGCTCGGCCAGATGACGCTCGCGCCCTTCGAGAGCCCGTTCACGGCCGCGGAGCGACTGGTCGAGGAGGCTCGGCGCGAGACGCCGGTGATCGTCATCGACTTCCACGCCGAGGCGACGAGCGAGAAGGTCGCCCTCGCCTACCACCTCGACGGCCGTGTCACCGCCGTGCTCGGCACGCACACGCACGTCCAGACCGCCGACGCGCGCGTGCTGCGAGGCGGCACCGCCGCGATCACCGACGCCGGCATGACCGGCCCGCACGACTCCGTCATCGGCAGCGTGCCCGAGGGCGCCGTACGCCGATTCGTAACGGGCTTTCCGGTGCGTCTCGAGCCGGCGACAGACGACGTACGCATCGAAGGCGCCCTCGTCGAATGCGACGAGGGCGGCCACGCTACGAGCTGCGTCCCGGTTCGCGTCCCGGCAGGCTGAGCGTCACGAGCAGCGCGACGAGGATCAGGTTGCGCAGCAGGACGACCCAGGCGAGATGAAGGTGAAACGCGTACTCGAAGTAGCGCTGCGGGAAGAAGACCTGCGTCGTGACGAATGCGGCGCCGAGCAGCAGCGAAGCGACGAGCCCTCGCACGCCGCGCACCAGTGGAACGAGCGGCACGAGCCAGATCAGGAATTGCGGCGACAGCACCTTGCCGAGCGCGACGAACGCGCAGATGCACGCCGCCGCGTACCGGACGAGGCGGTCACCCGTCGCCGGCCCGCGTGCGAAGCCGATCCAGAGCGCTACGAGCGCCGCGACCATGAGCGCCGTCGTCACGGCCGCGACCCAGTCCTCGTTCGCGAGGTTGAACGAGCCGTGCGTGTTGATCACCGCCGGGTGCGAGAACGTCGTCAGGAACGACGCCGCGAGGCTCTCGAGCTGGCGCGGCCGTGACGCCTGGCCGCTGACGGAGTGCCAGAGCCCGCGCGGCGCCACGATCAGAAATGGAAGCGCTGCGGCGGCGACCACCGCGATCCCGCACGACGCGGCAACGGCGAGCTCGCGCCGTCCGCGCCGGCGCAGTGTCCACACGACCGCGAGCGGGACGAGGACGAGCGCGAACAGCTTCGTCACGACGGCGCCGCCGAGCGCGACCCACCCCCAGCGATGCCGGTCGTGCACGAACGCCGCGAGCGCGCAGACCACGAGCAGCGTCGGCCAGAAGTCGTAGCGAGAGAGCGCCATCGAGCCGATCAGGAGCGGCGAGACAGCGATCAGGGCGAGCGAACGCCAACTCGCGCCCGCGACTGCGGCGACGACGAGGCAGCCGATACCGAGCGCGGCCATCAGCCAGCCGAAGGCCTGCGCGTAGTCCGAGTAGCCGTAGAGGTAGATCGGCGCGACGAAGACGGGCAGCGCCCCCGGCGGATACTCGACCGGGAAGTCGCGATACGGCACGAGCCCGTGGTCGATCGCGTTCCCGTAGCCCTGGTAGATGGGCGTGTCCGTCAGCGGGCGGTGCGCGTAGAACCAGTGGTGCAGCACCACCCAGCAGCCGATGAAGACCGCGACCGCGGCCGCGACGCCGACTAGACGGCGAGCAGTGCGATCGCCGCGAATGGGAAGAACCACGGAAGGTAGAGGTAGAACCAGTGCGTCAGCACGAGCTCGAAGCCGACGAGCAGCACGCTCGTGAAGGCGGCGAGGCGGAGCGCCGAGCGCCGCCGCGGCCACCAGAAGAGCGCGGCCGCGCCGGCGAGGAGCAGGCCCTCGAGCACCTGCTGGACCCGGTGCAGGTCGGGTATGCCGCTAGCGCGGTACTGGTGCCAGTCCCAGAGCGAGAACGGCGAGTCCCGGCCGAACTGGTAGCCGAACGTGCGGTGGAAGAAGGTGGTGACCGCGTGCCGCAGCGACGGCTCGAAGTACAGCGGGAAGAATGCGATTACGGTCGTGACGAGGAACGCGAGCAGGAACCAGAGGCGGGGCCGGAGGGCGCGCGCGTCGGGATAGCCCGACCAGAGGGGCAGGACGAGGAGCGGCGCGAACTTCGTCCACGACGCGAGCGCCGCAAAGGCGCCGCGCGCGGCAGGTGACGTCGCGAAGTAGAAGCCCCAGATGAGCAGGGCCGGCTGGATTGCGTCGTTCGTATTCGAGTTCGAGACGTACTGGGTGAAGGGCCAGGCAGCCCACGCGAAAGCGAGCGTCGCGCCGAGTCGAGGCCCGCCGAGCCGAAAGCCGACGAGGCCGAGGCCGATCAGCGACAGCAGGTCCCAGAGAATCGACGTCGCGTGGACAGAGGGGAGCTTGTCCCACTTCCCGCTCCAGCCGAACGCCCAGTAGCCCGGCAGGTACGCCTCGTAGGCGACGGGACCGTACGTGTCGCCGCGGTCGTCGGCGGTCTCGCACCGACCGTTCGTCTGGACGCGGTCGCGCACCTCGCCGCTCGCGTCGGGGAGGCCGCAGCTCGGCCGGTCGCCTTCGATCGGGAAGTGGCCGTACGGGCTCTGGCCGTGCCAGATGCGGTCGGCGCCGATCACGCCCGAGTAACCGACGTCGATGACGTTCGAGTCGCGGACGTTGAGACCGACGCGGAAGCCCGCCAGGAAGACGGTCAGCGCAACGAGGAGCCACACGGGCCAGACGACCGTCCCCCGCACCGGTCGGTCCTTCCAGCCGATCCAGAGCGTGCGCGCCAGCACCCACACGAGCCCGGGGTAGACGAGGGGTATGGCGGTGAAGACGTTGCCGCGGTTGAAGAACCACAACGACACGGAGAACGACAGGAGCATCAACAGGTCGAGGTTGCGCAACGAGAGGATGCGCCTCCAGTCGACGAGCCCGAGCAGGAAGATGCCGCAGAACGCGAGCCAGATCGAGAGGCTGTTGATCTTCTGGCCGCCGAAGGCGCCGGGCGAGCCGCGCGCCATCTTCCAAGCGACCTGCGGTCCGGTCCACGCCTCGATGACGGTGCCGGTGGCGTCGTCGACCTTCCCCGTGGCAATCTCGCCCGCGGCGCCAGACCAGACGTTTACGGTCCACGTGCCGTTCTGGAACGTCGCGTCCGTCGTCGGCTGCGGCGGGTACCGCTTCAGCCAGTCGGCCACCTTGTCGTAGCCGAGGAAGATCGCGATCGCCTGACCGCGCGTCAGCCTCGGCTTCGCCGCAGCACTCGTCGCCGGCGCCAGCAGCAGCGCCGCGAGAACGACGACCGCCGCCGCTCTCAGCGGCGAAACGACCAGAGCTTGTTCCCGATGAAGTTGAGCGGCGTGACGAGGACGATCGCGATCGCCTGGGCGACGATCTTGTCGACGCCGGCGACTTCGACGAGGCCGGTCAGCAGGAGCAGGTTGGCGCCGTAGGCGATCACCGCGACGATCAGGAACCGCAACCCCTGGTAGGCGACGTGGCCGCGCTGATGCCTGAAGGTCCAGAGACGGTTCCAGACGTAGTTGTTCGTCGCCGCTACCAGGAACGACCCGGTGGCAGCCAGCAGATAGTGGAGCCCGGCCTGCTTGAGGAGGATCGCGTAGACGACGAGGTTGACGACGTACCCGGATATCCCGACGACGCCGAACTTGGCGAGCTGGATCCAGTTGTGGGGGCGCCGAAGCGCTCGTACGGCGCGGCTCTCGAGCACGGACAAGACCGGCCCGAGGCTATCCGATCAGGCAGCCGACGTCCGCTCGCGGTACCAGTCGAGCTCGGGCTCCCCGAGGCAGACGAGGGCGGAGGCGACGCGGATCTCGGTCGCGCCGATGTCGGCGGCTCCGGCAGGGAGGAAGCGCCGGGCGCCGTCGCGGCAGACGAGCTCGAAGCCGACGATCCGGCCGTCCCGGTCGGCGAGCACCGCGACCGTCCGGCCGAGCTCGATTCCGTTCGCCGTGACCGGCAGCCGCAGCAGCTCGCGTCCCGTGCCTGCTCCCATTGGCAAGCGCTTGTTGCCCGCCACGCGCGGGAGAAACCTGGTGTCCCCCCGCTACCGCCCCGCGACGAGCGGGACGAACCGCGCCGGCACCGAGCTGACGAGGCGCGCGTCGTCGCCGGCGCGCTCGAGCACACACAGCCGCTGCGCGCGCCGCCGCCCGAGCGGGAGCACGATCCGCCTCCCCTCCTCGAGCTGATTCCAGAGCGCGGCCGGCAGCTCGGCCGTTGCCGCTGCCACGGCGATGCCGCCGAACGGAGCGAGCTCGGGCAGCCCGAGCGTGCCGTCTCCGACGTGCACGTGCACCCGCTCGTAGCCGGCGCTCTCGAGCGCCCGCCGGGCGTTCTCCGCGAGCCCGGCGACGCGCTCGATCGAATGGATGTCCGCGGCGAGCTCGGCGAGCACCGCTGCCTGGTAGCCGGAGCCTGTGCCGACGTCGAGGACGCGCTCGTCGCCGGCGAGCGCCAGCCCTTCGCAGATGAAGGCGACGATGAACGGCTGCGACACCGTCTGCCCGTGCTCGAGCGGCAGGGCGGCGTCCTCGTACGCGAAGTCGCGGAGCTGGTCGGGCAGGAACTGCTCGCGCGGCACTCGCTCCATCGCAGCGAGCACGCGTTCGTCGCTGATCCCGCGCCGCAGCAGCTGGTCGTCGATCCAGCGCGCCGTCGTCACGCCGCGCGTGCGACCGCGACACCGAAATGCCGCAGGAAGAGCGCCTTCAGCTCGGTGATCGACGCCGGCGGCGCGTCGAAGCCGATCGTCAGCATCGGCACCTCGGAGTCGTCGGCGGCGAGTGAGCCGTGGCTGCCGCCGCCGAGGTGGCTGCGACCCGCGAGGTCGGCGAACTCCCAGCCCGGCGCCGCCGACAGGATCACCTCGCCGGAGTTCGGATTTCGCAGCGCCGCCTCGGCCCGGGCTCGACCGTCGGGAAAACGGTCGAGCAGGGCGAGATCCTCGTCGCCGCCCTGCCGCGCGACGAGCGATCCGTCCTCGAGGAACGCCGCGACGTCGACCGCGGGCTCCTCGTCGAAGGCCGCCGCCAGGGCGCGAGGATCGTCCCCGTAGATCATCGCGGCGCGGTTGGAGGCCGTCACGAGCATGCCGTCGCTGCGCAGCTTCGTGACCCGCTCGATCCGCGACTGGCCGTGATCCGAGCAGAGGGCGACCGCGTAGCGCTCGAGGAACTCGTCGCGCCCGCCGGCCGCCTCGACGAGAGCGGCGATCGCCGCATCTGCGCGGGCGAGAGCGTCATGGGCCGCGTTCGGGCCGAGGGCGTGCGACGCGTAGTCGTAGTCGGGGAGGTAGAAGACGAGCAGCTCGAAGGCGTCACGGGTCACGAGCCAGCGGCCGACCTGCCCCGCGTACGCGTCGATCGACCCGCCGGCGCGGTTGCGCCAGGCGACCGGCGCGCCGGTTCGATCGGACTCGTAGACGCTGTAGAAGAAGAAGCGCTTCGGACCGTGCACCGGCGGCAGTCCGGGCACGAGCGACGGATGCCTCGTGCGTCCGCGGTAGGTCGTGATGTTGATCGCGGCCGTCGTCAGTCCCGCGTCCTCGAGCGCCTCGTACAGCGTCTCGGCGCTCCGGAGCAGATGCCGCTCGTTCAGGTTGACGATCGTGTCGCGTATACCGCGTGCGAGCCCGGCCGCGATCAGCGCGGCGAACGACGACCCGTACTCGACGAGTCGCTGCTCGTCGCGGTGCCACCAGACGAGGTGCGGGATGCCGTGCACGTCGGAATGGCCGCCTGTTGCGACCGACGCGAGACACACGGGCGTCAGCGAGGGGAACGTGGAGACGGCGCGGCGGTACTCGCCGTTCTCGAGAAGGAACCGGAGCGTCGGCGCGTCGGTGCCTTCGAGCATCGACGGCGTCAGCCCGTCGATCAAGATCAGGATCGCCGACTTGGGCACTAGTCGCGGGCGAGCGTGCGCAAGCCCGCGTGCCGTTCGGGCTCGCGGCGGCGAAGGCGCCGGCCGAGCACAGGCAGCGCCGCCGCCTCCAGATACCCGACGACGGGCACGAACGCGAGCGCTGCAGCGACGAGCGCTGCGATTCCGACGAGCAGCGCGGTCCCGCCGCGCGTTCCGCCGCGCCGCAGCGCGCCGGAGACGACCGGCGCCGTGCCGAGGCTGCCGAGCACGCCGCCGACTGCACCGGCGATCGCCTCGGGCCAGCCGAAAACGAGCAGGCCGACGACGGCGCCCGCGGCCGCGGCGACGACCGCGGCGACGGCGAACCGCGCCACGAGCCCCGCCGCGAGCATGCCGAACGCAGCGCCGACACCGGCCAGAATCCCGATCGTGTACCAACCGCCCATCGGCATCCACTCTAGTGGTTCTGCCCGTGCACTCGTTCGTGCGGGCGCCGGTCGCGCTGTCGTGTTTGCGGTCGAAGAGCAGGGGAAAGAAGCGCGCACCGGCTTGCACGACCAGACCTGCATCCTCCTTTTCTTCTCTTCCGCGCGCTCCGGCCCGTCGCGCCGGATGGAGAGCCTCCTAGCGCACATCGCGCGGAAGGAGCGGCACCGCCTGCGCGTCGTCCAGGTCGACTTCGACGAACGACGCGAAGTCGCCGACAAGCTCGGCGTCGAGACGGCGCCGACGCTGGTGCTCGTCCGCGGCCGGAGCCAGATCGCGCGCCTCGAGGGACGCGCGAGTGCGCCTCGGATCGAGGCGATGCTCGAGGAGCACCTCGGCGAGGCCGCCGCCGCCGCCTGATCGGCTCCGATTGACAGCCGGACCGCGCTCCGGCGACCATCCAGCAATGCGCCGTCGGCCGGCAGCGCCCGTCGTCGTGGCGGCGACCGCCCTCCTCCTCGCCGTTCCGGGCCCCGCGGCCCGCCAGCGCTGTGACGGGCGGACACCCGCCGGCTCCGCAGTCGACTGCTTCTCCGGTGCTTACCACGGCACCGGCTTCCTGCCGATGGAGGAGACGATCTCGTTCAGGCGCATCACGACGGAGCGGCTGCGGCAGGAGGGCCTCTGGCGCCTCTGGCTCGCCGACGCGGCGCTCAGCCACACCGGCAGGCCGTGCGGCAATCGCAACGCGATCGCGTACGAAGGCAGCTTCTCGTTCTACGGCGGCGGCTCCTTCATCGCCTGCTCGCAGTCGGCGCCGAGCATGGTCAACGGCTTCTTTCACGTCGGGAGCGCGTACCGCTTCGTCGACGGCAGCACCCAGGCGACGCTGACCCACGGAGTGTTCTCCGCGACCGCCGCCTGGGACAACGTCCTCGAGCTCGTGTTCAGCGATGCCGTGCACCGCCACTACGCGCAACCCGAGGTCGTGCTCGGGCGCTTCAAGAACTGAGGCGGGCGATCACGTCGAGCGCGAACGCGGCAGCGCGCGCGCCGTCGACGACGCGGTGGTCGAACGTCACCGACACGTTGCCCATCTGCCGCACGACGATCTCGTCGTCGCGCACGACAGGGCGGGGGGCGATGCGATGCACGCCGAGGATCGCGACCTCCGGATGGTTGACGAGCGGCGTCACGACGAGCCCGCCGAGCTTGCCGGCGCTCGTCACCGTGAACGTCGAGCCCCGCAGCTCCTCCGGCGCCAGCGCCCCGGCGCGCGCCCCATCCGCCAGCCGCTCGAGCTCCGCGCGCAGCTCCTCGATCGAACGAGTGTCCACCCCGCGGACGACCGGGACGAGGAGCCCCTCATCGGTCTGCATCGCGACGCCGAGGTCGTAGCGGTCGAGGTAGACGATCTCGTCTCCCTCGAGCCGCGCGTTCAGCTCCGGGAACTCGCGCAGCGCCGCCGCCGTCGCCCGCAGGACCGTCGGCAGGAGCAGGCCGAGGTCGAGGTTCGAGAAGTCGCACTCCTCGACGTAGGTGACGGCCGGGATCTCGTGGTGCGCGCGCGCCAGGTGCTCGGCGATCTGGCGACGGACGCCCCTGAGACGCTCGCGGCGGCCGTCGGCTCCGCCGGCCGACGCGGCTCTGACGTCGGCCTCGGTGATCCTGCTGCCGGGCCCGGTCGCACGGACGCCGCCGAGGTCGACGCCCAGCTCCTTCGCCAGCTGCCTGACCGCCGGCGTCGCCTGCGGCGCAGCCCGCGGCGCCGCGTCAGCTCCGATCACGACGAGAAGCGTGCCGACCGGCACGACCTCGCCCTCGCCGACGAGGATCTGCGCGACCTTGCCGCCGGCGGGCGACGGGATCTCGACCGTCGCCTTGTCGGTCGTGATCTCGAGGAGCGGTTGATCCTCTGCGATCTCGTCGCCCTCGGCGACGAGCCAGCGTGCGATCTCGCCCTCGGTCAGGCCTTCGCCGAGATCGGGGAGCGTGAACTCGTACGCCATGACGTCGCGGACGATAGGAGAAGATCCGCCGACGATGCCTCGCCTGCGGACAGCTCTCGAGGTGTTTCTGTGGTCGCGCGCCGCCATCTGGATCGCGATGCTGCTCGCCTACGCCACGTTCGAGGCGCGCTTCGCGCTGCCGCTCCACCCGCCCGTGAAAGGGCCGGAGCCGCCACGGGACGTCGGCTGGGGATTCGACGTCTGGGCGCGTTGGGACGGCGGCTGGTTCACCGGCATCGCGCGCGACGGGTACACCGATCCGAAGACGACGACCGCGTTCTTCCCGGCGTATCCGCTGCTCGTGCGCGCGGCGGGCTGGGTCGCCGGCGGCCACTACGTCCTGGCCGGCGTGATCGTGTCGCTGCTCGCCGCCGCTGCCGCATTCGCCCTGCTGCACGAGCTCGCCCGCAAGCTCGTCGGAGAAGACGCAGCGCTCAGGTCGGTCGTCTATCTCGCCGTCTTTCCCGCAGCGCTCTTCCTCGGGGCCGTCTACAGCGAGTCGCTCTACCTCCTGCTCTCGGTGGCCGCCTTCCTCGCCGCCGAGCGGCGGCGATGGGTGCTCGCCGGTGTCGCCGCCGGGCTGGCGATCCTGACGCGGCCGACAGGGGTGATGCTGCTCCCCGCACTCGCGCTGCTCGCCTGGCGTGCGAACCCTCGAGCGGGGGCCTTCCTCCGCCTCGCGGTCGCCCTCCCGATCGCGGCGATCTGGCCGATCTGGCTGTGGGCGACGTTCGGCCGTCCATTCGAGTTCCTCACGGCCGAGAAGAACACGTGGCAGCGGCACCTGTCGGATGCGGGGCCGTTCGGCGGCATGTGGAACGGGCTCGTCGCCGGCTGGAAGAGCATCGTCCAGTTCACGGCCGGCGGCAATCACTTCCCCGGCGCCGACGACTCGCTGCAGGCGGCCGGCCTCAATCTGGAGGCTCTCGTTGCGGCGCTCTTCGTGATCGTGCTCGGCATCGTCGCGTGGCGCCGTCTCGGCGCCGCCTACGGCGTCTTCGTGCTCGCGAGCATCGCTCTGCCGCTCTCCTCACCGACGGCGATCTATCCGCTGCTCTCGATGCCGCGCTTCGTGCTCGGCGTCTTCCCCGTCTTCATCGCGCTCGCCACGGTCGCCACCGGCCCGCGCGCGGCGGCCGTCGTCGTCGCGACGTTCGCGATCCTGCTCGGCGTCGACCTCGCCCGCTGGGTCGAATGGCAGTTCGTTTCGTGAGTCAGCCGGTGCGAGGCTCTCAGTCCGGCTCGTGCGTGGTCAGAAATCGACGAGCTTGCGCACGGCCGCGGAGACACGTTCGACGGACGGCACATAGAGATCCTCCAGCTGCCAGTACGGATACGGCACGTCGTAACCGGTCACACGCAGCACCGGGGCCTGCAGGTGCAGGAGCGCTTTCTCGGCTACGAGCGCGGCGAGCTCGGCGCCGAAGCCGGCCGTGCGCGGCGCTTCGTGCACGATCGCGACGCGCCCCGTCTTCGCGACCGACGCGAGGATCGTCTCCTCGTCGAGCGGCCGCAGCGAGCGGATGTCGACCACCTCGCACGAGACTCCGGTGCGCTCCGCCGCCTGCTCGCACACCGCGACCATCGCGCCGTATGCGAGTAGCGTCGCCTCGTCTCCGGCGCGCGCGATCCGCGCCTTGCCGAGCGGCACGACGTGCTCACCCTCGGGCACCTCGCCGCGCGCCGTGCGGTAGACGAGCTTCGGCTCGAAGACGACCACAGGATCGGGGTCCCGGATCGCCGCTGCGAGCAGTCCCTTCGCGTCGCCGGGCGTCGACGGCACGGCGACCTTGATCCCCGGGGTGTGCACGTAGTACGCCTCCGGCGAATCGTCGTGCAGCTCGGGCGCGCGCACCCCGCCGCCGTACGGCATCCGGATCGTGACCGGGAAGTCGACGGTGCCGCGCGTCCGCCAGCGGTAGCGGCCGACATGGGTGATGAGCTGGTCGAGGCACGGATAGGAGAACGCGTCGTATTGCATCTCGCAGACGGGTCGGAGCCCGGCGAGGCAGAGCCCGACCGCAGCCCCGAGCATCCCGGCTTCGGCCAGCGGCACGTCGACGCAGCGGTCGGCGCCGAACCGGTCGCGCAGTCCGGCGGTCGCCCGGAAGACACCGCCCGCCCGGCCCACGTCCTCACCCATCACGAGCACGGAGCCGTCGCGCGCGAGCTCGGTGTGCAGCGCGTCGTTCACCGCCTCGACGAGCGTCAGCTCAGTCACTGTGCGCCTCCGGCTCGAGCATCGCGGCGATGTCCGGCGGCGGCTCGGCGTAGGCGTGCTGGAAGACGGCCCGCGGATCGGCCGGAGGCTCGGCCTCCGCCTCGGCGATGCCGGCGCGCATCGCCTCCTCGGCTTCGCTCCGCAACCGGCCGACGAGCTCGTCGTCGAGCAGCCCGCGGTCGCGTAGCTCCGTCTCGAAGCGGCCGACACATTCCTGCCGACGCTCGGTCTCGACGCGCTCCTGGTCGATGTAGGCGCCCGGGTCGTCCGCGGTGCCATGCGGCGCCGCGCGGTAGTGCACCGCCTCGATGAAGGTCGGCCCGCCGCCGGCGCGGGCCCGCTCGACGGCCTCGCGCGCCGCCTCGTACACCGCGAGCACGTCGAGGCCGTCGACGCGCACGCCCGGCATGCCGTACCCCTTCGCCTTGTCGGCGAGCGTCTCGGCACGCGTCTGCGCCGAGATCGGCGTCGAGATCGCCCAGCTGTTGTTGTTGCAGACGAGGACGAGCGGCGCCTCCATCACCGCGGCGAGGTTCGCGCCTTCGTGGAAGGCGCCCTCCGACGTCGCGCCGTCGCCGAAGAACGCCATGGCGACACCCGGCTCGCCCTTCAGCTTCTTGCCCCAGGCGAGGCCCGCCGCGTGCGGGACGTGGGTTCCGACCGGCACGCAGATCGAGGCGACGTTCCAGTCGAGCGGGTTCCACCAGCCGGACGGGTGCCCGCGCCACCACTGCAGGATCGTCGCCGGCGCCATCCCGCGGACGAGGCCGATCGGCGACTCGCGGTAGCTCGGGAAGATCCAGTCCTGCTCGTCGAGCGCGAACGTCGCGCCGGCCTGGATCGCCTCGTGGTTCCACGCGATCGCGTACGTCCCGATGCGACCCTGGCGGTGGTAGACGAGCGCGCGCTCGTCGAACACGCGCAGGAGGACCATTCGCCGGTAGAGCTCGATCAGGTCCGCATCGGCAGGCCGCACGAAGATCAGGCGAGAACTGTAAGCGCGTCGCGCTCGGCGACGAAGGTTGCCTCGGTCACGTCGCCGAGATCCTCTCCGTCGGCCTGCAGCGGCAGCGGGTGATCGCAGCGGACGACGAGCCCGTCGACGTCCTGGCCGGCGAGGACGGCCGGGTCCTCTGCCGACGTCCCGCGGAACATGTGCAGGACGAGGCTGGGAACCTTCAGCGGGCGCACCTCCCGCGGCGCGACGAAGTGCAGCCCTTGCTCGAACTGCGCGTCGCGCAGCAGAGTGAACGGGAGAGGCCCCGCATAGGTGTACGGGTGACCGTTGGCGACGAAGAGGAACGCTGCGCGGCCGTGCCCCTCGATCTCGAGCTGCGGATCGAGCCGCAGACGATGCTCGAGCACCGTGCGGACGACCATGAGCCCGTAGACGAGGTTGCTCGCACGCTTGCCCTGCTCGGTGCGCCCGCGGTCGTCCACCTTGCGTACGGCCTCGCCGTCGACGCCGAGGCCCGCCGAGAAGAGGAAGCGCCGGCCGTTCACGCGGCCGAGGCCGATCGAGCGCCGCCGTCCTTCGGCAAGAGCCGAGGCGATCGTCGCGGCCGCGGCGACGGGATCACGGCCGAGGCCGAGTGCGCGCGGGAAGACGCTCGCGCCGCCGCCGGGCACGAACCCGAACGGCACGCGTCCCGCAGCGCCGTTGACGGCCTCGTTGTAGGTTCCGTCACCCGAGTAGACGACGACGGCGTCGACCGTCCCCGCGGCCTCGGCTGCGATCGCCGTCGCGTGTCCCGGCCCCTCGGTCTCCCTGAGCTCGACGTCGGCGACCCTGCCGAGCTCCGCCTCCACCTTCTCGAGCCGCGACTTCTCGACACCTGTCGAGTACGGATTGACGATCAGCACGACGCTCGGCACGGCCTGAGGCTAACGAGGCGTTGCGTAACCGCGCATGCCGTCGAGCAGGACGGCGAAGAAGCGATCCGCGATCGTGTCGGTGTCGGCGCCGGGACGCAGCCACGTGTAGGCCCAGTTCGCGGCCGAGAGAAAGAGCAGCGCCGCCGTCGCAACGTCGAGATCGGTACGCAGGTCGCCGCGCTCGACCCCTTCGCGGAAGAGCTCGCGGACCCGCTCCTCGTAGCGCCGGCGCTCGGCGACGAACCGCTCGCGCCGTTCACCGTCGAGCGCGCGCCACTCGCGCGTGAAGACCGTCGCGGCGTCGAGCTGCTCGCCGACGACCCGGAGGTGAGCGCGCAACGCGAGCCGGATCTTCCCGGGGACGGGCACGTCGTCGGGGACGGCGTCGAGGGCGGCGTGGAACGCCTCCGCGCCGCCCCACGCGACCTCCCAGAGGAGGTCCTCCTTCGAGTCGATGTGGTGGTAGAGCGAGGCCTTTTGCATTCCGAGCGCCTCGGCGACGTCCGCGAGCGAGGTGCCGTGGTAGCCGCGGTCGGCGAAAAGCCGTGCCGCGGTGCGGGTCAGCTCCTCGCGCCGGGAGGACATTGCCTGCGCTAGCCTACCGATCGGTAGGTTGATGACCGAGGCTCAATTCGTCGACTATCTGCACGCCGGCGGCCAGGTCGAGGCCGGCGACTGGATGCCCGACGAGTACCGGGCGCGGCTCGTCAAGTTCATCCAGATGCACGGCAGCTCGGAGCTGATGGGCGTCCTGCCGGAGCGCGAATGGATCCTGCGGGCGCCGACGCTGCAGCGCAAGCTCGCGCTGACCGCGAAGGTGCAGGACGAGGTCGGCCACGCCCAGCTGATCTACCGCGTCGTCGAGGATCTCGGCAAGTCGCGAGAGGACTGCCTCGCCGAGCTCGTCGCCGGCGAGGCGAAGTTCCACAACGTCTTTCACTACCCGACGAAGACCTGGGGCGACGTCGGCGTCATCGCCTGGCTCGTCGACGCCGCGGCGATCATCTCGCAGAAGGCGCTCCTCAAGTGCTCGTACGCACCCTACGCGCGGATCATGAAGAAGATCTGCTGGGAGGAGTCGTTCCACATCCTCCACGGACGTGACGTCGTGCTTGCGATGGTGACCGGCACCGACGCGCAGCGCGAGCTGGTGCAGGAAGCGATCGACCGCTGGTGGGGGCCGCTGATGCAGTTCCACGGCACGAAGACCCCGGCGGAGGAGGATCCGATGCTGCACTGGCGGATCAAGTCGCAGGCGAACGAGGACGCGCGCCAGCAGTTTCTCGACGGTTACGTGCCGCAGATCCGTGAGCTCGGGCTGACCGTTCCCGACCCGAAGCTGCGCCGCGGCGCCGATGACGTCTGGGAATACACCGAGCCGGACTGGGACGAGCTGAAGGCCGTCGTCACAGGGCACGGACCGCGCTCGGCCGAGCGGCTGGAGCTGCGCCGGCGCTTCCTCGAGCAGGAGCGTTGGGTGCGCGAGGCGGTCGCGGCGTGATCTTCGAGGTCTTCCGTCAGGAGAAAAAGGGGCAGGCGTTCCAGCACGCGGGCTCTGTCGACGCGCCCGACGCCGCGTTCGCGGAGGCGTGGGCGCGCGAGCAGTTCGGGCGGCGCGGCGAGTCGGAGGCGCTGTGGCTCGTTGCGCGCGAGGCGGTGCACGAGGTGCACGACTTCCCCGACGAGTTCGACCTCAAGTACAGGCGTGTCGACGGCTACTCCCTCAAGGTACGGCTGAAGGAGGCACGTGAACGAGCGGGCACGACTCCTGCTCGAGCTGGCTGACGACGAGCTCGTCGTCGGCTGGCGCGACTCCGAGTGGACGGGCATCGCGCCGACGCTCGAGGAAGACGTCGCATTTTCGTCGATCGCTCAGAACGAGATCGGCCACGCGCGCGCCGCATACGAGCTCGCCGCCCGCGAGCTCGACACGACCGCAGACGCGCTCGCCTTCGACCGCGCGCCGGGGGAGTATCTCTGCACCCCGCTCGTCCAGCTGCGCCTGCTCGACTGGGCCCGTGCGATCGCCCGCCGCTACCTCTACGAGCAGCTCGACCGGGCGCGGATCGAGACGCTGAAGCGCTCGGACGACCCGGAGATCGCGGCGCTCGCCGCGAAGATCGACCGTGAGGAGGCCTACCACCGGATCCACGCCGAGCTCTGGGCGGAGCGGCTGCGCGGCGAGCCGCGGTTCGAGCAGGCGCTCGAGGAGCTTCGTCCCTACGTCGACGCCGAGCGCGGCGCGACGCCCGCCTTCGCGGAGCTGTGGAACGAGATGACGAGCGTGCGCCGCTCGGCGCCGGGGGCGGAATGGTGACGGCCGACCAGGTCTGGGCGGCGCTCGACGAGCTGCCCGATCCGGAGATCCCGGTCATCTCGCTCGTCGAGCTCGGCGTCGTCCGCGACGTGCGCATCGAGGGCGCGCGGGTGAGTGTCACGCTGACGCCGACGTTCCTCGGCTGTCCGGCGCTCGACGCGATGCAGCGCGCGCTCGAGTCGAAGCTCGCCGAGCTCGGCGCCGAGCCCGTGGTCGAGATCGATCGCGGCGACGGCTGGACGACCGACTCGATCACGCCGGCCGGCCGCGAGAAGCTGCGCGCGGCGGGCTTCGCGCCGCCTACACCGCGGGAGGCATCCGCACCGCACCTCCTCCAGCTCCAGGCAAAGACCTTCCGCTGTCCCTACTGCGGCTCCGCCGAGACGCGGCTCGAGAACCTCTTCGGCCCGACGCCCTGCCGCTCGATCCGCTACTGCGAGGGTTGCCGGCAGCCGTTCGAGCAGTTCAAGACGATCTGACGGCTGCCGAAGAATTACGCCATGACGAAAGCCTGCTGGGCCGAATGGCTCGAGCTAGCGCGGTTCGCACCGTCGGGTCACAACACGCAGCCGTGGCTGCTCGACCCCGTCTCGGACGAAGAAGCCGACCTCTACTACGTGCCGCGGCGGCTGCTTCCGGTCGAAGACACGACAGGCCGCTTCAGCGCCTGCTTCCTCGGCGTCTTCGTCGAGGCGCTGAACATCGCCGCGGCAGCCGACGGCAAGCACGTCGCGCTCGCGCACGAGCCGGCGCCGATCGATCTCAGCCCCGGCTCGGAGCCGCGCCTGTACGGACGCCTGCACGCCGGCGAGGGAGCAACGACCAGCATCGACCGGGCGCTGCTGCGCCGCCGGCGCACCTCACGTCTCGGCTATGACGGGCGCCCCGCGCCGCAGGCCGCGCTGGACGAGCTCGCCGCGCTCGCGTCCGGGTTCGGGCACGAGGCACGCTTCTTCGCGGACCCGGAGACCGTCGACTGGGTTGTCGGCCTGAACGCGGACACGCTCTTCTACGACCTCGAGGAGGACGACCGCCGCACGGAGATCGGCGCGTGGACGCACTACTCGAACCGGCTCGCCTCCCGCGCCCACGACGGGTTCTCGCCCCGCTGCCTCGGCTTTCCAGGACCGCTGCTCTGGCTCTTCTTCGACCATCACGGCCTGATCGGCGGCCGGCGGCGCCGACGGATCCTGCGGCGCATCTACCTGCGCTCGATGCGCGGCACCGTCCACGTCGGCTACCTGAAAGCGGTCTGGCAGACGCCCGAGCAGTGCTTCGACTCCGGCCGCCTGCTGATGCGCCTCTGGCTCGAGCTGACGCGGCATGGGCTCGTCATGCAGCCGTTCGGGTCGGTGATCACGAACGAGCGCTCGCACGGAACGCTCGTGGAGAAGCTCGGCGGCGGCGAAGCCGAGGACGAGATCTGGCTGCTCTTCCGCCTCGGCTACAGCGCCACCCCTCCCGCGTCGGAGCGGCTCGCCCGCGAGGACCTCGTCCGGTGAGAAGACCGCGTCGCTGGCAGCGTCTCCTCGTCTTCTCGTTCCTGCGCCTGTCGCGGCGGCTGCGGGTCGCGCTCCTCTCCTCGCAGCGACTGCAGCGGATCCTGCTCGCACCCGGCCGCGAGCACTGGCTGGAGAGGATCGGCGGCTGGCGAGCCTGGATGGTGTTCGACGATGCCCGCTCCTGCGTCCCGGCGTACCGCGAGTTCCTGGCGGCGAACGGCGGCGGAGAGGTGCTGCTCGGCAAGCACTGGCACGTGAGCCTGGCCGGCGTGCCCGCGACCGACAAGGAGACCTACGTCAAGCCCTACCCGATCCCGGCGCGCTGCCGCGGCGGCGTGATTCCGGACCGCGGCGTCGTCATCGACGAATCGTCCGGAACGAGCGGCGAGCCGACGAACTGGGTGCGCGGCGCCGAGGAACGCGCCGACGGCCGGCGGCTCCTGCACGCAGGCATGGCACAGCGCTTCGGCGACGAGCCGCTCTTCGTGATCAACGCCTTTGCGCTCGGCCCGTGGGCGACCGGGATGGCGGTCTCGATGGGGACGGTCGACATCGCGATCG
>Ga0136846_1238752_pt1 | contig 29720 bp, 21 predicted proteins | sample HopSoiMetagenom2_FD_96841 | JGI IMG/M metagenome (GOLD analysis project Ga0136846, IMG submission 96841) | Grasslands soil microbial communities from Hopland, California, USA - 2 Assembly 2016 (version 4) | ecosystem: Environmental > Terrestrial > Soil > Grasslands | place: USA: Hopland... | reverse complement strand
GGCGGCGTCCTTCGCGGCGGCCGCTACGATCTGCGGAACGCGACGATGGTGGATCTCATTCGGACCGCGTATCGCATCAACGCCCCTGAATTGATCGTCGGCGGTCCCAACTGGCTGGAGCGCGATCGCTTCGACATCGCGGCCACGGCACCCAATTCGACATCGGCGGCCGACGTCCAGCTGATGCTGCAGCAGCTGCTCGCCGAGCGATTCAAACTGGTGCTGCACAACGACACACGGCCAGTGCCCGGCGTCGTCCTGACCACTGGCAAGGGCCCCCACAAGATGAAGGAAGCGGCCGCGCCAGGTTCCGGGTGCCAGGCAAACCCGCAGCAGCCCGGCGGGGGTGTTCCGATGCTCTCCGGGACGTGCAAGGGCATCGCGATGGAGCAGTTCGCGCAGATGCTCCGCGCCATTGCCGGGCCCTACATCACCAGCCCGATCACCGATCAAACCGGATTGAAAGGGTACTGGGACTTCGACATCCATTTCACACCCCGTGTGGCGCTCGCGCTGGCAGGGAGCGACGCCATCACGATCTTCGACGCGGTCGAGCAGCAGCTCGGTCTGAAGCTCGACCAGCAGCGTGTGCCGACGCCAGTGATTGTCGTCGACAGCGTGAACCAGGCGCCGACGCCGAATCCCTCCGGTATCGCGGCAAACATTCCCGCGCCGCCGCCGATGGAATTCGATGTCGCGGAGGTGAAACTCAGCAAGCCCGATACGCAGCCGCGCACGCGCCTGATGCCGGGCGGACGCATCGAAGCCGACGGCGTCACGATGCGGCAGCTCATCGCGATCGCGTGGGATGTCAACATGGACGAGCTGCTGGCAAATGCGCCGAAATGGATCGACGACACGAAGTACAGCATCATCGCCAAGACAGCCACGGCTGTGAGCGGCGCCGGCGCAACCATGAACGTGGACATCGACGACCTCAAAGCCATGGTGCGCGCCCTGATCATCGAGCGCTTTCAGCTGAAGACGCATTACGAGGATCGGCTCGTCACGGCGTACACCCTCATCAGCGACAAGCCGAGGCTGACCAAGGCCGACCCGGCCAATCGCACGGGCTGGAAAGAGGGTCCGGCACCCGATTCGAAGGATCAGCGCACGGCGATTCTCGGCCGCATGATCACGGCAAAGAACATGACGATGACGCAGTTCGCCGAGGACCTGCAGCGGATGGCGAACGGTTACATTCGCGTACCGGTGGAAGACAAAACCGGGCTCGAGGGTGCCTACGACTTCACGCTCGCCTTCACGCCGATAAATATCCTGAATGCGGGTCGGGGCCGCGGCGGCGCCGACCCAGGCGCGACCAGCAGTCCGGCTGCCGGTGCCAGCGTGCCGGCCTCGGCGGATCCGACAGGCGCACTGTCGCTGTACGATGCCGTGAACAGGCAGCTCGGGCTGAAGCTCGAGATGCGCAAGCGGATGATGCCGGTGCTGGTGATCGATCACATCGAAGAGAAACCCGTCGATAACTAGAGCGTGTAACGGGAGACTTCAATGTCGCATCTTTTCTTGATGCGTCTGGCAGTCGGATCCGTGCTGGTCATCATTTGTCAGAGCCATCCGGCGGGTGCTCAGGCGTTCGATTCCGCCGCGCGATGCCGGGCCATGACGGGAGTCCGGCGGGCGCCGGTCGAGATCACGAGCGCGAAGCTCGTCGACGCTGCGCCGCCGGGAACGGTCCGCTACAACGACTACACTCAGAACACGATTCAGGCGGCGCTGCCTGCACATTGCCGCATCCAAGGCGTGATCAACCGGCGCAAGGGTGCGGGCGGCGTCGAATACGGCATCGGGTTCGTGCTCAACCTACCGGACAACTGGAACGGCCGGCTCATGTTCCAGGGCGGCGGCGCCTACAACGGCAGCATCAGTGAACCACGCGGTCTCGACGCCGGCGGGCCCGACGATCCTGCCCTGGCGCATGGCTGGGCCATCATCGCCACCGACAGCGGCCACAAGGGAGCGCCTTTCGATACGGCGTTCATGCGCGACCAGCAGGCGGGGCTCGATTTCGCATTCAATGCCGTGCCCACCGTGACACGCCTCGGCAAGCAACTCGTCGCAGAGTTTTACGGGCGGCCGCCGGAACACAGCTACAGCTTCGGCTGCTCCACGGGCGGGCGCGAGGGAATGATCGGCGCGGAGCGCTATCCCGACCTGTTCGACGGCATCGTGTCGGGGGCTCCGGCGATGCGAACGCCGTATATGAGAATCGCAGGCTGGAATGCGGCGATCGCCTTCAACCGAATCGCGCCGCGGGACGCGAACGGCGATCCTCTCCGCCGTCAAGCGTTCACCGCAGATGACCAGAAGCTCCTCCACGCGGCGGTCGCGAAGCAGTGCGACAAGCTCGATGGACTGGAGGACGGGCTGATCCTGAACCTTGCCGCGTGCAAATTCGATCCTGCCGTGCTCCAGTGCAAGTCAGGCAAGAAGGCCGGCTGCCTGACGGCCCGACAGATCGGCGCAGTGAAGACAACGTTTGGCGGTCCGAAGGACAGCCGGGGCAACCCGCTGTACACGGGCTATCCGTACGATCTCGGACTGCTCGGGGAACATCCGGACAGCCCGATGCATCTGCTTCCTTCGGATGTGCCGGGCATCTACGACCTCCCGGCCGGAACGGCGGACGTCGCACTCAGTTTGAGTCAGATCGGCAATCCGCCGCCGCCCTTCGCCTTCGATTTCGCGGCCGAGGTCGCGCGCGTTCGTGCAGATGCGGTGGAGATCCTGTCCGACACGAGCACGCTGACGGACCTCGGCACCTTCTACCGGCGCGGCGGCAAAATCATCTTCTTCAATGGCGCCAGCGATCCGTGGGTTTCCCACGACGACACGCTGGGCTATTTCAAACGCAACAGGGCTGCGAATCCGGATTTCGACTCGAGCCGCTTCTACAGCATCCCGGGAATGGCACATTGCGGGGGCGGAGGACTCGAGCGGTTCGACATGCTCGCTGCAATCGTGAACTGGGTCGAGAAGGGCGAGGCGCCGCGGGCGATCGTCGCTACGGACCTGCAGCGACAGACCACACGTCCGCTATGTCCGTGGCCGCAATATGCGCGGTACAAGGGAACCGGCGATGCGAATGACGCGGCGAACTTCGAGTGCCGGAGCTAGAGTATTTTTCATTTCGGTGTAGTGCAGGCCTTCAGGCCTGCATCACTTGAAGCCGGCTTCGAGATCGGCGTACGAGAAGCCGAAGTTCACGATCGCGTCGCCGAAGGACTGCCCGTCGGCAAGCCTGTGCAGCAGCCGCGTCCAGCCGAAGCCCGGCCGGTCGGCCAGGACGTTCACGGCCAGCAGGCTCTCGTCGTACGCCGCCTGCGCCTCGGCGGGGCCCAGGGACAGGAACGAGTGCTCGAGATTCTGCAGCGGGATCGATCGCCCGATCGCCCTCATCCTCCGCCGAGCGGCAGCCGGATCTGATCCGTCGAAGTACTGCGCCAACCCCTCGTTGAGCCACGCCGGCACGCCGCGCGGCACGATGCCGGCGATCACCGCATGCGTCAACTCGTGCGTGAACACGCGCTCGAACAGCTCGGGACTCTGCGCCGCACCGGCCGCGGGGATCCGGATGCGTCCGTCGTACTGACCGCCGGCCCAGTTGGGCGCCCGTGTGACGTCGCGGAACTGCTTTTCCGTGTACAGGACCGCGACGATGGTGTGCGTGGGGTATTCGCCGAGCTTGTCGCCGATTCTGAAAAACGCGGAGTTGAATACCTTCGTAGCCTGCGTCGCGAGCGTCTCCTCCGCACGGCCCTCGAACATCACGCGGAGACGATCGTACCGTTCCTCCGTGAAGGTGTGATGAACGTCGGCGTCCTTGCGCAGCACCTGCAGTCCGCTCACCAGCTCGGCATCGTCCGGCGCCAGCTTCAGCGCCTTCTCGTATGTGCGAATCGCGAGATCGACATCGCCTTCGTCGAACGCAATCCGGCCCAGCATCTTCGAGGCAACGCTCAGGCGCGGGTTCAGCTCGAGGGCCCTGGACAGGCGGGCGATCGCCTCCTTCTGGTTTCCTCGTTCGTGCGCGGCGGCGCCGGCTCCCGTCAGCAGCACGGGATCATTGGGCCGGATGGTGAGCGCTTCGGCAAACAGCGACGCGGCCTTGTCGCTGTATCCATCGCGCAGGGCCTTCCAGGCTGCGTCGTTCAGCTCCAAGACGCGTGACTGGGCGTGGACCGCGGTCAGCGACAGAAGACCGATACACAGCGTGGCAATTGCTCGTCGTAAAGCCATGGGCATGACGACTGGCAAGCGCCATGCCCGGGCCCGGCAGCGCCAGACTCGAGATGTACCGCGGCGGCACTGACGGCTTTGTCGCCCGAATCACATGTTCGTGCGCGGCACGTCATTTCGCGGCGCGATACGGCGCGAAGTCCTGCCAGATTTGCTGAACGATTTTCGGATCGACGACGCGGGTGTCTTCCTTCGCCGGCTCTTTTTCGGAATACAGGACGAGGGTCACGCCCGCGCACGAAGGGGAAAGCGCCGCGGGATCGAACGCGTAGAGACCTTCGTATATGGCGTCCGTCTCGGACACACGCTGCTCGAGCCTGAACGGATGAATGGGCGTCACCTCTTTGTCGCCACAGTAGGCGCGCATTCGCAGAAAGCCCGATCGGATTCGCTTGATTGGAGGCAGCGCCACGCCCTGCGTCTGGGCCGCGCCGCGCGCAACTTTCGTCCAGAAGCTTTCCACCATCTGCGGCGTCACTCGGACCAGCAGGACCGGCGGGATATTCGCCACGTACTCCGACCAGTTGCTGAAATCTAACAGCGGGCGCACGAATCCCTTCGTCAGATCCTGGAGCATCACCGGCGTGATGAAGGACACATCGAAGTTGGTCGACGTCATCTGGTAGGGATTCAGGCTTCCCACACGCCGCAATGCCATCTCCTTGAGCGCAATCGCGGGAACAGCCACTGCCGGTTCCACGGGCAGGTGCGTGCCGGCCGGCGGCATCGCGTCCTTCATCTTCGTCTCCGCAAGGGCGACGACGCCGCATAGCTCTTCGAGCCGGACGACTCGCGAGCTCTCGCGCTTCCTGCCTTCCTTTTCTTCATCGAGCGACGTGACCCCGATCACGTTGCCGGCCGCGGAGAAGACAGGCCCACCCGCGCTTCCCGTCGGCAAGGTGAAGTCCGAAACGATGGTGTGCGGCTCAACACGGCTGACCACGCCGAATTCCGGTCCGTTCTGCTGACCGAGCGGTGCGCCGATCGTGATGATCTCCTGTCCTGCCTCGACAAGCTTCGCCGGCTGGCCGCATCCGAGCGGAACGGGACGCACCGATGCCGCGGCCTCGGGGTTGATCCAGAGCACGGCGGCATCGCGATCAGCATCCGCGGCCAGCACGCTGCCCGCCACTTTGACCGACGGCGTCAGCTGAACCTCGACGGACGTCGCCGTGCCGATCGCCCGCTGGCTCGTCGCCACGAGCCCGTTTGCGCCGATCACGAAGCCGGACGCGTGGGTGGTCGGAGTCCAGAGTCCGACGATGCTGTCCTGCCATTGGGCCAGAAGCGTGGAAAGATCCGGCTTTGCCGAAGCGGTGTCTGTCGCCGGCGCCCCGGCGCGGACAGCCACCACCTCGGCGTTGGCCGTCGTCAGCTGCAGGACTGCGTCGCGGCCTGCGACGATGTTCAGCGTCTTCGTCCACTGATACGCCTTGCCCTGGAACGCCGCCGGCTCGTCGGATTCGACTGTGTAGCTTCCCGGACGCAGCCGGACTTCGGCGGTCCCATCGAGGCCGGTGACGACGCGGCGCGGCGATGTCGTCGGCGGGTTGTCGCTGATGAGCAGCGCGTGACGAGGAACAGGGGTCTCTTTCCGCTCCGCGTCGAGCAGGACGACCTTTATGTGAAGGATGCCCGTCGCCTGGGCGGCAACGCCGCGCGGAAGCGCCAGGATCAGCGCCGCGATGGCCAGGACGCGAAGCATGTGGTCATCGTCTCGCCCCGACCCGACGATGTCAACGTGCGCCGCGCGTGGCCGTTTTGGTCGTCCCCGGGAACGAGTAGACTACGCCGTGACGCTCCAATGAAGGTGCCCATGCTGTTCCGACGGTCGGCGCTGGCCGCGCAAGTGGCGTGGCTGACGCTCGTCTTTGCGGTACCTGCCAGCGCCCAGCTGCTGAACCAGGATCACCCTGGTGAGTACAGCCGGGAAGACATCGCGACCGGCAATCGCGTGTACGGCGCGCAGTGTATCCAATGCCACGGACGCGATGGCGATCAGATTTCCGGAGTCGACCTTCGCCGCGGACTATTCCGCCGAGCGGCGACCGACGAGGATCTCGCGAGAGTGATCACGAATGGCACGCCGGCCGGCATGCCGCCGTTCAGGCTGCAGCCGGCGGAGCTGACGGGACTCGTCGCGTTCATCCGTGCGCGCTTCGACACCACGGCGACGGTACGCGTCGGCGACGCCGCTCGCGGCCGCGCAATCTTCGAGGGCAACGGCATGTGCGGCACCTGCCACCGGGTGAACGGACGAGGCCCGCGAGTAGCGCCCGACCTCAGCGACATCGGCGTGACGCGCGCGCCCGCCGCACTCGAGCGGTCGATTCGCGCTCCATCAACCGCGATGCTGCCGATCAACCGGCCGGTCACGATCGTGATGAAGGATCGCACGACGATCCACGGCCGTCGCCTGAACGAAGACACATTCACGGTGCAGGTCGTGGACGACAGGGAACAGCTGCGATCGATCGCCAAGCGCGACATCGAACTCCTGGACGTCGGTACGAAGTCGACGATGCCGGGTTATGCGGATCGCCTGACGGCAGATGAGATCGCCGACACGGTCGCATACCTGCTCACGCTGCGCGAATAACGAGAATAGTGCGGACCTTCAGATCCGCCGGCGCAGGCAAGCCTGAAGGCCTGCACTGCACATGGACAACATGATGCGAAGAATTCTGCTGGCGCTATCGATCGTCTTGCTGCCGCTGGCGGTCGGCGCGCAAGTCACATCAGTAACAGGGCCCACAGCGGTGACAGCGGAACGCCTGCTGCGCGCAGCTGATGAACCGCAGAACTGGCTGACGTATTCGGGCGGATACGCCAGCCAGCGCCACAGCCTGCTGAAGCAGATCGAGCTGGGGAACGTCAAAAACCTGGAGCTCAAATGGATCCTGCCCGACCAGGTGTTCGGCGCGTGGCAGTCCACGCCCATCGTCGTGAACGGGATCATGTACGTGACCCAGCGGCCGAACGACGTACTGGCGATCGACGCGAAGACCGGCCGCGTGTTCTGGCAGTACCGGTACACGGTGTCGCCGGATGCACGCGTGTGCTGCGGCTCGAACAATCGCGGGGTCGCGGTTCTGGGGGACATGCTGTACACGGGCACGCTCGACGCGCACCTCGTCGCGCTCGACGCGACGACCGGCCACCCCGTCTGGAACGTCACGGTCGCGGATCCGAAGCTCGGCTACTCGATCACGATGGCACCGCTCGTCGTCAAGGACCGGGTGCTCGTCGGCGTGGGCGGCGGCGAATACGGGATCCGCGGCTTCGTCGCGGCATTCGACGCACGCACCGGAAAGGAAATCTGGCGCTTCTACACCATTCCCGGGCCCGGCGAGGCCGGTCACGAAACCTGGACGGGCGACGCGTGGAAGACCGGCGGCGGATCGCTATGGGTGACGCCTTCCTACGATCCCGCGACGAACCTCACGTTCTGGGGCGTGGGGAATCCCGGCCCGGACTGGAACGCGGAGTTGCGGCCCGGCGACAACCTCTACACCGACAGCGTCGTGGCGCTCGATGCGGACACCGGAAAGCTGCAGTGGCACTTCCAGTTCTCCCCGAACGACACCTACGACTACGACTCCGTCCAGGTTGCCGTCCTGGCCGATCTCAATTGGCGCGGCACGCCCACCAAGGCGATGCTCTGGGCAAACCGAAACGGATTTTTCTACGTGCTCGATCGCACGAACGGCCGATTCCTCTTCGGAACGCCGTTCGTGAAAGTGAACTGGGCGAGCGGACTCGACGCGAAAGGGCGGCCGATCCCGACGCCGCAGCCGCCGGGACAGCCGACCTGGCCGGGCAACCAGGGCGGCACGAACTGGTACTCGCCCTCGTTCAGCCCATCGACCGGGCTCATGTACGTCTCCGCGTGGGAAGACTACGCGTCGATCTTCCGGAAGGAACCTGCGGAATATGTCGCGGGGCGCAATTTCGCCGGCGGCGGTGCGAACCCGGTCACGCCGGTGCCTGGCGCGCCGGGCGTGCGCATCGGCCGCAGCACGCCGATCAATAACTGGACCGATGTCGTCGGTCACGGCACCGTGATGGCGATCGACCCGCAGACCGGCCTGAAGAAGTGGACGTTCCGGCAGTTCGACGTGACGGATAGCGGCATCCTGACCACCGCCAGCAACCTGCTGTTCACCGGCGGGCGCGAAGGCTACTTCTACGCGCTCGACGCGCGAACAGGCGCCGAACTGTGGAAGGCGAGCCTCGGCGGACAAGTCGTCAACGGACCGATCACCTACTCGGTCGACGGCAGGCAGTACGTTACCGTCATCTCCGGCAACTCACTCGTCACGTTCGGCCTCAGGGAATAGCAGTGTTTTCGTTCTGGTGTAGTGCAAACCTTCAGGTTTGCGACAGCAGGCCTGAAGGCCTGCACTACTTTTTCGCGACCAGCTTCGTGATGCGCGGATAACCGGTGTCGCCCGTATACAGATTGCCCTGCGCGTCCATGGCCATATAGCTCGACTCGGTGAACTGCCCCTCGCCGGTACCCGGTCCGTTGCCGATCGCGCCGAGGACGCGCCCGTCCCAGCCCATCTTGAAGATCTGGCCATCCTGGCCAGTCGCGAGCCACAGCTGCTTGTGCGGATCGACGTACAGGGCGCACGTGAGATTGCGCAGCTGAATCGTCCTGATGAACTTGCCGCCCGCGTCATAGACGACCAGGCGATATTCCTCTCGATCGCCGATAAGCACGTTGCCGTTGTCCGGATTGACGGCGAGGCCGTGGACCATACTGAAATGGCCCGGCCCAGCGTGATTCCCGAACCATTGATTAATGAACCTGCCGTTCTTGTCGAGGTGCAGGACCCTCGCGGCGCCGATGCTGTTGGTCGGCGACTTCCCGGTGTCGTTGGGGCTTTCGTTGGCGTGACCCTCGCCGATATAAATATCGCCATTCGCCGCGAACGCCACGTGCAGCGGCTGCCATAACAGCCGCTGGCCCGTCGCCTCGTCCCAGTCGCCGCGCTGCCCTCGAACGCCGATGGTCATCAGAAGCCTGCCCTCGGGGCTGAGCTTCATCACCGTGTCGCCGTTCTCGTCGCAGATCCAGATGTTGTCTTCCGAATCGACGGCCATGCCGTGCGCCTTGTTCTGATGCCCGATCGCCTCGTCGCCAATCGCGCGCACCAGGGCGTGCTTCTGGTCGAACTCGAACAGCTGCGGCTTCCCTGCTGCGTTGCGCTGGAACGCGAACAGATGGCCTTTCGAATTGATGGCAACCGCCGACACGCCTCCGCCGCCATCGGGCAGCGCGAACGGGTACGCGTACGTGAAACCGAGATCAGCTGTGTGAAGTTCGTGGGAGATGATGTCGCGCTCGCGGCTCCAGGCGCACAGGGGCGACCGTGTGCAGGGCTCCGCGCCGGAATTGCCTTGGATGCCGCCGCCGCCCTGCTGAGCTCCAGCCCGTCCCGTCGCTTGCGGGAACGTGACGGCCGAACCGAGGAGCACGGCCACCGTCAGACCAAGGAAGAAATGTCGTCTCATGTCACCCTCCCGTGACGGCAAATCTAGATCAAAAGCAGAGAGCCGCTGCATCTATTTCATCGGTCCGGCGGCGCCGGGTTGCATCGAACGGCCCACTCGCCCCACGATTGAATCATCGACGTGACGAACATCGACTCGCGCATCCGTCTCGGTATTTCAGCCTGCCTGCTTGGCGAACGTGTGCGCTTCGACGGCGGCCACAAGCGGGATGCGTTCCTGGTGGAAACGCTCGGGCGGTTCGTCGAGTGGGTACCTGTGTGCCCGGAGGTCGAGTCCGGGATGGCGGCACCGCGCGAGCCCATGCGGCTGGTGCGGCTGGACGGACGCACGCTCCACCTGCGTGTCACCATGAGCGGCGAAGACCTGACCAGGACGATGAATCGCTACACACGGCGGCGGATCGACGAGCTCGCCGGAGAAGGTCTCTGCGGCTTCATCCTGAAAAAGAACTCGCCGACCTGCGGTCTCGAACGTGTCAAGACGTACAGCGCCACGGGCCAGCTCGCGAAACCCGGACGAGGACTGTTTGCGGCTGCGATCGCGTCGCGCTTTCCGCTGCTGCCCGTCGAAGAAGAAGTACGGCACAACGATCCCCGGCTGCGCGAGAACTTCGTGGAGCGCGTGTTCGCGTATCAACGCCTGCGCACGCTGTTCGCCTCGCGATGGACCCTGGGCGACGTCGTGCGGTTCCAGACAATCCACAAGCTCACGCTCATGGCGCGCCAGCCGCAGGCGTATCAGCGGCTCGGCCGCCTTGTGGGTAACGGCAAGACCATGCCCAGGAGCGACTTTCGCGACTCCTATTCGTCTGCCTTCATGGCGGCACTGACGATCGTCGCCACACCCAGGCGGCATGCGAATGTGCTTCAGCACATGCTCGGATACCTGAAAAAGACGCTGGACCGCGAGAGCAGGGCAGAGTTGCTGGCTCTCATCGAGGGCTACGCTCGCGAGCAGGTGCCGCTCGTGGTACCGCTGACGCTTTTCGCGCATCACATCCGGCGGTGCGGCGTGACCTACCTCGCCGATCAGACGTACATGCAGCCGCATCCGTCCGAGCTGATGCTGCGGAATCACGTCTGACGTTGAACATGGCTCGCGCAAATCCACTTGGATACCGCGGGCGGATCGCGCCGTCTCCAACGGGATTGCTCCACGCCGGTCACGCGCGGACTTTCTGGACCGCCTTTCGGCGAGCCGTCGACGCTGGGGGCCGGCTCGTGTTGCGCGACGAGGATCTCGACCCTCACCGCTCGCGGCCCGAGTACGCGACCGCCATGCTCGACGACCTGCGGTGGCTGGGAATTCGATGGGACGAAGGACCCGATGTCGGCGGACCGTTCGGTCCTTACCGGCAAAGCGAGCGCCGCGATTACTATCTCCGCGCCTGGCGTGATCTCCGCGAGCGCGGCCTGCTTTACCCGTGCAGCTGCTCGCGCAGGGATCTCGCGGAAGCCGCGCAGGCGCCGCACGAAGCCAGCGACGAAGGCGTCTACACCGGCCGATGCCGGGAGCGGACGTCAGCCGCCACGGACCCTGCCGGCACGACGTGGCGTTTCCGTGTCCCGGATGGGCGCGCGATCGATTTCAACGATGGCAGTGCCGGCGAACAGTCCTACATCGCCGGACGTGATTTTGGGGACTTCGTCGTATGGCGCCGGGACGACGTGCCGGCGTATCAGCTTGCCGTGGTGGCAGACGACGTGGCCATGGAGGTGACGGAAGTGGTACGCGGGCGCGACGTGCTGCTGTCCACGGCGCGGCAGCTGCTGCTGTATGAGGCGCTGCGAGTCACGCCGCCGGCGTTTTTTCATTGCCCGCTTGTGACCGACGACACGGGCGCGAGGCTCGCCAAGCGGCATGATGCGCTCAGCCTGCGCTCGCTGCGCGCGTCGGGAGCCACGCCGGCGTCGGTGGTGGGGCCATAGTATCGGTGGCTCGTTACTCGTGGTCCGTTGCTCGTTGCTCGATTTCCGTTCTACGTTTTTGGGTTTTCCGTTTGATCTACGTTCTACGTTCTCCGTTTTGCGTTCTCTGTTCTACGTTCTCCGTTTCAAAGGAGTGACTATGGTCAGCATCGACAAGTTCTGCGCCCCGGGCGTGTTCGACCCGCAGACGTACAGCCAGGGCATGAAGGTCACCCAGGCTCAGAGCGTTCTGTTCTTATCCGGCCAGGTTGCCTACACGGCCGACGGGGGCGTGGCGTACCGCGGCGATTTCAAGGGCCAGGCGCGGGGAGCGTTCGAAGCCATCAAGGCGCTGATCGAAAGCCAGGGTGGAGCGATGACGAACATCGTGAAGATCACGACGTTCGTCACCGACATGCGCTACCGGGCCGATCTCGCGCCTATCCGCGAGGAATTTCTCGGCCGCAAAGGGCCCGCGTCAACGCTCGTCGAAATCTCGCAACTTGCCCATCCGGACTGGATGATCGAGATCGAGGCGATCGCGGTCCTCTGAGCGGCGTTACGCGGCTTGCCCCGTATGCTGAGGGCGGTGGGGCCGGGCGCGAAGGGACTTCGCGCCGGGACGATGCGCCGTCTCGGGAAAGTTCCTGACGTAAATACCCTGTCGCGATCGGCTGACGACGTTCGCGTCGGCGAGTGCGTTGAGGACCGCTTCGCACGTGAGCGAGTCAACGCCGAAGCGTTCACTCGCAGTCGCCGACGTCAGCGCCAGCCACGGCGTGCGGAGGAAATCGTCCTGAATCCGCATCACGAGGTTTTCGATCCGGCCGCGTGTTGCTCTCATTGTCGTATCCTCCCGTCGTGCATTCACGCCGGGAACGGAGCAAGTCACGTGCCGGTTCACGCCGCCAGTAAGCACGAGCGCCAACTCGGAACGTGTAAAGAACCGCTACAGCATCAAACTCGGCCGCGACGGAATTCCCGTCACCGCGGAGGGCCCACTCAGCACTTTCTGCGACGGGCGTCGCGCGATCGTGCACATGATCCCGGCGTGACGTTCACGTCACGTTTCCAAACGATGATGCATCCACGTTTGCGGACGGACACGTTCTTCCCGGGGGCGCGCGGTACGCGTGTGTGCTCGTCGCGCGAATTGTTGTATGCAACGTGCGCCGACCGGCCTCTTCGAATATCGCGTGATGTCCGAATGGCCGCAACGGTTGAGACTTGCGCGCAGGTTTGCCTTTACACTGAAGAGCTTCGTGGGACGAGGCCATGCCAGGAAACCGCCGTTCAGTCGTCCTCGCCTTGACTGCAGCCGTCATGCTGGCCGGGAATTCCGCATCGGCGGGACAGACCAGCGAAACGCCGCTCGCCGAAATGGACGTGCCGGGCCTGCTGAGGGCGATCCGCAACAAACCGCCGCCCCCGGCTGCAGATCCCGGCGCACAACCGGCGAGGATGTTCGTCATTGCGCCCGTGATCGGCTCGAAGCCGGATACCGGCGTCACATTTGGCGGCGCGGGCAACATCGCGCAGTTCCGCGGCGACCAGAAAACGACGCACATCTCTACGAGCGTCTTCAGTGCCACGGTGTCGCAGCACGGACAGACGCTGACGAGTGCGAGGCTGACGCTCTTCACGAAAGACGATCGATGGCTGATCGTCGGCGACAATCGTTTCCAGTGGACATCTCAGGACACGTTCGGTCTCGGGACGTCGTCGGCCGGCGACGCCGCCGTCGACGTCCAGTACGACTTTTTTCGCGTTTACGAGACGGCCTATCGTTCCCTGGGCAAGGGTCTGTTCGCGGGCGGCGGGCTCCTCGTCAGCACGCGACAGAACATCCGGCCGGCCGAAGGCCAGGAAGCGACGTGGGATTCGTCGCCCTTCAGGGTCTACAGCCAGGCGCACGGGCTGCCGGCCGACTCGTCGATGTCGGGTGGAATCCGGCTCTCGGCGCGGAGGGACAACCGCGACAGCCAGATCGACGCGAGGCGCGGCGTTTTCCTCAACGCGGACTATCACGCATTTTTCGCGGGCTTTCTGGGCGGCGATACGGGCTGGCAGGAAATCGACGTGGACGCGCGCACGTACCGATCGCTCGACGCGCAGGGCCGCCATCGGCTGGCGGCCTGGGTCATGGGCAATTTCGTCGTGGCTGGCACACCGCCCTATTACGACCTCCCGGCGACCGGCATGGACACATTCGGCCGGTCTGGCCGTGGATACCAGGAGGGTCGATTCCGCGGCGAGCAATTGGTGTACGGCGAAGCCGAATACCGGACAACGCTGATGGCGAACGGGCTGCTCGGCATGGTCGCCTTCCTCAACGCGACGACGGTGAGCTCCCGGGATCAGGGCGAACACCTGTTCGAGTCCGTCGCGATCGGCGGCGGCGGAGGTCTCCGGCTGTTGTTGAACAGACGCTCGCGTACGAACCTGTGTGCCGACCTTGGATTCGGCAAGGATGGCTCGCACGGTTTCTATCTCTCTGTTCAGGAAGCTTTCTAGCAGGGCGCGGAAGCAGCACCGCCCTGAGCGTAGCTGCTTTCCCCCAAATCCGCGCGTAACGAAACGGGACGCCGTGTTCAGCCGAGCTTGCACGGTTATCGACAATCAGCTGGCGCACCCCGGTCGCGGCTCACGATAATGTAGCCTCCCAAGCGCGCGTCGCGCCCCCGTGGATTCGATCAGGAGTAGAAGATGGCGCTCTATGCGTTCGACGGTACCTGGAACAGCGTGAAATCCGAGGAGGATCCGCAGTACGAAAATACGAACGTGGTGCGGTTCTACAACGCATACAAGAAGCATTCGACGACGCAGGATTTCTACGTGGCCGGGGTGGGGACGCGGTTCGATCTGATCGGCAAGCTCGTCGGCGGGTTCTTCGGCATGGGCGAACTGGTGCGCATCAACGAAGCGTACGACCATCTGTGCGAGCAGTGGGCGTCGGGCGACAGGGTCATCGACGTGGTGGGATTCAGCCGCGGCGCCGCGACCACCCTGGACTTCTGCCAGAAGGTCAAGGCGGACGGCATCCGCAAGCCGAACAGCGACGTCGTGGTCGAGGCAGCTCCGAAGATCCGCTTTGTCGGCGTGTGGGATGTCGTCGGCGCATTCGGCCTCGCGAGTCTGGGGTTCACGGATCTCAACATCGGCCATCACCTCTCCCTCCCGAAAGAGATTCTCGAGTATTGCTTTCACGCGATGGCGCTGGACGAACAGCGCCCGTCTTTCCTGCAGACGCGGCTGTTCGGCGCGACGGAAGTATGGTTCCGGGGGGCGCACTCGGACATCGGCGGCGGCAACAAGAATCCCGGCTTGAACGACATCACGTTGAAATGGATGTTCAGCAAGGCGAAGGCTGCGGGGCTGCCGATCGTCGCCGAGGACATCGGGACGCTGCATCCTGACCCGGCGACCGCGCCCAAGCCGGTGTTGAAGCTGCCGGTCAACGTGCGCCTCATTTCCGCCGTCGATCACGTGCACTACACGGTGTCGCCGCTGAACGGCGCCACCAACCCGCCGCTCACCTGCATCGTCGAGACCGCAACCGACGAGCAGGCCGTGAACGTCATCGGCGCGGTCGAAGTGATCCCGCCAGCCATGCGGCGCAATATCGCCGCCCTCTGGGAAAGCGCCGCCGCGACCGCGGCGCAGTTGAACGTCCCGATTGACGGCGCACGGGACGCGCTGCTGACGCTGTTCCAGGGGCGAAGCCCGTTGATCGTCACTGACACCGACCTGGTCAAGGCGCGCCACTCGACGGTTCAACTGGTGGCGCAGATGGTTCAGAGCGCGGCGGCGATGAACTTTCACGTCCTTCGCGAATTCCACCTGAACGAAGCGCTGTTCCACCTCAGGCCGCTCTATCCGTTCACCGACTGATCATGCCGAAGAACATCGTCATCTGCGCCGATGGCACCGGAAACACGACCATCAAGGGTCGTGGCACCAACGTATTCAAGTTGTTCGAAGCTGTTGACGGGAACGGACACCGGTCCGATCCGACGCTCGTGCAGCAGGTGGCCATCTACCACGACGGCGTCGGCACCGAGTCGCTGCGGTGGCTGCGCATCTTCACGGGCGCAACCGGCTGGGGCCTCAGCCGCAACGTCAAGCAGCTGTACGGCGAGCTGGCGCGCGTGTACGAACCGGGAGATCGAATCTTCGTCTTCGGTTTCAGTCGCGGCGCCTTCACCGTGCGGACGCTCGCCGGCCTCATCAACGCGTGCGGCATCCTTGATGTCTGCCGCTACGGTTCGAACGGCCTCTTCGAAAAGGGCATCCACGAGACATACACGCATTATCGCCGCAAGTATCAGACGTGGCTGTCACGGCTGGTGTTCGGGGACAACTCCAGAAAGCCCGAGACGAACAAGCTGCGAAATCATCACTTCGTGAACATCCCGGGCTTTGACGGCACGGCGCCAGCCGTCATCCACTTCATTGGTGTCTGGGACACCGTGGACGCCGTCGGGCTTCCGCTGCGCCTCGCCGACCTCATCAACACGCTGATCTGGCGATTCAAATTTCCCGACACCAAGCTGAGCCCGAAAGTCGGCACGGCGTGCCATGCGCTCGCCATCGACGAGTCCAGGCACAGCTTCGCGCCGGTTCTATGGGACGAGGAGCCGGAGGATCGATCGAGGCCGCCGCGAGTCGAGCAGGTGTGGTTCGCCGGCGCTCACTCGAACGTCGGCGGCGGTTACCCGCGACAGGGCATGTCCCTGACCGCGCTGGATTGGATGATGACTCGCGCCGAAGAAAAGGGACTCCGCTTCCATGCCGACGTGCGCGCGGCATTCAGGGGCCTCGCGGACGTCAACGACAAGCGCTACGACTCCCGCGCCGGCCTCGGTGTTTTCTACGCGTGGAAACCGCGCGACATCGAGCAGCTGTGCCGGAAGTGTCACGTGCCCCCGCAGATCCATCGGTCGGTATTCGAGCGCATCGCTCGCAATACCGAAGGCTACGCTCCGGGAGGGCTGCCGACGCATTGCCGCGTCGTGAGCACGTCCGTCCACCCTGATATCCGCGATCGGCTCGCGGCCATCGTCGCGGACGCGTTCAAACCGGGACCGCCGCTGGTGCAGCGGACGAAGCGACGGCAGCTCATCGGCCAGGCCGGCTATGCGCTGATGATCCTGACGACGGTGATCATCGCGTGGCTGATGCTGGCGAAGTACCTGCGGGACAGCCGCGCCGGCGCCGAGACCTGGCAGCAGATCGTCGCGGGTCTCGCGGACAATGCGTTGAGCTCGCACTGGCTGAGCGTGGTGGCCAGCACGGTGTGGCATTATCCGTGGGTCACGATCCTGGCCGGCGCCTCGCTCACGCTCCTGGTCTGGACCGATCACCGGCTGGACACGGTCTATTCGTCCTTCTGGCACCACATCAGGGAGCGGCTGCGCCTCGCGATGTGATTGCGCTCACATCTGCCCTCGCCTTTCGCTGCTCGTCGTCTTTGATGGCAAGCACCGATCGCAGCTGAAGAAGGCGGCCGAGCGCGCTGTACCAGAACGGCGCGCCGAGGCTGAGCAGCAGGCTCGTGACCAGCACGCCCACGATGTTGGTCTGGCCCCAGCGTTTCAGCCATTCGCCGGGCGAACGCGGCGCCGTCACGAGCCCGTTCTCGGCGAGGAACGACATGTACTGAAGATCGATCTCGCCGGCGCTGGCGTCTGCGGCCGCGGGCAGCTGGCTTTGCCGCTCGGCGGTTTTCAGGAAGGCCTGGCGCATCATGTCATCGGCCGAGAGGCGATTGACCAGACCGATGGTGTCGACCTGCAGGGCCACGGCGATCAGCACACCGACCACGAACGTGATGGCGCGCGCGTGCGCCGTGAATCGCTGCGAGACGCGGTCGATCGCCTGGTCGAACGAGTTGTTGATCTTCGCGACGAAATCGCTGTTCGCCTCGTGCAGGATCGCCAGCGTCTGCCGGATGTTGACGGCCAGGGCGGGATTTTCGGCTTCCAGGTTCAGCGATGTCTCACGGATCTTCTTCAGTGTCGCGGCTGGATCGGCGATGCCGTTTTGAGCCAGTGTCTGCTTCAATGCGGTCTTCGCCTGTTCGTCCATCGCGGCACTGTCGTCCGTCAGGAAGAGAAGAAGCCTCGTGAGCTCCTCGCGGTGAACGACCGTGCCCAGCCGCCGCCCGGTGGCGCTGATGAGCGGATGCGTCAGGATCGCGTCGGCGATCCGGCCTGCAACGGTCTGATCCGCGGCGGCCGCCCTGGTGGCGAGCGCCTGGTCGATCTGGGTGAGAAGATCCATGATGCCGCGCTTGAGATGCCGCCCGCGGCTGTTGAGGACGGTGGTCGCAAACTGCGTCAGCATGGTCACGCCCATGCTCAGCGCGAGCATGATGACGGTCAGTCCGATCAGGACGTCGAGCGATTTCAGCATCCGCGTGCTCCCTTCGAGGACATCACGAACTCCCGCCTCTGAGACCTGTCGTCACCGCCGGCAGCTCACGCGGACAAGTCGACCGTGAGCGATAAGTCATGCTCGCCCCTGAACGTGTAACGATGCAGCGGTTCCTCGTGCGCTTCCCTGGCCAGAAACGTGTCCAGCATCGCGCCGAGGCCCTCGAACCCCGTCCTGTTGGTGAGGAATAGTTCGTAGGGCTGGCCGTGCCGGGCGGCGGACAGCCAGCCGAGCGCGTCGGGATGCGGGATACCGTGGCGTCCGTTGCCTGAGATCACGTAGCGGTCGGCCGTCACGCGCTCGAAGAAGTCCTGCGTCGTGCTGTGGTTGCTGCCGTGATGCTGGACCTTCAGCAGATCGAAGTGGCAGCGGCCATGGCTGCTCAGCCCCGCGACGTCGAGTGCGGTGAGGATCACGTCGCCGCGCGCGTCGCCGGTCAGCAGCATCCGCTTTGCCGCCTGCCCTGCCACCGCGGCTTCCGCGAGCACCACGATGCTCGACATGTTGGGAACGGTGTTGTTCAGGTAGTCGGCCGTTTGCGCCGCGGGGTCGGCAGGATTGTCCGCCTTCGCCTTGTTCCAGTCGTGCTCGAGACGATCGAGCTGATCTCTGGGCGGCGCGAGAATCGTGAACGTCAGCCCGCTGGCGATCGGAACGGTGCGCCGGCCGGCGGCAAGCGGGATCACCAGCGCCGCGCCGGCGCCTTCGTTGAACGGTACCTGGAGATCGGTCGCGAGCTTCCGCAGCTGGTTCCCCTGCGGCACGCTGGCGACCACCGCCTGCGTCTGCTCGTCCAGGCCCGCAATCGGCGAACCGCCAAGTGCGGCCGCGCTTGCGGCGGCAACGGCCGGATGCGTTTCGCCGTGCACCTGTTCGAAGGAGTTGAACCACAGCGTGCGGATCCGGCAGAAGGGCTCGCTGCCGGCCTGCTGTTGATCGCTGAGGACCTTGAACAGATCGACGATGCCCGTGATGTGATCGAGGTCGATGTGGCTGACCATCACCATTCGGAGGTCGAGCGGCTGCTGACCGCGCAACGCGTCGATCCTCGGCTTCAGCACCGTGTTGTAGACGCCTCGTGAGCCGCCGTCGATCAGGACGAGGACACGCGCGGGACCGCCGGCGGGAACGCCCGGCGGAGAGTAGTGCAGGAGGAGACAGTCGCCGTCGTTGGCCTGGAGAGCTTCGAGCGCAAATCGCATGGAGTTTTCAGATCGACTGCAGCGCACGCAAGACGTCGACCATGCCGGCGCCCTGGAACCGCGGCTCGCGGCCGAGATCGGTCGCGGTGCGGCACAGAATCTCTTTGACCCGCCGCGGCTGGCCAATGAGCTCCCGGTGCCGCGACAGCAGCAGCGCCGCCGCGCCGCTCACGTGCGGCGCCGCCATGCTCGTCCCGTCCATTGTTTCGAAGTAATCGTTCAGCGCGCACGAATCGATGCGCTCGCCGGGCGCGACGAGGTCCGGCTTCGTGCGGCCGTCCCCGGTCGGGCCGCGGCTGGAAAAATACGAGACGCCGTAGTTGTGAGGCAGCATGCGGTGCGTCGAGCCGACCGTGATGACGCCCTCGGCATTGCCGGGATCGGTGATGCTGATGTACCGATAGTCGCCGTACGCCGCCTGGTCCTGATCGCGCCTGTCGAACCCGCGGTTTCCGGCCGCGGTGACGACGACAACGCCGCTCGAGACGACGCGTTCGCATTCCTCGCAGACCGGCGTCCGGCCGCAGGCGTAGTTCGCCACGTCGTGCGGAACCGACAAGCTCAGGTTGACGCCGTGAACCAGCATGAGATTCTTGTTCGCGTTCAAATACCGGATGAACTGCAGCGCCGCGATGATCGTGAACTCGTCCGCCTTGTCCGCGGGATTGTCGGGCAGCACGCGCAAGTCGTAGATCTCGAGATCCGGACAGACGCCGTAGAGCGGCTCCTGCAGCGGCGTCGACGCAGGCGCATCCGGCCAGTTCGCGGCGAGAATCCCGGCGACATGCGTGCCGTGCGATTCGAACGCCGGCGGCTTGTACAGCGACGCCGCATGGGAAATCCGCAGAAGCGGCTCGAGCAGCCCCCAGTCGATGGCCCGTCCTGTGAGCAGCGACCGCCGCAGCTCGGCGCGGACGGGCTGGAGCGCCGCGACATCGCCGGCGGACGGATCGATCCCCGCGTCCGCATCGGGATCGAGCAGCGCCTTGATGCGCAGGAAGTCGTACGTCTTGATTACGCGGCTTTGTATGTCGTCGCCGGCTGCCGCATCGGGCTTGGCCGGTTTGTCCGCCTGTCCTGTCCGGGCGGTTTTCCTGAACGCCGGGTGCTTCGCGTCGATGCCCGTATCGAGAATGGCCCAGCGGATCCCGGCGGTTCGGCCTTCGAACACCCGCGCCGCGGCATCGGCTTTCACCGTCATCCGCGACCGCCAGACACTCGTGCTGGCTTCGCGATTCAGGCTGATTCCCCAGACGATGCCGGCGGCGGCGACAGGGACGGGTGTCAGGCGGTCGAACAGGTCGGCGAACCCCTCGATTTCCTGGGGCGTCGGGCGATCCCCGGGCATCTCGGGTACATCCCGGCGGCGGCGCTCGCATTCAATCGCGCCGGCGATGCGAATGAGCTTCAGCAGCAGCTTGGGATCCGCGCCGGGAATCACGGATTTGCCCGCCCCCTCGGCGGCAAGGCGCGTCGCGGCGTTCATGAGCGCGGTGCGCGTCCATTCCTGGCCGAGCGGCGCGATCACCTGCTTCCACCAGTCGGTCAGCGGCAGCGCTCCGCGAAGCAGCTCCCAGAACGACAGCGTCGCGAGGACGACGGATTCGTTGAACAGCACGCGCGGCGGACCGAGCCCCGGATGTTCGTCCTTCCAGGCGCTGCCGGCGGCCGTCCGATCCTGCTCCAGCCGGGCCCGCAGCGCGTTCGCGACTGCGGCGGCGCCCGATTCGGTGTGCGGCGTGAGCAGCACCTCGATGCGAGTGGCCGGCGTCCTGCCGTACGCGATCCAGACGTCGGGGAGTACCGGGAAATCCTGCGTGAACCGGCGCTGGTGTTCCGGCCGGCCGTAGAACAACTCCTCGATGCGTTCGCGTTTCATGTCAGAGTGTTTTCATGTATTCGATGAGGGCGGCCTTGTCGGCGGGCGACAGGTCCGTTCCATACAAATGGCCGTCGTTGCCGCCGCCGGGCAGCGATGTATCGAACAAGGTGCCCACGCGGTCGGCCTCGGGCCCCGATGTCACGAACCCGACGCGGACAGGATCGTACACGTCGTAGCCTCGCCTGAACACCTTCGGGCGGCGATCCGTTTTCTCGAGCAGATCGACGAGCGTCGGCACCGATCCGTTGTGAAGATACGGTGCGCGCAGCCAGAGACCTTCGAGCGGAACGGACACATATCCGCCGGTCGTCCTGAATCCCGAGAACTTCCACGCGTGTCCGGCCCCGTACGCGTTGTACGCGGTGGCGGACGCAGGCGTCCACATCGCGAGGCGATGCGGATCCGTGCCGACCTCGGCGACGGGAACGACCGTGCCGGTGCGGGTGCCGCCGAAGGCGTGACAGGAGCCGCAATCCCGCTGGTAGATCGTTTCGCCGGCCGCCGCCAGCGTGCGGTTGATCGGAAACGGGTACGGAGGCGCCTGCACGTTGCTGATGAAGTTCGTCACGCGGCGCAGGCTCGACATCTCCTCGGGACGCGTATTGTTCCACTTCGCGTAATCCCGATCGACCCACTTCATCGTCGCGCCGTCGCCGAGCGCGGACGACAGGACGACCTCCTGCAGATTGGTATTCAACCCGTCCCAGTGATACGAGAAGCCCGTGTGCTGCTTCAGGTTCCAGAGCGGCACCATGTCCGAGTGGCCGATCGTGTTGTCGATCGGCTGCTTCAGGATCGTGTACTTGACCGGGTTGAACGGGTCGATACGGCCGCGGCCCCAGTCGGGGCGCTCCCACATCCAGGCGTCCGCGCTGCCAAGGCGCCGCAGCGCGCGGCGCGTCCCGGGGATGATGGCAAACCGGTACAGCATGCGGTCCAGCATCGAGAGCTTCGTGTTCTTCGCGATTTCCGCGAGGATCGTGTCGGGCGTGAAGCGCGGGTCCGACCCGGACAGAATCAGGAAACGGAGGTACTGCTGCGGTGCGGTCTCGTGCGACGGCGCCCCGGCCACGATGATCGGCGCGTCGCCGGGTCTGACCCGGTAGCTCGCCGTGTGGCACATCGCGCAGTTGATCGCGACGCGCGGAAACCCGATCGTCACCTTCGAGAGGCCGACCGGCATCTCGTGGCCGTCCTTGGACAGGATGCCCGCGGACGCGTACCCACCCGGCCCGGGAAGGTACTCGGGGAAGATGCGCGGGAGCACCAGCCAGATCCAGTATAGAATCCCCTGCTCGCCTTCGGTACCGACGGAGCCGAAGAGAAAATGCTCTTCATCCGACGCAAAGAAAGGCGCCGGCTCTTCGCGGAAGAATTTCACGTACGTGATGATCCCGCCCACCACCAGCAGGACCAGGAACAGAGCCCACAGAATCGGGTGCCGCGTCCGAAGCCGGCTCGTCATGCCGCGCCTCCTTCCTGTACCGACCGAAGGGCTTTGAGCGCCATCGGCAGGAGGATCGCCTCCGGCACGAGAAACACGAAATCGAACGTGCCGAACAGCCGGTACTCGGGCGGCTGCGTGACCCAGAAGAAGAAGACGCCCGCCAGCCGCGAGACAATCGACAGCCACGCGGTCACTCGATATTTGTACGGGTCGATTGCCCCGGGCATGTAGAAGAGGCTCAGCAGAATCAGCAGCCACGCGGAGAACCGCGGCCACAATAACGGCATCGCGGGCGGCAGGTTCGCCATTGCGATCACCCGGTCCGGCACGAAGAGCGCCGGTACGGCGAGCGCGAAGTTCGCGAGAATCCCCAGCCACACCACGCGTCCAAACCACACGGCGGCCTTGCTGCGCTCGATGGTCATGTTCACTCCCGGCTGTTCGCCCGTTCTTCGATGCCTAAAACGTCTTGAGATATTCGACGATGGCCTGCTTGTCGGCATCGGGCAGCGCCACGCCGTAGATGTGTCCGCCGTTGCCGTTGCCTTCGACTGCCGTGTTGTACTGGAAAAATCTGCGGCCGTCGGCCTGCGGCACATTCGATACGAACCCGACCTTCACACGATCGATCACGTCGTACCCGCGGTAGAACGTCGCCGGACGGCGATCCGGCGGCTCCAGCAGATCGCGAAGGGTCGGAACCGATCCGTTGTGCAGGTACGGCCCGCGCAGCCAGATGCCATCGAGCGGCTGGTTGGCGTACCCATTCGTCTTCCTGAAGTGCGTGAACCGGTACGCCGACTCCGGATACAGCGCCACCTGGTTCGCGGCAAACACGTCGGTGTACGAATCGAGCCGGTGCCGGTCCGTCGCGATCCGCGCGATGTCCTCCACCTCGCCGACCCGTGCACCGTCCTTGACGCCATCCCTGAACCGGTGGCTGCCGTGGCAGTCGAGACAGTGCTGCTGATAGAGCGCCGCCCCGCGCGAGGCCACATCTTTGTCGATCGCGTAGGGGTACGGAGGCGGCGGCAGCGTCCAGATCCAGTCGCGGATGCGCTTGATCGCCGCGTGATCCACCGTGACCGGCGTGACGCCCGCACCGAGCGCGGCGCTGAGGTTCCGCTCGTCCACCGACGTGTTGTCGCCGTCCCAGTGCAGGTGCATGCCCTCGCGGGGCTTCTGGTTCCAGAGCGACGGAAAATCCGACGCGCCGACAAGCTCCGAGTGCGGCAGCCGGTCAAGCGGCCAGTTGAACTGAATCGCCTTGTAGGGGTTGAACGTGTCCACGCGGCCCCGCCCCCAGGCCGGCACGTTGCTGTCCGACAGGATGGGTGTCATGCGATTGCGCAGCTCGAGCGTCTGGCCCTTCAGGCGATCGATCAGCCCGAATCGCATGAGCGCACGCTCGAACAGCGACACGTGCCCGCCCATGGCGGCGAAGCGCCCGCTGACGTTGTCACCCGTCGTCCGATTGTCGAGCGAGCAGTCGAGCACGAACCGCACCAGCGATTCGAGATCCAGCTGATGCGCCGGCATGCCGAGCATGATGCGCGGCTGCGAGGTCGGGGTATCGCGGATCGTTCCCGTGTGGCAGAGCGCGCAGTTGAACCCGACCTGATCGATCCCGAGCCGGCGACGCCGCGATACGCCGACCGGCAGGTCGTGGCCAGGTTCGACAATCAACCCGACCGACGCGAACCCTCCGGGCAGGCGCTCGCTGCAGATCGCCGGCAGTGTCTTGAATACTTCGTACGGGGGCAGCACGCCGCCGACGGGCGCCAATAGCGATCCTCCAGGCTCGCTGCCGATGGACCCGTACTTGAAGTGCTCCGTGATATCCGGATACACCACGGGTTGATCGGCCCGCACGGCGGACACGGCCCACACGCCGGCGGCCACCAGCACCACGAACCCGACGACGACGGCTGCCTTAAACACGCGCCATATCATGGTGATTGCCTGTCTCGATTCGTTACTGGAACGGCGGCGGGTGGAACACCGACATCACCTGCGCCATCATCTCATCGCGATCCCTGAACCGGCTTTCCTCGTAGCACCCGAGCGGGTGCTCGACCACGTGGGCGAGGCACTTGTTGCAGTAGGTGCAGGGCTTCTCCGCCCGATCGCGGCCGGCGGCGAACTGCTTGACCAGGTCGTTATTGGCCACGAGCGGCCTGGCGATGCTGACGCCGTCGCAATCGCCGCGCGTGATGGCGTCGCGGATGACGGACGCCGTCTGGAAGCCACCGGTGCAGATGACGGGAACGGGCATCGCCTGCTTGATCTGCCGGGAGTCCGGGAGCGTCAGACCTTCGATTTGATCCGGCGGCACGCCCGCGTCGAGCCACTGCCTCTGGAAGATATCTCCAGAGATCCTGCCCTGAAAGAGCACCAGATTCCTGAAGGTGTTGTCACCGCTTGCCGCCAGCTGCTCGTAGGTCTGCTTGAAGATACTGATCGGGAAGTCCGAGCCGCACGGATTCCGCGGATGCGGGAACGACGACCCGGTCGAGACGTGGATGCTGTCCGCGCCCGCGTCGACGAGCCACTTGCACACCTGGATCGAGTCCGCCACGGTGTTGCCCGGCTTCTCGAGCTTGAGCAGCAGCAGCGCGTTGTTGTGATCGGTCGCGCTGATCTTCATCTGCAGGTGAAAATCCTTGCCGACCTTGGCGCGAATCGCCTTGACGATTTCGATGACGAACCGGGCGCGGTTCTCGAGCGGCCCGCCGTATTCGTCCGTGCGGTCATTGATCGCCGAGCTCAGGAACTGCGTGATCAAGTAGCCGTTGGCGCCGTGCAGTTCCACGCCGTCTAAGCCCGCCTCGCGGGCGCGCCTCGCGCCCTCGGCGAAGTTGTTCACGGTGTCCTTGATGTCCGCGAGGGTCATCCGCTTGCACTCGAACCCGTGCAGCGGATCCGACTTGTCCGTGGAGCTCATGTTCATCGGGTATTCGACGCCCGGTACGTCACGCTGGCGGCCGCCGTGGCTGAGCTGCATGATGTACTTGCAGTCGAACTTGTGCACTTCCTCGCCGAGTTTCCGCCAGAACGGAATCTTGTCGTCGCTGTCGACGGTCGCGTAGTTCGGCAGGATCCGCCCGTTGATGTGCACCGGCACGAACGACGAGATGATCGCGCCCACACCGCCCCTGGCGAACTTGACTTCCCAGTTGATGCGGGCCTGGTTGCCCGACCCATCGTAGTTGTCGAACCGGCCCGAGATATTCGATCGAAAGACGCGGTTCTTGACGGTCAGATTCTTGAACTTCAGCGGCTGAAAGATCACATCGTCTGGCATTGGCTGTTCCCCTATTCCATAGTCGCGTTCAGTCGGCGAATCACAAGGTCTTCAGGAATTCGATCAGGGCGCGTTTGTCGGCGTCCGGCAGCTCCGCGCCAAACGTGTGGCCCCGGTCCTCGATGAAATCCGGGGCGAGGTTCCGCGGCAGCAGCTTCGACATAATCACGTCGTCCGGCGTCAGCTTCAGCACGAGATCGGCCAGCGGAAGCCGCGCCACGAGCTGCGCGAGCTCGGTGGGATCCACGCGCGCGATGTAGTCGATCGGCGTGCCCATCGGGACGTGGAGAACGCGCGTCGTCCCACTGATACTGATCGTGCTCTCGATGGTCGTTACAGGAATCGAACGAATTCCGGAGCGCTTTTCCGGCCAGAGCAGCTTTTCCGTCCCGTCGGCGAACGCGGCCATCCGGGCGCTGACCGACGGATCCTTTATAAAGACACCGACCGAGTTGTTGTGCAGGTACGGAGCCGTGGCCCACATGCCCGTCAATGAGGCGGTCCGGTAATAGCCGCGCCCGCCCGGCGGAACGTCGAACGCGATCGGCCGCGCGGGATCGCGCGGGTTGTACAGCCCCTTGACGGCTTTGACTGGTGGGAGCGTCTTGTAAGTGTCTGACGAGAACTGATCCCAGATGTGACCGCGGATGGCGTTCGAGCCCATGGCGCGCGCCATGTTCGTGCCGATGACCGTGACCGGATAACGCTGATCGTCCGACAGGAAATTGTCCGCCAGGAAATCCGGCGCGAGCACCGATTCGCGATACCACGCGACCGTGTTTGCGACGCCGGGGGGCGGCTGCTTGCTCGAATGGCAGAGCGCACACTTGTCGGCAAACGCGATCTTCCCGAGGCGAAGGGTGTCTTCGCCGGCTCTCAAATAGGCCGAACCGCCGGGCGCGTCGGCCAGGCGCGGAGGCGTCGGCGTTTTCAGGAATGCCTCGGCCGCAGGCATTCGCGCCTCGGTATTCCGCCAGTCGTCGCACGCAGTCCGCGCGCGGTCCATGTCGAATGGTTCCTGTGTCTTCTTCACGCCGTAGATCGGATCGTGCAGCGTCGTCGAGTAGTCGCCGCACATCCCGATGTTCACGTACACGCGCAGCGACGCGCCCGCGATGCCGATCGAATCGGCGCCGTCCTTCAGGATGTGGTTCACCAGGCGCGTCGACCCGTCGCGCATCTTTTCCGGAAATGCCGGACGAAACGGCAGGTTGAAGATCGTGTTGATGGCATTGGGGTTGTTGATGTGATCCGTCGCGAACCGCGACGTGTCCGACGTGCCTGGCGGCTGCTGATTCGCCACGTGCCACCGGAAGTCGGCCGGCGTCATGTTGAGGCTGAACAGCTTTCCTTCCTCGAAGTACTGGTTTCCGATGGTCGGTGACAGATTCGGCCACGCCGCCCGGTTCACGTCGAGCGGGGGATTCACGGGATTGAACCCGACGTGGCAAAACCCGCACGACATGCCGACCAGGTACGGCGGTTCAATCGTGCGATCGGCAAGGTACGTCTGTACGTTCCACCTCGCGGGGTCGAACGCCGGGTTGTCGAATCGCCGCAGACCGACGATGCCGACGGGTGTGCCGGGAATCTGGGGAATCTGTTCGGCTGCCGAACAGTCGTCCATCCACAAGCCGTAGCGATCGGCTGCCGCGGCGGCCTTGCAGCCCGGATGGTTGATCACCCCGAAGCGTTCGAACCGGCTGTCGTGGTTGCGCGAGTCCACGTACGTGAGGAGATCGACGTTTCCCGACGTCGTCACGGCCATCTTGCGCCAGAACTTCTCGTTGCCCGCCGTCCAGAAGTACCACGTATCGCGCCCGCGTTTCTGCTCCGCGGTCAGCGTGCGGCCGCCGTACTCGTACGAGCCCTCGCCGGAGGCGACCTGCATGGCGCCGACGGTCGACATGGCGATCAAAAACGCGGCGCTCAATCCGACGTAGCGCAGGCCTTGAAGCCTGCCCCTAGGATTCATGAGGCCTCCGCTGCCCATCCAATGCTCGATGCGTATCCGGCATCACAGGCTCACGAGCGTCTGCGCCGAGGCGACATCTGCGCGGGGAGGCAGCGCACCTCCCAGGAAATCGTTGAGCGCGAACGCATGGCCCTGGCGGAGCATGTACAGGGTCAGCATCGCGCCTGGACGCACGGGCTGGCCCGCCGGATGAATCGCTGCCGACGCCTCGGCAAGGATCGTCGGGCCCAGCGTGCGCACGGCCTGGGGGCTGTAAAGAAATTGAAGCCGCCCGTTGAAGGTGTCGACAAGCGTTCCCGCGAACTCCGACAACGTGCGGACCGCGGTCGCCGGCGCCGTGGCGGTGGACGCAATCGCCGCCGCGATGTGACGAAGCGCATCGGTCGCGCCGGACACGATGCGCGACTCGGCATTCAGCAGGTTGAACAGATAGTCGTCGCCGATCGATCCCAGCGCCTGCTGGATGAACTGGCCGGCGCGCGCCGGGCGGAAGAGGTCAGCATTCGCGTTGCCTGCCAGCCGGAGCCGCGCTTCGGCGTCTTCGAGCGCGGACGCGAGCGCCCTCGCCGTATGTGAATCCCTGGCCACCGCAAAACGGATGTCGCGCGTCGCGTAGTCCCAGAAGAACTCGCGGTCGGTGTTGAACGTCACGTCCCGGCCGATCGACGTGGATACCGGCATCGACGTCCAGACCAGCACCGCGGCGACACTCTCGTTGAACTGCAGGTTGTCGACGTTCTCGAAGTAGGTGCGCGCGATCAGCCGTCTCAGGCTGACCTGAACGGACCGCGACAATCTCATGCCGTCTGTCCGAACCGCCGCCTCGTCGCGCGGCAGCAGCCAGCTGGCAAGGACACCGGCCGGATACGTCACCTGCATCGACACGGCCGCGTCGCCGAGGTCGTCCCGCTCACCGGCCACACCGGCGTAGAACGCCTGCAGCGCCGGGCCGCCATCCGGAAACAACGACGACAGATATGTCTCGATGAACGGACGCGTCCGGCGATCGAGTTCCCGCGTGCCCATATGTTTTGCGACCTGTCGCGCCTCGTAGGCCACGGTGCCGCTCGCGTCGATCGGCGGGACGCCGCCAGGCCGCGCGCGCAGTGTGCCGAGGACGGACAGTTCACTTCGCGCGCGGTTGGCCGTGGTGACCTTGTCGGACGCGCTGAACTCGTACATCAGCACACGGCCGGCATGTTCTTCGACGGACAGGCTGGCCAGGCTTTGCGTCACATGCGTCACGTCGGCGGTCAGGAATGGCAGCCGCAGCTCGACATTCGTGGTTCTGCCGGTCTCGTGGCTGAGCGCGGCGCGATTGAGGGTCACACCGTCTGTTGCCGACACGAGCAGGTCGTTGAGATCGCCTTCGTCCACGACGCGGCGGAACAGCGCGAGGCTGGCCGGCCGGGAGAGGTCGAACGACACGTCGAGCAGTGCCGTATCGGCCGCGGTCCGCTGATACGTGGCCGCAAAGTCGGCGGCGTAGCGCCTGGTGAGCGCCTCGACACCCGCCGCGTACACGTCCTTCACCTTGCGATCGACTGCAAACACCGCCTGCTGGAGCTGCCTGATGTCGTCGATGCCAGCGGTGCCGGCGATCTTCTTGTTGATCACGTCGCCGAGCCGCCCGACCAGCCATTCGTTCAGGCGCGCAAAGTCCGTGTCCTGCGCCGCCTGCCGGATTGGCTCGAGATCCAGGCTCGATGCGACGAAATCGTGAATGCGCTTGGCGACATCGCCATTCAACGCGTCGAGCGTGGCCCGAGCGAGCGCGCTCACGCGATC
>Ga0136846_1232696_pt1 | contig 29761 bp, 19 predicted proteins | sample HopSoiMetagenom2_FD_96841 | JGI IMG/M metagenome (GOLD analysis project Ga0136846, IMG submission 96841) | Grasslands soil microbial communities from Hopland, California, USA - 2 Assembly 2016 (version 4) | ecosystem: Environmental > Terrestrial > Soil > Grasslands | place: USA: Hopland... | reverse complement strand
GAATACGAGCTCCGCGCGAAATTGGCTCAAAAAATGGGCACTGTCGCCAGCGAACCAGCTCACTTCTACGCCTTCGATGATCTCGAACAAAATGTTCGCCAGCAGGTCCATCGCATAAAAACCCACCCGTGGATTCCTAAGCAGATCCCGGTGCGCGGCTTCATTTATGACGTGAAAACAGGAAAGCTGAGCGAAGTTGTGGATTAGTCGAGATCAAGACCATGTCGAAAAGGACAGTGAGGGCTGCGGCAGTCGTCGGCTTTGTGACTGTTTTTCTTCTCGGTTGGGCGTTGTTGTATCCGTCACCAGATCGGAAGAACATAAGGTACGTCCTTTGGAAGGCAGGCTTTCACACCATGGCCTCCGACATAGCTGCTGGGATTATGGTCGGGGATGTCCACTCAGAGAGGTTGGTTCTCGGGAAGACCAGGGAACAACTGCGTCACCGTTTTGGTTACCTGCAAACGCTGGCGCAAGCCTCACCCTACCAACAACTTTGCTATTCATCGTCCGGTCGGATAGGGAAGGAAGTGCTGTTTATCCGAAGCACCGAATGGATAATTGTGTTCGATGGCGATCGAGCAACAGACCTCGTGCTTTGTAAGGGATGAGGGTCTCACCTCTAGCGCACTACCTTCTCAATTTCCCCCTTCAACTCCCCATACGGCACCGCACCCGGATGGTACCAAGCCACTTTGCCCGCCTTATCGAGCAGCACTAATGTTGGAGTGGTCGAAGCCCCGTACACTTCGAAGTTGTACTTACTGATCGGCACGGGCATATCAAGCAATCCGCTATAAAAGCGGTGCCGCACGGCATCGATGAATTGGATTTCATCACTCGGCCGCGCGTGCTCGATCTGCGCTGTGTATCCGTAGAAGCGCGTCGGTCCGATGACCTTCAATCCCTTTCCCGCAAACTCCGAGCGAAGCTGCGCGATGATCGGAGCTTCCGCCTTGCAGTCCCCGCACCAGTGCGCCCAAAAAAACAGCAGCACCGGAGAACCTTTCAGCTGAGCCGCCGGTGGCAGAGCCGCGCCCAGAGACTGATCTTCCTTCAACGCAGGCGCGAGCTTTCCCTGAAATGAAAGCAGATTCAGGTTCTTCTGCAACCGGTCGTGAATGGACGTGTTGCCATACGTATGCAGCGCCGACTGCAGCAGCGCCACGGCTTGCAGCTTCTGCCCGCGCGCGGCGAGCGCCTGCGATTGGACTTCCAGCGCCGCTCCCAATGCCATCGGCAGATGAGGCTCCGCATCGAGAGCGCGCGTCTTCAACTGCTCCGCCGCCATTGCCCGCGTCTGCTTGGCATACTCGGTGGCCTGGTCGTACTGTCCGGAATCAAGCTCCGCGCGCGCCAGCCATGAATAGGCTTCGAGATATTCCGGAGTGACTCCCTGCTGGTTGCGGTACGCGCTCAGTTGCGACTCCGCCGCCGGAAAGTTGTTTTGCATGAGCGCAATTCGGACATTGTCGACAATCCCAGCCCAGGCCGCCGAACTCGCCAGCAATATGGAAACAAGCAAAAATCGGAATCGCATTTTTCTTATGATGATTGTTTTGCCCAAAGGTGGCAAATCCTCCGACTAAGCCTCCGGCGGCTCGGTCGGACATAACATAAACAGCCTCAGCAGCTTACGAGCTATCCCCCACGAATTTTGTAGCTATTCCGGTGCACTTTCACGTACAATGGTAGTGCGTTTGACTTTAGAGTTCCTTCGCAGTACAAGCATCTCCGCTTAACCCAGCGTGTGACCTGCCTGCAGAAGAATCCCGAAAGCTTCAGCGCTATATCAAGAAAAAGGAACAAAGCACCAACATGGAAACAGGAACAGTGAAGTGGTTTAACGACGCTAAGGGCTATGGCTTCATCAGCCGCCAGAACGGTGAGGATGTATTCGTGCATTTCTCCGCCATTCAGGCGAGCGGATTCCGCAGCCTCCAGGAAGGGCAGCAAGTTCAGTTTGACGTAGTCAAAGGCCCCAAGGGCTGGCAGGCAGAGAACGTCAAGGGCGTCTAACACCGCTTCCCAAGTACAATCCGCAATGAGGGCGGCCAGCAATGGCCGCCCTTAGTGTTTTTGGATCTCCCCACCCGACTTGGACGCACGCCGCACTTCTTGATCGGAACTCAACCTTCGGCGATCGGCGCTCCCAGCCCGGGGATTCGAAATGACACTCAGGTGCACAAAGGAGCGTGTTCGTATTAGCTCTTCCTTCGTGAGAATTCGTGTCCTTCGTGGTTGAAAGGTGTGCGAGGGAGGGCAAAGATGCTAGGGGAAACGCGAACCTTTTCTGGAAGAATCTATGGACTCTATGTAGTACGTAACGTTATAGTACGTCACGTACTATGAAAGCCCCGGCCGCTCAGCTGAAAATCCCGTCACTCGGTTACGCGCTTCTCGGACTGCTTCAACAGAATCCATCCTCGGGATACGACCTGCGCAAGATCTTCTCGTCGAGTTCCATGCGGACCTACAGCGACAGTCCGGGCGCGATCTATCCCGCCCTGGCGCGGCTTCAAAAACAGGCACTCGTTCGCGGCACCATCGAGGACGGCAATGGTCTTCGCCGCCGCCAGCTGTTTCACATTACGGCTCGCGGCCTCGCTGAACTGAAGAAGTGGATTACCCAGCCGATCGCGCCCGAGGACCTGACCCGTGGATTCGAGCAGATCATGCTTCGCTTCGCCTTCAGCGAGAATGCCGCGGGACCAACGGCATCGCTTCAGTTGCTCCAGTCTTTACGCGAGGCTTTGAAGGTTCACATCGCCTCGCTGCACACCGAATATGAAGCCAGCCACAAGCTCATGCCCACCTCGGGCCGCCTTGCTTTTGAAAGTGGCATGCACACCACCGAGTACTTCCTGCAATGGACCGATTACGCCATCGCTACCTACGAAAAAGAGAGACGTAAGAAAGGAAAATCCGTATGAAGCCGTTCAGCATCATTCTGCGCGCGCTGTTGGTGTTCGTCGCAAGCTTCATCATCCGGTCGTTGTGCGGCATCCTGATCGCCCTAAAGCCTTCGCCGCTCCCTCATTTCATGCAGTGGACCATTCTGACCAACGCCCTGGTAACCGCCACGCTCGCCGTGCTGGCCGCGCGTTCTGACTGGCGCGGCTGGAAACTGGGCGTTGCTGTCGTCACGATTCCGCTGGCCATTGCCTCGGTGAACCTGCTGGAGGCATCGGTCTTTCTCACGAATTTTGATCTGCAGTTTGGCAGGATTTTTCTTTTCACGCTTCTGTCATCGGCACTGATCGTTCCGGTTTGGGCGCTGCTGTTCGGCAGAAGGCCGGCCGTCGCGGAGCACTATCATCCCGTGGAGTCGAAGCCGTGGGGCGAGCGCGTCTGGAAATTCGCGCTCTCTGACGTGAGCTATCTCTTTCTCTATTACCTTGCCGGCATGATCATCTTTCCCTTTGTGAAGGACTTCTATGCCACCCAGCATCTCCCTTCGCACGGAACCATCATCCCTTTGCAGCTACTAATTCGCGGGCCAGTGTTTGTACTCTTGTGCATCGCGATGACCCGCATGCTCGATCTGCCGCGCATGACAGGCGCCTTGATGGTTGGAGCGATGTTCACGCTGTTGAGCGGTGTTGCCCCGCTGCTGATGCCCAATCCCGCATTCCCGGATTCAGTTCGCTGGGTCCACTTCTGTGAGGTCACGAGCGAGAACTTCGTATTCGGCGCCATCGTCGCCTGGCTCTGGGGAAAGCCCGCCCTGCTCAGATCGCCCGCACTCGCACACGCCGCATAGTCGCGGCGCCAGAATGGGGGCTGGCCCATTCTTTCGCAAACTTCGTAACGTGGTTGCCCCATCCTTCCCGCGTTGTGTGCGGGAGGGTGGGTCTACGCAAACGCCTGCACGACTTCGACTCGTTCCCATCTCCGTGCCGTCCACAAACAACCGACCTCCACTCGCCCCTCGTCTCCCGAATGTCTGGCTTTTGACTCAGCGACAGCACGACTGGTCGGAATGCGCCTCATTGCGTTCTTTGCAAGGACGGTAGAAATGATGCCGACACACCCCTAGTTTTCGGCTCGGCAGAAATCAGGTTGTTTATGCGCTACTCCGCTCAATTTTGAATCAAGTTGCTTCCCAAAACGGGAATTACGATCCTCCGGGAGACTGACTTTTGGTCTGCCGGCAGTTCGGGCATTTCCGGCTAACGCATTTCAGATCAGCTACATACCCAGACGGAAGTTTTCTCGTGAGTACATTGCGCTTGCATATGGATAGAGCTGAGGAACTGACGAAGTGTTCCTGCAGGAACATTCTTAGTAAACACCCTCCCCCTTCGAGTCGAGGAGACGACGCTTGCTTCAGGGTTGTTGCATGTCGCGCATGAGCACGACGTCGGAATCAGTATGTCCGCGAACCAGCGCCAGCTTGCTGCCATCTGGAGACCAGTGGTAGTCCCAGATGTGCTCCGTCCTGAATGAAGTTACAAACTTTCCCACGCTGCCATCCAGGGGCTGCTGCCACAGATTATCCACTCCGTTTTCGCGCACGTCATAGATAAGCGCCTTGCCATCACGCGCAAACCGGATGAGGTTTGTCACGCGCGGCTTCTCAAACGCGAGCATCTTCTGAACCTGCCCCGAATCAGTCGCCACCAGCGCGATCTTTTCCTCATGTCCCGCAGCGTGATCGATGGTCGCGAACGCCACCGTCTTTCCATCAGGTGAGACATCAAAAAATCCTGCCGGAGAAAGCTCCGTCACTTTGCGAGGAGTGCCCCCATCAATCGGCACCTGCATGACGCCACCCGCCTCAGCGCTGAGGTAGTACACCGACTCTGCGTCAGGAGCGCACACAGGAAAATTGTCTGACTTGCTATGAGTCAGCTGTTTCAAATCACCCCCGGACGAGTTGGCGCGCCACACGTTCTGTGTGCTCGTTCCTGCGCGCGATGCGACGAGGAACACCATGTATCGCCCGTCGGAACAATCCCACGGGTCACCAACCGCTGAACTCATTTCGCTGCTCAGTGTGCCCTTCGCTCCCGTATCCGGATTCAGCCAGTTCATTCTATTGTCGCGGTCGTAGACCAGGCGGCCATCGTGAGTCCAGGTGAGATTGGTGAACGCAGCGGCTGGACCGACCTGACGCGCATCGGCGCCGCCCGGCGCGGACGACATGACTTCCAGATTCCAACGGCCTTCGCTGAGCACTGTCGCAAGAACCTGTCCCGTACCGGCGAGGCTGAGATCGGAGTAGTCGTTTGTATCGCGAGTCACGGGCTCGATGCGCGCGTCGGACAAAGACGCAAACACAATCTGGTTGCGGCTGAAGTTGGTCGACCGTGAGCGCTCCAGCATCAACACGCCGCTTTCATCTGGGAGCCACGTCGGCAATCCCAGAGCGGAATCCGACGCCAGGATCATGCGCTGCTGCCCGCTGCTCACATCGATCGAGACCAGTCCCGTCAACGCGTTCTCAGGCTGGTTTACTACGCACAAGATAGTCTTGCCATCTGGAGACCACGAGGGATTGAAGAGGCTCTGCTTGGTTGCTCCTTCTGTCAGAGCCTTTTCATCATTTGTGTCGGTCGAGTGCACGATGAGCCGGTACTTGGCCTGCTCCGGATTGTCGTAGCGCATGAATGCGAACTGCCGTCCATCGGGCGAGAAGGTGACGTTCGAATCCACGTCTTCCGCCAGGCGCTCGGCAACTCCTCCCAACAGAGGTGCGCGGTACAAGAATTTGAGCTCCGCATTGCTGGGATCGCTGCGCACAAAGAAGAGATAGTTGCCATCGGGCGAGAAACGCAAGCCGTTGTAGAACACATCTGCTGGAGGCTGCACTTGCGTGTTGCTGTTGGTGGGCACGTTGCGCAGCCACAGGCTCGCGAGTCCATTCTTATCTCTCATCAAGCTGAGGATGTATTTTCCATCCGGTGAGATGGCAACCAGCGAGGCCGTGCCTTCTTCGGTCAGCTTGGTGACAGAAAACTCGCGGAATGGTCTGCGATGACTTCGGTGCAAGTAATGCGTCGTGCCTAAGACCAAGCCAACAGCAGCGATCAATGCAATCGCCGCGATCAAAGCCCAGCGGCCCATGCGCGTTCCTGCTGAAGCGTTCACAGCACCCGACAGTGCAGCAGGCATCGAAGATGAGGAAATGACATCTCCGCCGGGAGCGGCGGCCATGCTTGCTGAACTCGCCCGCGCCACTCGTCTTCCTGATTCCACATCGCGCTTAAGGCGTTTCAAATCGCCGCGCAAGTCAGCGGCCGATTGGTAGCGCAGATCGCGATCCTTCTCGAGCAACTTTTCTATGATCTCTTCGAGCTTCGGTGGAAGCGTGGCATTCAATTGCTGCGCAGGCACGGGATCGAGTTGCAGGATGGCGTGAAAGACGACGGCAGAAGTTGCGCCAGCGAAGGGCAGCTTGCCCGTCGCCATCTGATAGATGACTGTGCCGAGCGAGAAGAGGTCTGTACGCGTGTCGAGCTCTTCACCGCGCGCTTGCTCAGGCGACATGTAGGAGATCGTCCCGACGGTCGCACCGGGGCTCGTCAGGTTTGCAGGCGCGGGAGAATCCTGCGTCGCTCCGATGGTCTCCATTGCTATTTCAGGACGCGCGAGCTTTGCCAGTCCGAAGTCGAGGACCTTCACCTGTCCGCGTTGGGTGATGAAGATGTTGGCGGGCTTGATGTCACGATGGATGATTCCACGCGCGTGCGCGGCGTCGAGTGCATCCGCAAGCTGAATGGCAACTTCGAGCAGCTTGTCCGTCGCCATGGTGCCCGAGCGCAGCTTCTCATCGAGGTTCTGGCCGTCGAGAAGTTCCATGGCGATGAACGATTGCGATGATGCGTTCTCGCCCGGCGCGGTTTCGACTGCATAGATCGTGCAGATGTTCGGATGATTCAACGCCGATGCAGTGCGCGCTTCGAGAAGAAAACGATCGAGCGCATTTCGATCGCGCGAAAGTTGCGGCGGCAAAAATTTGAGCGCAACCTTGCGACCAAGATTCAGGTCTTCCGCTTCGTACACCACGCCCATTCCGCCGCTGCCAAGCTGGCCGGTGATGCGGTAGTGCGAGATGGTCTGGTCGATCATTCGGGACCCCTGGCAACGAGCGGAGTGTTTCATCTTAGGTGCGAAGGAAAAACCAGTCAACGCGGGACGAAAAGTGTTCCTGCAGGAACACTGTGGAAAACCGCTTGCAAGAGGGATGGTAAGTCATTGAATCTTCGTCGGGCCTGGAGCGAGGTGCGTGTGGCTGATCACTGGTACCTGTGAGCGGCGTCGCTGCTGGGTCCCCAGCGTTGTGATTGGGGACTTGGCTGAATGCGCTTTTGGCTGCAACCAATGGATAGAGAAAGCAGATTCCTCGCGTCCTCTCCGCACAGTGCACGCACTTGCTCGACTGCTCGCCGTCACTGCGTTACGGAGGCGGCCTGCTCTTGCTCTTTCTCCAGCCTGCTGACCATCTCCTTCGGCAATGCATGCAGCAACTCCAGAAATGCGGCGTTCGTCCAGCCGAATCCAATGACGTTCATGTGATATCCCAACTCGGCGCGCGCTTCCGACGAACGCGTGACCACGTTGTACTTCTCGCGGATATTTCCATCGCGGCGGAAATTCTCCGCGACCATCGACAAAAACTCGTAGGAGATGCGATCGGCATGGGCGTTGAATCCATAGCGCCGCAATCCAGCGATGCAGATCATCTCGATATTTCCCCAACCGTAGGGCAGATCCCACTGCGCGCCCGTATCGACCGTGCTCATGGGCAGCCCACCCGGTTTGTCGAAGATGTTCACATTCGCGGCCACAGCCTTCGCCTGCTCCGGCGAGGCGAGCCCTGCCCAGAGCGGATAGAACGTGGTGACGTATTGATACTCCGACATGCGGTTGGTGAGCACGTTGTAGTCGAAGAACATTCCCTTCTGCTGGTTCCAGAGGTACTGGTTGACCAGTTTTTTGCGACTTTCTGCGCGGGTGCTCCAACTCTTTGCATCGTTCGCGCGGCCCAGCCACACGCTGATCTGCTCCAGATCCTTTTCCATTTTGTACAGAAGGCTGTTGAGACACACCGGAGCGTAGTGATGCGTGGCTGCTCCGAAGGGACCGAAACGTGAACTGACGTCGAAGCCGGATTCGCGCATCGATCGATCGCCTTTGTAGTAGTCGGCGCTGAGCTTGTATTCGATGGGGCGGTCGCAGTCGGGACGCGCCATAGTCGTCGGAACGTCGCAAACCTGAAGCGAATATGCAGGTCCGGCTACGGGGACTTTCGGATCAGGCTGCAGCGGTTGAAGATAGCTGTCGGCATCGGCGGGATGAAAGAAGAAGTACTCCGCGGCCTTGCGGTTCGAGCCTGCTTCATCCTGCAACGCTTCCTGCGGCGGCCCTTCGCCGAAGTCGAAGTAGCGCGACAGTCTGGTGTCGCCGGCAAGATGCGGCACCCGTGTCCACATGCCGTAGTCTTTATCGAGATCGGTGTAGGCGCGCTCCAGCCATGCACGATCCGCCTTGGCGTCCCGCTGTCCGTTCTGCTTCTGCATCGCCCGATACACGTCGAGTACCATCGAACTCATGAATGGAGGCTGGGAGCGCGTCAAATAGTACGTGCGGTTCGCATTGAGCATGGCGCCGTAGTTCTCGACTTCGAAGAAGAAGTTTTCGACCATGCCGCGCGCCAATTCGAGCCGGTTCGATTCGAGCAGTCCTCGGATGATGAAGTAGCTATCCCATCCGTACATCTCATTGAAGCGCCCCCCCGGGACAACATACTTCTCCGGAAGGTAGAGAAGTCCAGGAGGATTGAAGTTGCTGGTATCGATCTCGCCGAGGCGATGGATGGGCGTGGGTAAGTGCTCCACCCGGACATTGCAGCTGCCGCTTAGTCCTTTGATCGCGTCGGGCTCCTGGAATCCGGCGGGCAGATAGAGCACCGATGGCGCTGCGATCTTGGGATCGACGACGCTCTGGCACTCGGCCATGGAGCGCGTCAGCGTGTCCCATCCTGAAGAGATGTAGTCGAGAATGGGCTTCAGTCCGCGATCGTCTGCAGGCGTCTGGGTGAGAGATCGGGTGGGAACGAGGCAGACCGTCAAGAGTGCAAGGACGAGAAGAATGCGCACGGAACGGCGAGGAGTTTGGAAAGGCTGAATGGTCATTAGAAGTCAGGAAAGCCTCGCAATCATAACCGCCTGGCAGACACGAGACAAAAACAATTCGGGTTCGCGCACACACCTGGAGCGGACTTTGTGACTGCAGTTTTGGTTTATTCTAGCTAGTTTGCCGTGCGCTGTTTTGAGGGGGGAATCAGTGAACCGAGCCAAGGCCGTCTTCGGGCTAGTCGTGTGTCTTGCAGTACTTCTATGCGCGTCCGCAGCCTGGACGCAGGTTCCCGAAAGCACCTATCAGGAAATGCACTGGCGGATGATCGGTCCGTTTCGCGGAGGCCGCACCCGCGCCGCTGCCGGCGTTCCCAGCCAGCCCAATCTGTTCTATATGGCGCAGGTGAATGGCGGCGTGTGGAAATCGGATGATTATGGACGAACATGGAATCCGATCTTCGATGGCCAACCTACGCAGTCGATCGGCGCCATCGCGGTGGCCCCCTCCGATGCCAACATTATTTACGTCGCCAGCGGCGAAGGACTGCACCGCCCCGATCTCTCAGTCGGCAATGGGATCTACAAATCGACCGATGCAGGCAAGACGTGGGCTCATCTCGGGCTGCGTGATGGGCAACAGATTCCTGCACTCGCAGTCGATCCGCGCGATCCCAACAAAGTATTTGCCGCCGTGCTCGGACATCCATATGGGCCGAGTGACGAACGCGGTATTTATCTGTCGAGCGATGGCGGCCAGAATTGGAAGAAGATTGTTTCGAAAGATGAGAACACAGGCGGATCCGATGTCGAAATCGATCCGTCGAACCCTGACGTGATTTACGCCGCGATGTGGGAAGTTCGCGAGGGTCCGTGGGAGGACAACAACGAATTCAACGGTGCAGGTGGAGGTCTGTTCAAATCGACTGATGGCGGCAGCTCCTGGCGTCCTCTGAAGAACGGACTGCCAGGAGATCTCTCGCAGATCTACGTTGCGATCGCGCCGGGCGATTCGCGGCGTCTTTACGCCACGCTCGGTACGGCGTCGGGGAAGCTGGGGGTTTATCGATCCGATGATGCCGGCGAGAACTGGATACAGATCACGACCGACCCGCGCCCTTCGGGCCGGATCGGCGGAGGCGACCTCTCGATCCCGAAAGTAGATCCGAAAAATCCCGATATCGTGTATGTCGCAAGCACGGTCACGATGAAATCGACGGACGGCGGAAAAACCTGGTCTGGATTCCGCGGTGCGCCGGGAGGAGACGATTACCAGAATCTTTGGATTAATCCGAACGACGGCAACATCATCCTGCTGGTCAGCGACCAGGGCGCAATCATCACGGTAAATGGGGGCGAGACGTGGAGCTCGTGGTACAACCAGCCGACGGCGCAGCTTTATCACGCGATTGCGGATGATTCGTTTCCATTCCGCGTTTGCGCCGGGCAGCAGGAGAGCGGCTCAGTGTGCATCCGCAGCCGTGGCAACGATGGCGCGATCACGTTTCGAGATTGGCATCCGGTCGGGGTGATCGAGTATGGCTATGTCGCGCCGGATCCCCTGAATCCGGAGCTGGTTTATGGCGGCGGCCGGACCGAGGTTTCGAAGTTTCACTGGTCCACAGGCGAAGTGCAGAACATCACCCCGGTTCCGTTGCGCAACGCGAAGTACCGCGCGAACCGGACGGAGCCGCTGATGTTCTCTCCGGTGGATCCGCACGTCTTGTACTACGCGACGAATGTGCTCTTCAAGACGATGGACGGCGGGGCGACTTGGGAGACCATCAGCAAGGATCTGACCCGCGAAAATCCGGGAGCGCCAGAGAGCGTGGGATCGATGGTGAATAAGGGTGCGGACAAGCAGCGCGGCGTTATCTATTCGCTCGCTCCGTCTTACAAGGATGTGAACAAGCTTTGGGCTGGCACAGATGACGGGCTGGTTTGGATCACGCCCGACGGCGGGAAGAACTGGTCCGAGATTACGCCGAAAGATCTCACTCCCTGGAGCAAGGTGACGCAGATCTCTGCATCGCACTTTGATGAGCAGACGGCGTATGCGTCTGTCAGCCGCTTCCGCATCAACGATATGCATCCGTACATCTATCGGACGCGCGATGGCGGCAGGACGTGGACGTCGATCACGAACGGCCTGCCGGAATTTGGCCCGGTGGATACGGTGCGCGAAGATCCGGTGCGCAAGGGACTGCTATTTGCGGGAACCGAGAATGCGGTCTGGGTCTCGTTCGATGACGGAGACCACTGGCAGTCGCTGCAGCTGAACCTTCCGCACACCTCTATGCGAGATCTATGGATTCACGAGAATGATCTGATTGTTGCGACGCATGGCCGCGGCCTCTGGATTTTGGACGACATCGCTCCGCTACGTGAGACGTCTGCATCCGTGGCGGACTCGGCGCATCTGTTCGCACCCGCGCCTGCGTACCGAATTCAGCGTGACACGAATACCGATACTCCGCTTCCGCCGGATGAGCCTGCGGCTCCCAATCCTCCGGAGGGCGCGATCATCGATTACTTCCTGCCTGCGTCCGCCACTTCAGTGTCGCTGGAAATTCTGGATGGGCAGAATCATCTGGTGCGCCGTTTCACTAATTCGGACAAGCCAGATGTCACTGAAGAGGAATTGCACAAGCAGTTGATCCCACTGTATTGGGTCAGGCCATTTCACGCGCTTTCGACAGGAGCGGGGATGCACCGGTGGATCTGGCGGTTACGATATCCTGCGCCGCAGGCGACTCATCATGAGTATCCGATCGCGGCGATTCCGCACGACACACCCCGCGGCCCGTTCGGGCCGACGGTACTGCCAGGCAATTACAGCGTGCGTCTGACGGTTGACGGGAAGCCGTTTACGGCGCCGCTGGTCATCAAGATGGATCCTCGAGTGAAGACTTCGGCGGCGGGACTGCACAAGAAGTTTCAGGCGGAGATGCGACTGGCGTCCGCGATGACGGATACGACGCGAGCCTTGACGGAGGGGAATTCGATTCGAACGCAGATCCAAAAGCTGCACGCAGAGTCGTCTCAGACCAGGGATGCGGTGGAGCAGTTTGAGAAAAAGCTCAATGCACTCGTAGGGACATCCAATGCCGGTGCGCCATCTGGCCCAGAACTCACGCTGACGCGCGTGAATTCACAAGCCGCCACCCTCTATGGCGCGGTATCGCAAGTGGACGCAGAGCCGACTACGGCGCAGACTGAAGCACTTGCGTCCGTCGAGCGAGAGGGAGCGGATGCGTTAAAGCGTTGGGCGGAGCTGAAGAAAAGCGAGTTGCCTGCCGTGAACAAACTGCTGCGCGGCTCGCAGGCGCCGGAGTTGAAGGTTGATGACGGCATCGATCTGCCGGAAGTCGACGTCGATGAAGAGTGATCGCGCTTGGCTTCACGCGCGAAAAACGTTGACCGCTGAGGACGGGAAGCTTCGCCGAAATCGCAGAGAAAACCTCCGTGCCTAGAGTTGCTCGACTGCTTTCTGTAGGTCTGCTGCGATTTGTTCGGCTGGTATTCCTGGCGCAAAGGTCAGCGGCTTGCCTATGTGCACCGATATTTTGTGGGGTGGCGCAAGCTTCTTGCCTGCCTGCTTGAATTCGAATAAGCCGTGGATGCGCATGGGCAGGACCGGGATGGCAAGGTTCTGCGCCAGTAGGCCGATCCCGGTGCGAAACGGATTCATTTTGCCGTCGGTCGTGTGACGTCCTTCAGGAAAAACCAGGATGCTGTAGCCTCGATCGACAGCCTGACCTGCGTACGCAAAGCTCTTGCGGAATCCGGCCTGCCGCGGCAATGGAAACAGATTCAGCGACGAGACTCCCAGAGTCCATTGCAGCTTGTCATAGAGGCGGCGAATAAATCCGCGCTCGGGCGCGGGAGAACGAAGCGCCTCTAGCGCCTCTCCTCCGGTGGCAATTGCCAGACGATGACGAATCCTCGCCGGAAGCGCCGTGAGGATGAATCCGGGATCGACGTCGCCGACGTGGTTCGCGATCACGAGTAAGGGCCCATTCACTCCATGCAAATTTTCGCGGCCTAGAATACGAGGCCAGCCCAGCAGGAGCACCGCTGGCCGCATCAGGAGATAGTGCGCCAGCACGCGCACCCAGGTCACCGGCCAATGAAGGGTCCAATGCGGATAGTGATAGCCTTGCGCGGGCTCGGCTCCGCCGCGCAGCATGCGCTCCAGATCGCCGACGGTCTTCAGGGTGCTGAAGCGTGCCTCGCTGAGATCGACTTGATAGCGATCTTCGACTGCGCTCAGTAGCTCGACGCGATCGAGCGAACTGAGTCCCAGGTCGGAATCGAGGGTCTCGTCTTCGTTGAGAGAAGGTGCGGCGCGGCCGGTGATGTGTGTGACCAAGTCAGCCAGTGGCGTGTTGCGACCGCCATTGTTTGTGGGAGTTGCGCCCCGCATGTGTGCCTGCACCACTTCGGCGATAGCCTTGCGCCGTGGCTTCTGCGTGCTCGTGCGTGGGAAATCTTCCTGCGGCCACTGCATCCACATGCGCATGCGCTGATATTCCGCAAGGGATTCGTTGGCACGGCGCACGACGGCTTCCACGTCGGCGTGATCTTTGAGAATCAGCACAGCGCAAGGCTCGTCATTTCCGCCGCGATCGATGCCAACAACGACGCATTCTTTGACTTCTGGCTGGCGGCGCAAGGCGCGCTCAAGATCCTCGGGATAGACGTTGGTGCCGCCGGGCGTGACGAGGACTTCCTTCTTGCGGCCCTTGAAGTAGAGATTGCCTGCGGCGTCGAGCGCGCCGATATCGCCGGTGCGGTACCAGCCCTGTTCGTCAGAAACGTTCTCGGAAGTTCCGCGTTCCCAATAGCCGGAAGCGACTCCGCCGCCGCGCACGAGAATCTCGCCGTCTTCGGCGAGCTTGACCTCGCGACCGGGCAGCACTTTGCCGATCGATCCTTTACCGAGCTTGAAGGGATGGTTGACGCTGATGAGCGATGTGGTTTCCGTGAGGCCATAGCCCTGGATGACGGCGTATCCGAGGCGTCCCCAAAACTCTTCGGTCTCAGTGTCGAGCGCTGCGCCACCCGAGATGAATGCCCAGAACTTCCATCCGAACTGGCGGCGGATGGAGCGGAAGATCCACCAGCGGTGAAGGAAGTGCTTGCCCGCAGATGCTTTGAATAGCTCGCGGAATTTTTCCGCGAGGCGTTGTTCGCCTAAGTCGCGTTCGAGTTTCTGCTTCAGCGACTGCAGAACGCGCGGAACGCTTACGAGTACTGAGACGCGCTCGCGGCAGATGGTATCTACGATTTCCGACGGCCTCAGTTCTTGCTGGAAGATGACGGTTCCACCCAAGATTGGAGGCAGAAACATTCCGAGAAATTGTCCGAAGACGTGGCTGAGCGGCAGAAGGTTGAGAAAGCGAACAGGATGCACGATGCGTTCGTACTTCAGGTACTGCTGCATCTCGCGCTGGAGTGGAGCGATGTTCGCGAGAACGTTAGCGTGTGTGATGACGACGCCTTTCGGATCTGCCGTGGTGCCGGAGGTGAAGACGATCTGCAGAGTGTCGGTGGGCTTGAGTTCGGCCGTTGGAACAGTGCGGAGGTGTTCTCGGGGGATTTGCTGCAGGTCTTCGAGGATGAGCGCTTGCGTTGGGTCGGATGAACTCTTCCAGTCGCGCATATGCTCGCGCGAGGCCACCAACAGCCGGGGTTCGACCTGCTGAGCGACGCGCGTGGCGAAATCGGGCGATGAGCCGTCGTCCATGGGCACAACGACCGCACCACTGAGAGCGCATCCGAAAAAGACAGACACCCACTCGGCGCAGTTGGCGCCCCATAGCATGACGCGCTCGCCTTTGCGAATGCCACGCCTGTTCAACTCGGCCGCAAAGCGCGACGCCAAATCGAGGACGGCGGCATATGTGAAGGATTCCGTGCGGTATCCACGCTTCTGCCGGTACGCGCAGTCGTGCGCGTGACGGGAGAAGTGGTCGACAAAAAAGTCAGCTAGCGATTCCGCCATGTTGCGGGCCGCATGCGGTGCGGGCTCCATGTAAGTCTATTGGAACCCTGACAAGCAGTGCTTGGCGGCCCTGTACACTTTGCAAAGTGAACATTGGGCGGCTGGAAGACGGGACTGGTGGAGTGTATCCGGTGGGGAAGCCTTGGTGGCGATAGGGCACCGGGCAAATTCCAGAGAATAACTTTAGGAACTTGCCGCCCTGGCTCGGATTGTGCGACATACATGCATGCGCCTTTGTGTCTGTACGGGAGTGTTACTGCTTATTGCTTGCGCGGTAGTGGGTGCGCAGGAGAAGGGCGATGCTGCAACGATCCGCGCCCTGGAAATGAAGTGGACGGAATCGTACAAGCAGCACAGCATCGACATCCTTTCGTCTTTGCTGGCCGACGACTTCGTGATCACCGTCGAAGATGGCAACGTGTATAGCAAGGCTGGCTATATCAGCCACACGGCCGATGGTTCGGTGCATGTGGATGTCGCCGAGATGTCAGACCTTAAGGTACGGATTCACGGAGATACGGCCATCGTTACCGGGGCCTATCATGAGAAAGGGACAGCCAACGGCAAGCCTTACGAGTATCACGACCGGCTCACCGATGTATGGATGAAGACGGCGAGCAAGTGGCAGGTTATCGCGTCGCACTACAGTGTGCCCACCAAGCAGTGAAGAACGCCTTCCGGTGCGCAACCCCCAAGGCGGAACCACTAAGGGGCACGAAGGTTCACTAAGGACTTCTTCTAATTCGGGACCTTGTCTGCGGACCTCCGGGTTCGAAAAATCCCGACTACTCCCGTCCGACGCCCAATGAGTCGGCTACGCGGTTGATGTAGTTGAACCAGGCTGCAATGAGTGTGATCTGCAGAATTCCGCGGTCATCGAAGCCTGCGGAGCGCAATCGCTCCATGTCATCTTTCCAAACCTTGGTCGCATCCTTCGTCACTTTGATCACGTAATCGAGCATGACGCGATCCTGCGGAGAAATCGGAGCGGTCGTGTAGTCCTTCTGAAGGGCTTCGACCAGCGCCTTGTCTAATGTGACCCTACGCAGAAACTCTGCGTGCGAGTCGATTCAATAGACGCATCTGTTCGTGACCGAGACCATGGTGGCGATCATTTCGTGCTGCGCCCGGCTGAGCGGTAACTCCGGAGACATCAACGCGCCGAACGTGCTGAAGGCATGGAAGAGCGCATCGGGAATCAGCGTGTGCGATCCCACGATGGAGGAGGCGAAGTCGGGATGCACCGGATCGGCATACTCTCTTGGATAGAGTTCCCTTTCTGCTTCGATCGCGTTCTTGAGCTTCTCGTCAGCTTCGGTCAGAGGTAACGTTTGAATCCAGGTCATTATTTGTTTTTACCTTGTTGGTCTGTACCCCAGTAACGAAGTTGCGCAGGGTTCGGGAACGATACATGTTTCTGTCGTGCTCGTCCCATAGCGTATTCATACTACGCGGGCAGGTTTCCGAACCCAGCAGCGATAACGCAGTGTGCCCTTCGGACTCGAGTAACATTCATCTTATGAGATATGCATTCCTGGTTGAAACGTATGCGACGGAACGCGTCAAAGTTTTGAGCGTTTGGAGTGAGTTTCGGGATGAGGACTTGGGCGTACGGCCGAAGGCGGATGATCCGCGCGGGCGCAGCGTGCTGGAGCAGATGGTGCATCAGTGTGTCAGCGAGGATTTGTGGTTTCGAAACATGCTAGGAATCGACGTTGGGGCGCCTCCGTTGCCGAGTTCGGAGACCCGGATGGAATTCATTCGACAATATGCGGAGGACAGCGGGAAGCGGCTCGCGGCTCTGCAGAGTAAGGATGATGCCTGGTGGGAGGCGGACACTTCGTTCTTTGACGTGCGGCGATCGCGGGCCTGGGTGATGGTGCGAAGGATTTCGCATACGTCGCATCATCGCGGGCAGTTGATGGCCATGCTTCGGATGCTCGGGCGAGAGGTACACAGTAACTACGGTCCGACGGCGGATACGGGCGGGCTGATGGCGAACCATGCGCCGACGATTTACGGGTATGGGAGTTTGGAGGAGCTGCTGAGCGGTGGGCCCAAGGCGACATTACCACGGGCGGGTGACAAGGCGGTTACCGAGAGAGCGGGTCGTTGAGATCCGGACAGGATCAACTTCCCCACTCTAACCGCAACCGCGCGGTTAGAATGGGCCCCGGTCAGTGGAGTACCTGGTCTCATTTGATGGTGAAGGCTAGCGTCAGAAGCGTTTTTTGTTCTACCTCGTGGGCTTTGGCGCTGCCGGTTGCTGGGCTTGCGCCTGAGCTGCGCTTGACACTCAATACCGGGCGGTCACCTGCGATTCGCTTCAGGCGGGGCAGCATATTGAACATGGCTCCCATATTCGCGGGCTCTTCCTGGACCCACACGATGTCGGTATTTTCGCCGTGGCGGTCGAACTCGGCCTGCACTTCCTGTTCGGGAAACGGATAAAGCTGCTCGAGGAACACGATCGCAGTGCTTGTGTCTTTTCTCTTCTTTCGTTCGGCTTGAAGTTCGTGGCCGATTTTTCCCGTGCAGATCAGGATGCGCTCTGCTTCTCCGACGGTGGTGTCGGGGATAACGTTCAGGAAGTTCTTGTGCGTGAAATCTTCGATGGGAGAGCTAGCGTCAGGATGACGCAGCATGCTCTTCGGCGTGAACACCACCAGCGGCTTGCGCCAGTGGCGCAGAGCCTGGCGGCGAAGCAGATGAAAATACTGCGCGGCATTCGAAGGCTGAGCGATTTGAATATTGTGCTTGGCCGCGAGCTGGATGAAGCGCTCGATTCGGGCGCTCGAGTGTTCCGGTCCCTGGCCCTCGTAGCCGTGCGGAAGAAGCATCACAAGGCCGGAGAGAAGATTCCACTTCGCTTCTCCGGCGCTGATGAACTGGTCGATGATCGCCTGCGCCACGTTCACGAAATCGCCGAACTGAGCCTCCCAGAGCACGAGAGATTCGGGATAGTCGCGGCTGTACCCGTATTCGAAGCCGAGGACTCCGGCCTCGGACAGAGTCGAGTTGTAAATTTCGCAGCGAGCCTGATCGGCAGCGATATTCTCCAGCGGAACGTATTCGTTCTCGTTCTCAATATCGATGAGGACGGAATGGCGCTGATTGAAGGTGCCGCGACGGGTGTCTTGCCCGGACATGCGGACGTGCGTGCCTGTTTTGACGAGGCTCGCGAAGGCGAGGGCTTCGGCCATGCCGTAGTCGACTGGGCGCTTGCCATTGCCCATCTCGGCGCGCTGTTCCAGAAGCTTTTTCACTTTCGGATGAATGTGGAAGTCCGCAGGATAGGTGGTGAGACGTTCCGTGAGTTGCGAAAGCTCTTGCGGCGAAAGTCCGGTTTCGACTTCGTATTCGGTCCGATATAGGCCGCCAAAGTAGCTGTTCCAGTACTTGGGGAGTTGGCGCAGCATGGGCTTGTGCTTGATGCTGCCGGCCTTTTTCTGCGCGGCTTCGAATTCGGCTTTGATGGCCTGGGCTTGCGCCTGGGCGTCGGCGGCACCGATATCATCCGCGTAGATTTCCCACAGCGGCGGATGGTCTTTGATTTTCCTGTAGAGCAGCGGTTGCGTGATCGTCGGGTCGTCCACTTCGCTGTGGCCGTGACGGCGATACCCGATGAGATCGATGACAACGTCACTACCGAAGCGGTATCGATACTGCGTGGCCAGACGAGCCACCCGGACGACCGAATCGACATCTTCCGCATTTACGTGAAAGATCGGGATCGATTGACGACGCGCGATGCAGGCGGCGAAGCGCGTCGAGTGCTCTTCGGTGAAGCTCGTCGTGAAACCGAGAAGATTGTTTACGATTACGTGAATCGTGCCGCCTACGGTGTATCCCGGGAGGTCGGCATAGTTCATGGTTTCCGCGAGAATTCCCTGTCCGGCGAATGCCGCATCGCCGTGAACGAGAAGAGGAAGGTATTTCTCGCGTCCGCCTTCGCCGGTGCGGTCTTGTTTGGCGCGCGTGCGACCGACCGTCACGGGATCCACCGCTTCCAGGTGGCTCGGATTGGAGACGAGGTGAATGTGAACCTTGCCACCGCTGTGCGTGACGTACTCGCCGGTGGCCCCCATGTGGTACTTCACGTCTCCGGAGCCGAGCACACTGCGCGGGTCGACATCTTCAAATCCGGCGAAGATTTCTTGCGGCGGGCGTTTTGCCACGTGGGCGATTACGTTCAAGCGTCCTCGATGAGACATGCCCATGACGAGTTCCATCGCGCCTAGGCGCGCGCTGCTATCGAGGACCTCATCAACGAGCGGAATCAATGCGGTGACGCCCTCGAGCGAGAAACGCTTGCTGCCCAAGTATCGCTGCTGCATAACTTGCTCGAAGACGTCGGCGCGGATGAGCAGATCGAGGATGCGCTTCTGTTCTTCTGGGGTGATGTCGTATCCCTGATCCGGGGATTCCATCCGCTCGTAGATCCAGCGGCGGCGCTCGGGCGAATAGATGTGGTTGATCTCGACCCCGATGGTGCTGGAGTAAATGTTGCGAGCTTCCCGCGCATACTCTCCTTCGTGCTCCAGTTCGGGCGTGGGGCGCGGACGGAGGAAGCCGAGAGGGTCGAGGTCGCCCTCCAGGTATCCAAACTGGCGGTAGGCGGCGAAAACGCGGTCGCGCTCCGGGTTGGAAGTGGCTGGTTTAGAACCGTTTGTTGGCGCAGAAGGCAGTACGGCCGTGGCGCCGGGAGTCTTGGTTTTCGGCATAGGAATGCAGTCCCTAGAATAACGGATGCGGGTACTGGGCTGGAAGGTTCAGGAGGGTGTTTTCGAGGGACACTAAAGAGCTTTCACCACAGTGGAGAGACAGAGTTTCACATCCGAAATTAAAAACCCCACCCTGTCCGGCCCAAAATGCGAGACAAGGGTGGGGGGCACTCCGGTGTGGTTATTTGCTGAACTTGAACAGGTCCATCATATCGCCGATGGCTGGCGTATTCAGCGGAACGTAGGGATTGCTGGGATCGACACGGGGATTGGCGAGGTTGTCGCGGCTACGCTCGGAGATCGGCTTGAGGCCCCAGTTCTTTTCGATGAACTTAAGAATTGAGACGTGATCGGTGTAGCTGTGCGAGATGTGGCCGGGCTTGGTCCACGGAGAGACCACGATGGTGGGGATTCTGGTCCCGTCGCCGAAGAAATCCAGAGGCTGGATGTATCCGGAGTCGTAGTAGCCGCCGCCCTCGTCCATGGTGACGATAATTGCGGTGGAGTTCCAGAGTTCCTTGTTGCCTTTGACTTCATCCACAATCTTCTTCACGAAACCTTCTAGCAGGTTCAGCTTGGAAGAAGCCGGATGTCCGTCGAGCCATCCGTCAGGCTTGACGAAAGACACGGCCGGCAAGGTGCCGTTGTGAATTGCGGCGTCCATATCGGTGGTGTCCTTCAGATTCGCGCGGCTCGCCGGGTCCTTCATGATCGAGGTCGAGTACTGGAAGAAGTTGCAAATGTTGCAGTAGGTGTTCCACGGAACGACATAGTTTAGATCTGGATTCTTCAGATACGGATTCCACTGGTCGCCGTAGTAGGCCCAGGAGATTCCCTTCTCGTTCAGCGCGTCGCCAACGGTGCGAAGCGGAGATGGCGGAATCGTGAAGACAGTCTGAGCGGGGTTGCCGATATCGGAGTAAGCGTTGCGGCCATCGCCGTAATATCCGGGATTGTAGTTATTGAGCAGATAGTAGTGTCCGGGCTGGCAGTGCGGGTTGATGGGACGAGCCAGAGACCTCAGGTAGTTCACGACGGGACCGACACCGGGCTGCGACGGGTCGGCACACGCAGAGTAAGTTCCGCCACCGTACGAAGGTGAGCCGAAGGATCCGCCGCCGTAGCCGTCCTCGGTGTACCAGTTGTTCGTGCCGGGCTGGGGATTGGGATTCTCGATTTCGTCAACGACGCCGGCGTTCGGGCTGCCGTCAGCGACCAGTTGGTTGTGTGGAGGCCGTGCCGGTTGTCCCTTGGGATTGGCGAACCAGATAGCATCGCCGGTACCGAGCATCACGTGATTGGCGCCGGTTCCTCCCATCACCGCCTGGTGGAAGTTGTCGCTCATCGAGTAGGTGTCGGCGAGATACTTGAAATAAGGAGCGTCGCCCTGCTGCACGTTGTAGAAGCCCATCGCCGTCGAACCTTCCTTGGTGCTGGTATCAGTCCAGCCGCCGGGCTGAGGAAGTCCGTTGGAGCCGGCGCCGATGGTGTCTTCGACCCAGGGGAAGAGATCGCCCTTGCATCCGCTAGGATTCCACGTGGTTGCGTTCGCGGCATTGCAGTCGAACTGCTGCCACATCTGGTAGAAGCGGTGCACCGGGCTGTTGTCATACGCGTCATACGGGTGCGTTGACGAAGTAATCTGGAACGGCCCGTTCGGCAGCGAACCCGCGTTCGGGATGCGAGTATCCAGATCGCCGTGATTGAGACCAGTGCCTCCGGTGGTCAGGTAAACGTAATAGTCTGCGGGCAGTGCCTTTTCGACCGCTTTGGCCGCTCCAACTGAGGAGAATGGAGGAGTGGTATAGCCTCCGGCGAGAACCGGGGGCAGTGTGGTATAGGGCGTGTTGTTTGGCGGGCTGAGTTGAAAGCCATCAGCGCTGGTGTCGGTGGCCGTGGATTGCGCCGCTTCGGAGAAGTTGGGCCCGGGAGTTCCGTCGGCATTCACGATACCTTTCGAGAGCAGGTTGGAGACTGTCTCGCCGGCGCGGGGCTGGTAGGTCGCGAAGACGTGATCGAAGGTGCGGTTCTCTCCGATGATCACGATGACATGCTTGATTGGTGTCACAGTGGTGGAATTGACGGCGGCATCTTGGGCAGCAGCCGGAATGGGCGTTCCGAGGTTAGCAATGATCGCGAAGACGCTCGCGCCCACCGCAAGGTGTTGCCTGGCCTGCGCCAGGAAACCTGGTGTAGACATTGAATCTCCTCCTGAGAGACAAACTCTGACGAGAAGTTTGCGGGCCGCTCGTTACGCTCAGGTGAAGCCGAGATGAATAGCAGATCAAAAGAAATCCACAGCAGGAGCGCTGCCCGGGAACAGCAGATTCCTCGCTGCGCTCGGAATGACAACCGAGGATTTAAGATTGCGGGATGAAAGCGATGGGTACACCAACGTTGATCGGGATTCCGTTTGACGGGCAGTCTTCTTACCTGCGCGGCGCAGGAGATGCGCCCGCGAAAATCCGCGAGGCGCTCGCTTGCGAGTCGTCGAATATGTGGACTGAAGTCGGAGTGGACCTCGGGAGGCCCCGAATGTACGAGGACGCCGGCGATCTGGCGTTGTCGGAGAAGGAGGCGTTCGGCGCGATTGAGGCCGGAATCGGCAGGTTGCTTGATATCGGGAAACGTCCCGTGGCGCTGGGCGGCGATCATTCGATCACCTTTCCGATTGTGAAGGCCTTTGCGCGGAAGTATCCGGAGCTGACGATTTTTCACTTCGATGCGCATCCCGATTTGTACGATGAGTTTGAGGGAAACCGGCTGTCGCATGCGTGTCCATTTGCGCGGATCATGGAGTCGGGGCTTGCCAAGAAATTGGTGCAAGTGGGAATTCGGACTGCAAACCGGCATCAGCGAGAGCAGGCCGCGAAGTTCGGGGTCGAGGTCGTGGAGATGAGGTCGGTTCCGGCCTACGACAAACTAAAAGCGACAGGGCCCGTTTACATCACGTTCGATATGGATGTGCTCGATCCGGCATTTGCGCCCGGCATCTCGCATTGGGAGCCTGGGGGCATGTCGGTGCGGGAGGCGGTTGCGCATCTGCAGTCGATTGAAGGGGAGATCGTGGGCGCGGATTTGGTGGAATACAACCCGATTCGCGATGTGCAGGGAATGACGGCGATGGTGGCGGCGAAGATTGTCAAAGAGATTCTGGGAAGAATGATTGGTTCATGAATTACGTCCGCGACGACGGTCGCGTCGCTCGCGGGACGGACGGAAGCGTCCGTCCCCCATGGTCCGTACTCACACGATGCATTTGAGGCGCGGGATCACGGAGTAAATCGGTTTTCTGGGGTACAATCTGCCGTCATGAAAATTGGGCAGTTGGGCCTGATATGCACTTTTCTGGCTTTGGCAATTGCTTGCGGGGGTAGCGGAACGGGCTCGAATGGCGGCGGGGGAGGCGGATCGACTCCTCCCGATGCAACCGTCACGATTGCGAGTACATCGAAGGGTCCGTTCAGCGTGGAGATGTCCACGTCGTTCCAGCCGGCGGAATGGGACTACCAGTTCTTTTACCTGAATCCCACGGCGACGACCACGCTGGGGAACCTCGCGCCACATCATGTGCGGCTGCAGGGGGTCTCGCAAGCTGTGCCGCAGACCACCGTCAGTACGTGGGACTTCACCATGCTGGATGCAGTAACCCAGCCGGTGCTCGGAGTCGGCGATCAGAGTCCCGAGTTTCAGATCGCAGCAGGGCCGGCTTTCATGTACGACGGCAATCACAATTTCCTGGACCCAAGTTACCAGCAGTTCGCGAGCTATGCGCAGGATCTTGTCAAGTATTACAACGTGCCGGGCGGGTTCACGGCCGCGGACGGTCAGCATGCGTCGCCGAGCGGCACGCGGATCACTTGGTGGGGGATCTATAACGAACCGAACTTCAACAATCTGACTTCGACGCAATACACGCACCTTTACAACGGGGTTGTGCCCGCGTTGCAGGCCGTCGATCCCTCGCTGAAGTATGCGGCCGTGGAACTGGGAGACTATATCGGACTGGCGAATCAGTTTCTTCCGGCGTTCGTGAGCGGCGTAACCGCACCTGTGGATGTCCTGGCAACGCATTTCTATTCGACGTGCCACCAGACCGACACCGACAGCACACTTTTTGCGACAGTGCCGGGCTTTGCGATGGAGGTGCGCGCTATCTACGCGCAGTTGAATACCAATCCTGCGCTCGCGGCCGTGCCGGTGTGGGTCACCGAGAACAATGTGAATGCGGACTACGCCATCGCCAATGGAATGAGCATGTGCATTCCCCAGCAGAAATTTGTTGCGGATCCGCGCGGGTCAAGCGCGTTTTTTGCGGCGTGGCGTCCATATGTATTCTCGCAACTGGGAAGCGCTGGGGCGCAGGCGCTCTATCATTGGGATTTCGGTGCGGACAAGCAGTATGGTGAAGTGGATTACAGTACGGGTGCTCCGCAGTTGAGTTACTGGGTGGATTACTGGCTGGGCAAGACCTTCCCGCCCGACGCAGGTTGGCAGGTGCTGCAGCTTATGTCATCGAATGTCGCGGAACTCGAGACTCTGGCAGTACGAAACACCGATCAGAGCGTTGTAGTCATGGTAGCGAATCACGCGGTTGATCGGAGCACTGATAACGATGGCACTGGAGTCTCCAAGACTGTAGCTGTGGATGTGTCGGCGCTTGGAACCTTTTCGAGCGCCAGCCTGGTGACAATCGACTTGAATACGAATCCTGCGAATGGTCCAGCGGCGAAGAGCGTGACGGTTGCGCCGCAGATTACGATCGACCTGAATGGATATTCGGTATCATTTCTTACCTTGCAGCCCTGACAATAGGCACAGCACTCTAAACATCATGACAAATAGTGTTCTTCAATCCGTAGGACAGGCCGCGCTCGCGGGGTCGGTGGCGCTGATTGTGGGTTTGTCCGGCTGTTCGACTAAGGCTTCGCCGAATCCGCAAGCCGGACCGGGCGCAATGCCCGTGAAGGTGATGGAAGCGAAGGCAATGCCGGTTAATGACACCTCCGATTACGTTGCCACGCTGAAGTCACGGGATTCCGCCATGATCATGCCGCAGGTCGAGGGGCAGATCACGAACATATTCGTGCACTCAGGAGACCGGGTTTCCGCAGGCGCACCGTTGATGGAGATCGATCCGCTGAAGCAGGAGGCGACCGTCAAGAGCCTGGAGAGCGGGCGCTCGGCGCAACGGGCCACCCTGGCGCTGGCGAAGCAGCAGTACGAGCGAGCGCAGGGACTCGCCTCCGCCGGAGTGGTGAGCAAGCAGGATCTCGATCAGGCTAAGGCAACGCTGGACGCTGCGCAGGCACAGATGGACTCGCTCGATGCGCAGGTGCGCGAGCAGGAAGTGCAACTGCACTACTACAAGGTGACAGCGCCGCGCACGGGAATTGTTGGCGACATCCCGGTCAGGGTTGGGGATCGCGTGAACACGCAAACCCAGCTCACGACCGTGGACCAGCCCGGAACGCTCGAGGCGTACGTTTACGTTCCGATTGAGCGATCGGCGCAGCTGAAGATGAACATTCCGGTGCAGATTGTGGACAGCACAGGAAAGGTGCTGGTGGATTCGCGCATCAGCTTCATCTCGCCGCAGGTGGATAACACTACCCAGACAGTGCTGGTGAAGGCGCGCATCGCGAACGGCAACGATGCGCTACGCCAGTCCCAGTTCATACGGGCACGAGTGATCTGGGGAACCCACCACAGTCCGGAGGTTCCGATTCTGGCTGTTTCGAGGCTCGCGGGTCAGTACTTTGCGTTTGTGGCTGAGCCTCAGAGTGGGGGGCAGTACCTGGCCAAGCAGCGGCCGCTTACCATCGGGCAGACCGTTGGCAACAATCTAGAGGTGCTCGACGGCATTAAGCCCGCAGATAAAGTGATCGTGTCGGGAACTCAGTTCCTGATGGATGGCATGGCGGTCATTCCGCAGAGTTAACCGTGAGCAGAGAGCAATGAGCTGAGAGCGTCAAGGCTCGCGTTCTGTTCAAGTTAGTGCGTGCGATTTTCCTGATATCGAGGACTAATCTTTCATGTTTGTTGAGTTCTTCGTACGGCGTCCGGTGTTCGCTAGCGTATGCGCCATGCTCATTGTTCTGGCGGGCGCAGCCGTCATTCCTTCGCTGCCCATTGCGGCGTTCCCGAATCTCGCGCCGCCACAAGTCGGGGTCACGAGCTTCTACATCGGTGCCAGCGCGCAGACCGTTGAGAGTGCGGTCACCATACCGCTGGAGCAGCAGATCAATGGTGCCGAGGGGATGAAGTACGTCACGTCGAGCAGCGGAAATGACGGGACGAGCCAGATTCTGGTGACCTTCGACCTGACGCGAAATCCCGACCTGGCAACGGTCGATATTCAGAACCGGGTGAATACAGCCTTGGGACGTCTTCCCGGAGCAGTAAAGAACGTGGGCATTACGACACAGAAGCAATCGCAGAATTTCGTGTTCGGCGCCGCGGTTATTTCCGACAACAACAAGTATTCGACGCTGTTCATGAGCAACTATCTGGACGTTTACGTGCGAGACTCGCTGAAACGCATCCCCGGCGTGGCGGACGTTCAGATTTTTGGCGAACGCAAGTACTCGATGCGGCTCTGGCTTGATCCGGTACGCTTGGCGGGGCGCGGTCTGACGGCGCCAGATGTGGTAACCGCGCTGAGTGAGCAAAACGTCGAAGTCGCAGCAGGACAGGTCGGGCAGCAGCCATCTGTGGCTGGGCAGAATTACCAGGTCAGCGTACGAGCGGTCGGAAGACTGAGCGAACCGGTGCAGTTCGACAACATCATTCTCAAAACGAACGCCGACGGGACACTAGTGCGATTGAAAGACGTCGGCCACGCGGAACTCGGCGCTGAAACTTATGCGTCGGATCTGCAGTTCAACGGGCAAGATGCAGTCGGCATCGCCGTCGAACAGCTAAATACGGCCAATGCTCTGGATGTGGACCGACGGGCTATCGCGGAACTTGATCGGCTGTCAAAAACATTCCCGCCGGGAATGCGCTACCAGTTGGCGTTCGACACGACAGAAGCAGTTAGCGAATCCATTCGCGACGTGCTCTTCACGGTAGGGCTGGCCATTGTGCTCGTGATTCTGGTGATCTTCATCTTTCTCGGAGACTGGAGAACGACGATGATCCACTTCATTGCGACTCCAGTTTCACTGATCGGCACGTTTGCGTTCGTCAAGTTGTTGGGATTCTCGATCAACACGCTCACCCTGTTCGGCATCACGCTCGCAACCGGACTGGTGGTCGATGACGCAATCGTAGTCATCGAAAACATCGAACGTCATATCGCCGGGGGCGAGCACGACTCGCGCAAAGCGGCGATTGCAGCCACCGCTGAGATTACGAGCGCCGTGATCGCGACTTCTCTGGTGCTGGTAGCCGTGTTCGTGCCGGTGGCGTTTTTTCCGGGAACGACGGGGATACTGTTCCGCCAGTTTGCTCTGACCATTGCGTTTTCGATCGCAATTTCAGCGTTCAACGCACTTACACTCGCACCATCCCTCGCGGCAATTTTTCTGGCGGGCCCCCACCACGGGAAATGGTGGTTGCTGCGGAAGTTCGACGAAGGCATCGCACTCCTCACGCGAGGCTATCAACGCGTGCTGCATACAATGCTTCGATACAAGCTGGGCATGGCAGTGCTGTTTCTTGCCGGACTTGGGCTTACGTATTTCGTTTTTACGCGCGTACCCACCGGGTTCGTCCCTGACGAAGATCAGGGATATTTCATCATCGTCATTCAGGCACCCTCAGGAGCATCCCTGAGCTACACGAAGAATATCGGCAAGCAGGTATCGGATCTGCTGGCGAAGGTGCCGGAGGCAGAAGGTACGTTTTCTGTCGCAGGGTTCAGTTTTGCAGGGGCGGCGGCGAATCAAGGACTCATTTTCGTGCCCTTGAGGCCCTACTCGCAACGCAAAGGGCAAGAGCATTCAGCGACCGCGATTCTCAGCCGGGTGCGACCTCAGCTGTTTGGGATTCCCGGAGCCATCGTCTTTGCAACCCTGCCACCCGCAGTACAAGGGTTGGGACAATTTGGCGGCTTCCAGTTTGAAGTGCAAGACCAGGCGGCGCACACGCTAGAGGAACTGGCAGGGACGACGGGGGGACTCATTCGGCAGGCCTCCCAACGGAAGGATATGTCCCAGCTCTACACTCCGTTCACGGCGAACGATCCTCAGTATCTGGTGACGATCGATCGCGAGAAGGCGAAGAGCTTGCACGTGCCACTGTCGCAAATTACCGATTCGCTGGGCGTGTACATGGGTTCGGCGTATGTGAACGATTTCGATTTCAACAACCGTTCGTATCGCGTGTACCTGCAGGCCGACAAGCAATTCCGCGCCACCGCACAGGATATGAAAGAGTTCTATGTGCGGTCAGATATGGGAGCGATGATCCCGCTGGAAAATCTGATCAGCATTTCGCAGACTACGACCCCCCAGGTCATTACGCACTACAACCTGTTCCGGTCGGCTGAGATCGATGGATCGCCGGCAAAGGGGTACAGCTCGGGGCAGGCAATTGCCGCGATGGAGCAGCTCGCGTCGAAATTGCCGCAAGGTTTTACGTACAGCTGGACTGGCTTGTCGCTCGAGGAACTGCAGTCTGGTGGGACATCGCTCGTGTTGTTCGGCCTGGGCACGCTGGTGGTTTATCTGACACTGTCGGCCCAGTATGAGAGCTTCGTACTGCCGTTCATCGTGCTCCTGGCGGTTCCGATGGCATTGTTGGGCGCGTTGACCGGACAGTGGATGCGGGGATTGCAGAATGATGTGTTCTGCCAGGTAGGACTGGTAATGCTGGTGGGATTGTCGAGCAAGAACGCAATTCTGATAGTTGAATTTGCGGAGCAGTTGCGCGAGCGCGGAACGCCACTGATAGAGGCGGCGGTACAAGCAGCGACGATCCGGCTGCGTCCGATCCTGATGACCTCCCTGGCCTTCATTCTGGGCGTCGTGCCTCTGGTGTTTGCCAGGGGCGCGGGTGAGAACGGAAGACACTCTGTAGGAACAACAGTCTTTGGTGGGATGATCATGTCGACCGTGCTGAATCTGTTCTTTATTCCGGTGCTCTATCTCATCATCGAGGGTTGGAGAGAGCACGGGAAGGCGCCGGAGCATCGCTGATGCGCGCAGCAGATTTCTCCACCGCCCTTCGCTACCCGTCGGAACGAGGACCTAAGCTGCGGCCCCGCTGTTACGCTTGCGGGAACTGGTTCGCCGTTTAGCGTGCGCCGATCGCTGTTTCTTCTTACGCGCTTCGCGACGGCGAATCTTGGCCATCCATTCGCGAGAGTACATGGTGCCGCGGCATTTTCGCGATCCGCAGTGGCAGGGAGCGGGATCGTCATCGTCGTAAAGGTTGTAGTCCCAGACGAGTTCTTCCCCCGCGGCGATGTTGCGGATGGCGAACAACCAGACGCGTCCCTTGACCTCATCCACCTCGCAGTTGGGATCGCAGGAGTGGTTCAGATATGCGCCAAGTCCTTCTCCGTCGATCACAGTTTTGCCGTCGTCCAATCCGTAGAGGTAGGTACGCGACACGCCGTCGTAGCGGCGGTCCGCTTCTTCCGGGGTGATGCGCTCTCCCAGATATTCGACGATGCGGGTTCCCTTGCGAATGGGCTTGGAGGTGTATACCCCAACGGAGTGGATCGGCGACGGTCGGACTACCAGGGACATGCACATATTTTGCATGGGTCCGGCGAGTTTGGGAATGTGGAAATCACGGGTGCATGCGGCACGAACAAACTCGATCGATCAATGTGCCCTGCGGTCAGGGTAAAGCACTGAAAGAGTGCGGTAGGCATGGTGGTTGCATGGTGGACTTCGCGGCGCTGAAATTGCGGTGTTTGAGAGCGAGGGTGGTCAGACGATGCGCGTGACGCGGATGGCTGTGGGCGTAGTGGTGATTGCGACGTGGGGATGTGTTTT
>Ga0136846_1210943_pt1 | contig 29800 bp, 20 predicted proteins | sample HopSoiMetagenom2_FD_96841 | JGI IMG/M metagenome (GOLD analysis project Ga0136846, IMG submission 96841) | Grasslands soil microbial communities from Hopland, California, USA - 2 Assembly 2016 (version 4) | ecosystem: Environmental > Terrestrial > Soil > Grasslands | place: USA: Hopland... | reverse complement strand
AGCATATGGCGCCGCATCACGAGAGTGCGCTGGCGACGCTGCTGGCCGGTTCGACGCATCTGCCGGTGCTGCAGCCGGAGCAAGACATCGAGCTGGAAGCAAACCGCGTCTATGTGGTCGCGCCGAATCGCACTTTGGCGCTGCGGGGCGAAACTTTGCTGGTCCAGCCGCGGCCGGTCGATCGGTCGCAATTCACGCCGGTCGATACGCTGTTTCACTCGCTGGCGAAGGAGCTGGGACCGCAGGCTATTGGCGTGATCCTGTCGGGGACGGCCAGCGATGGCGTGGAGGGAATTCATGCCATCAAGGCCGCCGGGGGAATGACGCTGGCTCAAGAGCCAGCGAGCGCCAAGCAGGATGGCATGCCGCGAGCGGCCATCGCGACTGGCAAGGTCGATCTGGTGCTGCCGCCGGAAGAGCTGGCCAACGAGCTGGTGCGATTGGGCCGGCTATCAGCGGCTCGCGATCAGCGGCCAAGGCAATCGGACGGGCTGCTGCTGGAGCCGGAGCACTTCGACCAGATTTTTTCTCGGCTGCGCGCCAGCAGCGGCGTCGATTTTGGGCACTATAAGCTGCCGACGCTGCAGCGGCGGATTCAGCGCCGCATGGCTCTGCACAAAGTCAGCTCGGTCGAGCAGTACTTGAAAATTCTGGCCGAGAACCCGCCGGAAGTGAATCAGCTATAGCAGGACATTTTGATTCACGTCACGCGGTTCTTTCGCGAGCCGGAGTCGTTCAAGGCGCTGGCGGAGGAGGTTTTTCCGACGATTCTGGAAGCGCGGCAGGGTGATGCACCGATTCGCATCTGGGTGCCGGCGTGCTCGACGGGGGAGGAGCCGTACTCGGTGGCGATCGCGCTGAGCGAATTTCTCGATAACCGCCCGGAAAGCGTACCGATCCAGATTTTCGCGACCGACATCAGCGAAACGGCGATTGATCAGGCGCGAATGGGAGTCTATCCGCCGAGCGCCGTCGAGGACCTTTCGCCGGCGCTGCTGCATCGGTTCTTCTCGAAAACCGACGGCCAATATCGGATCAATAAGCCGATTCGCGACTTATGCGTGTTCGCGCGGCAAGACCTGACGCGCGATCCGCCGTTCTCGAAGCTCGATCTGATCCTGTGCCGGAACGTGCTGATTTACTTAGGGCAGGCGATTCAGGGCCGCTTGATCAGCGTCTTTCATTACGCGCTGAAGCCGACCGGATTCTTGATGCTGGGAAGCGCCGAAACGGTCGGTTCGCAGAACGACCTGTTTCATATCAGCGACAAGAAGCACCGGGTGTATCGCAAGAAGGCGGTGGAGTCGCCAGCCGACATGCAGTTTGCGGCGCCCTATTCGCGGTCGCGTATGGAACGACGGCCGGCGGGCGCCGACGAGCATCGCGCTGGGGGTTCGATCCAGAGCGAGGCGAACCGGTTGATTCTGGACCGCTATGCACCAGCGGGCGTGCTGGTGAATGAGGAGCTGCGGATTATTCAGTTCCGCGGACAGACAGGCCGATTTCTGGAGCCGGCGCCGGGCGATGCGAGCTTGAACCTGTTGAAAATGTGTCGCGAAGGGCTGCTGCACGGCCTGCGGACGGCGCTGCAGGCGGCGAAGAAGAAGGATGAGCCGGTGCGGCGCGAAGGCCTGCAAGTGAAGACGAACGGCGACTATATCAATGTGACGATTGAGGTCGTGCCGTTGGTGTCGCCCAGCGAGGGGCGGCACTACCTGATTCTGTTTCAGGATATTACGCGGGTCATGCCGACGCCCACGGTTGTTCCTAAGAAGGGACGCGGCAAAGGTGCGGCGCACGATCACGATCAGGAAATGGACCAGCTGCAAAAGGAGCTGGTGGCCAGCCGGGAGTATTTGCAATCGATCATTCAGGACCTGGAGGCGGCCAACGAGGAGCTGCAATCTGCCAATGAAGAGATTTTGTCGAGCAACGAGGAGCTGCAAAGCACGAACGAAGAGCTGGATACGGCGAAGGAAGAGCTGCAAAGCACCAATGAAGAACTGAATACGGTCAACGAGGAGCTGCACGGACGGAACGACGAGCTGGCGCGAATCAACAGCGATCTGGTCAATCTGCTGCACGGCGTGCAGATGGCGATTGTGATCGTGGCGGGCGATTTGCGAATTCGCCGGTTTACGCCAATGGCCGAGAAGATATTGAACTTCATACCGAGCGACGTTGGCCGGCCGATCGGCCAGATCAAGCCGAACGTGCATTGCCCCGATCTGGAGAAGATGATTCTGGAAGTGATTGACACGATTACGGTGCAGCAGCGCGAAGTGCAGGATTCGCAGGGACGGACGTATTCACTTACGGTGCGGCCGTATAAGAACGTCGATAACCGGATCGATGGTGCGGTGCTGATGCTCTACGACATTGACGAGATTCGCCGTCACGAGATCGAAGCCCAAGAGGCTCGCGAGTATGCGGAGGCGATTTTTAACGCGGCCCGCGACCCGATGGTGGTGCTGGACGGCAAGCTGCGCGTGGACCGCGTGAATAATGCCTTTACGGCGGCGTTTCAAAAGGCCAATGGCGAAGTCGCGGGCCGCTCGCTGCAGGAGATTTTCGATGGCCAATGGAACGAGGCGGAGCTGCGGCGGCTGTTGGAGGAAGTCATCCCTCGCGGCAGCCATTTCGAAAATTTTGAGATCGAGCACCGCCATTCGCACGGCGAGAAGAAGCGGCTATGGCTCAACGGCCGGCGAATATCTGCTTCGGATAAACGGCCTGCGCTGATTTTGCTGACGATGGAAGAGAGATAATCCGCGGATTGCGCGGATCAGCGCGGATCAGGAGGTCGTTCAGCTTAATCCGTTTAATCCGCATTATCCGCCGTTCTTCCTACTCTGTGCGACGCGGCAGCGCCCGCACGATTGTGTCAAGCGTGCGGGTTGTAGCGGCTCTGCCGGATGCGCGGCGAGCGCGAGGTAAGAATCCGTCAATTCGTCGCGGCAAAGTTTTTTCTGTCGCTACACGGCGCTGATTGCAACCTACATGACGTTAGGACGCAGGAGGCGCGTTTTACTAAAGCACGCAGCCTGCCCCGACGATGTTGGTGCTTAGACGTTGTTCCCCTTGGGGGGCAGCGATAGGTAGGTCGTGCTTGGGTAGTCATGGATGTCGGGCATGACTGATTCGTTTCCAGGTTACCAGCAAGGACAACATTCCCGCATTCCCCGCTAACGGAGCGAACGGCAACGGCGAGACAGCACCAATCGAGCCAACGCCTCCGTTCAACCAGCTAACGAAAGGGTCCCCGGCACATGAGTCGCATTAACACAAACGTCAGCTCGCTGATCGCGCAGCAAAACCTGGCTCGCTCGAACGAGCAGCTGCAGCAGTCGCTAACCCGCTTGAGCACGGGTTTGCGCATCAACTCAGGCAAGGACGATCCGGCCGGCTTGATTGCCAGCGAAAATCTCCGCCGTGACATTACGAGCATCAACACGGCAATCAAGAACACGCAGCAAGCCGACCAGCTCATCGCCACATCGGATAGCGCCCTGGGCCAGATCAGCAACCTGCTGAACGACATTCGCGGCCTGGTGGTCGAAGCGGCGAACAAAGGCGTGCTCAGCGATGATCAGCTCGCGGCCAACCAGCTGCAGGTCGATTCGTCGCTGGAAGCCATCGACCGGATCGCCAAGGTCACGACGTTCCAGGGCCGCAAGATTCTCGACGGCTCGCTCGACTTCACGAAAGCGTACACGGCCGGCGCCAACACGGTCAGCGATCTGCAAATCAACCAGGCCAACCTGGGCACGGCCGGCTCGCTGGCTGTGGATGTCAATATCAGCGCGGCGGCCACTCAGGCGACGTTGACCGACAGCGGCTTTGGCTCGGGCACACCGGCGCAGGCGACCGGCACGTTGGCTTTGACCAACTCGGGCGCGTTCGTGACGGTTTCCGCAGCGGCCGGCCAGGCAGCCGACGGCACGGTTGGCAATTCGACCGATATCAAGTTCCAGGCGGCAGCAAATATTGCCCAGTCTGCCGGCGACTTTACGTTTACGAATGGCACGCTTCACGTTGCGGCGCAAGCCGGCGGAGCTGCCGATGGTGCGGTTGGCAACACGGCCGACGTGAACTTCCAGCGAGCTACGGGTGCGGCCGCTGCTACCCGAACGATGAACTTGACGAAGACTGGCGAGACGTTTGATTTGACGGCGGTTGTGGGCGGCGCGGCCGACGGGGCGGCGGGAAATTCCACCAACGTTGTGTTTCAGACCGGTGGAACCACCGGAGCCGTTTATACGGCCAACACCAACACGCTGACCGTCACGGTCGCAGCCGGCGACACGGTCGGGGATATCACCACTGCCATCACCGCGGACGGTACGTTTGCCGTGTCAGCAATCAGCAACGCCGCGACCGCATATAACAACGCAGACGACGGTACAATCAGCGCCCCGCTGACCGGTGGTGCCAATGGCACCACGGCCGCTGGATATAACTCGGGAACGAATACGCTGCTGGTGAATGTCGGCGTGGGCGCGACCCTTTCGAGCGTGGCCACAGTAATCAATAACACGGCCGATTTTGCGGCGTCGGCGACAGCCGGCGGCAGCCTTGCCTTCACGAATGCAGATAATGGCGCGAACGTCGATCCGCTGACGGGCGGCAGCAACGGCACGACGACGGCCACCTATGATGCCACGGCGAACCTGATTACGGTGAATGTGGGCCTGAATGCGACCGTCAACACGGTTACCTCGGCAATCGATGGTTTGACCGCGTTCACCGCTTCCGTCAACTCGGGCGGCACGAACACGTTCAGCACGTCGGATTTCAGCACGCACACCGATCCGCTGAGCGGCGGCTTGAGCGCGGGCCTGGGTGATGATCTGGTCATTCGCCTGGCGGGCTCGAGGGGTTCCGAAGTCTTCAACTTCAAGGCCGGCGCCACGGTGACCCAGGTCGTCAACGCGATCAACCTGGTCAGCGACGGCACGGGCTTGGCAGCCACCAACAATGCTGGAGTTCTGAATCTGAAGTCCACGGCCTACGGCAGCGCGGGCACGGTGGATGTCGAAGTGCTCAGCGAAGGCACCAACGGGACCTTTGCGACGAATCTGAGCGGAACGCACGCCGCCGGCACCGATATCGTCGGAACGATTAACGGCACCACGGCCAGCGGCAAGGCTAATACGCTGTCGATCAACACGTCGTCGCTCGATCTGGCCATCACGGTCACCGACGGCAGCACGACGGCTGTTTCGTTCACGATCACGGGTGGCGGTGCGGTGTTCCAACTCGGCCCGAATGTCGTCACCAATCAGCAGGCCCGCATCGGCATCGACAGCGTCAATACGGCCACCCTCGGTGGCGCCGATGGACGGCTCTATGAGCTGCGGTCGGGCAATGGCAAGGATTTGACAGCCGATCCGACCGGAGCCGCGGCCATCGTCGATGAAGCGATCAACAAGGTCACCAGCCTCCGCGGTCGCCTCGGCGCCTTTCAGCGGACGACATTGGAGACGAACATCGCGTCGCTCAATGACACAGTAACCAACCTGACTCAGGCTCAAAGCCAAATCCGCGATGCCGACTTCGCGAAGGAAACTGCGGCGCTGACCCGAGCCCAAGTGCTCGTGCAATCGGGCACGCAGGTCTTGTCGATCGCCAATCAGAGCCCGCAAAACGTGCTGGCCTTGCTACGAAACGCTTAAAAAGAGCTAGGGCTAGTGGGTAGGGCTAATTAAGCAGTCAAACCCTCCGGCGAGCAGGTTGCACAACGGCCTGATGCCTCGCCGGATTTCGGATAGCGAACCGCCGGAAGGTGACAACCGACCGGCGGTTTTTTTCGTTAATGGGTGGGGCTGGTAGGTAGAACTCGAAGTGGCCTCGCCCGCCGAGCTCGCAAAAACGTGGCAAGCTGTTCCGGTTATGTAAACGTTGCAGACGAATTTCTAGCCCTAGCCCTACCCACTAGCCCTTTCTGCTGCCGATGACGATTAGTGAGACCTTGTTGCGCTACCGGTTCGCGCCTGACTCCTGACCCCTCGACTCCTGGGCTATGGGCCGCATTCAATCCAGCGTCGGCTTGGTGACTGGAATCCCGATCCAGGACACCGTCGATAAGCTCATGGCCATTCAGGCCCAGCCGCGTGATACGCTCACTGCCCGGCAAAAAGATCTGCAGGCGCAGCAGGCGGCCGTGACGCAGCTCACGGCTCTGACACTCGGTGTCCAGATCGTGGCCAAGCGACTGGCAAAATCCGATCTCTTTGCCGGCTTGCAAACGACGTCGAGCAACACCGCTGTGCTCACCGCCACGGCCTCTTCGCCGGCTCCACCGGGGCAGTATCAGTTTGTCCCCGCCCGGCTGGCTCAGTCGAATCTGGCGCTGAGCAGCGGCGTGGCGGCCAGCGACCAGGCGCTCGGCGGCGGTTCATTCTCGTTCCGGTTCGGCGGGCAGATTGATACCGCACTCAGCTTGGACGATCTGAATGGCGGCGCTGGCGTGGCGCGCGGTCAGATCCGCATTACCGATCGCAGCGGCGAATCGTCCGTCGTCGATCTGCGGTACGTCCAAACCGTTGACGATGTGTTGGCCGCCATTAATAGCGCCGATGGCATTGCGGTCAAGGCTGAGGCGGTCGGCGATCACCTGGTCCTTCACGACCATTCCGGCGGCAACGGCAATCTGCGCGTGCAGGAAGTCAGCGGCGGCACGACCGCGGCCGGTCTCGGCTTGTCCACGATTAACGCGGGAGCCGACGACGCGAATGGACAGAACGTCGTCCGGCTGTTTTCCGGGCTGCGGCTCGATCAGCTTCGCGACGGCAACGGCCTGAGCCTGCGTTCTGGGCTGGCGGACCTGCAGGTGACCTTTCGCGATGGCTCCAATGCCTTATCGATCGATCTAGATCCGACCGGTCAGGCCGCGCCGAAGACATTGGGCGATATCGTCAGCCGCATTAACGCGGCTGATCCGACCCGCTTGCAAGCGCAAATCAGCGCCGACGGCAAACGGATTGAGCTGAAAGACCTGACCGTTGGCGGCGGCACGTTTGCCGTGACCAGTCCCCTGAGCGGCGCGGTAGCCGAGGAGCTGGGCCTGACCGGAACGGCCGTGGGCGACACGATCACCGGGCAGCGATTGATCTCGGGGCTGAAAACGACGCTGCTCAGCTCGCTGGACGGGGGAAAGGGCTTGGGATCGCTCGGCGACCTTGCTCTGACTGATCGCAATGGCAATTCAACGACGGTAAGTCTGGCCTCGGCCGAGACGCTCGATGACGTGATCGCCACCATTAATGGCGCGGGGCTCGACATTACGGCCTCGTACAATGCTGCCAAAAACGGAATTGTGCTCACCGACACGAGCGGCGTGACATTCAGCAATCTGATCGCGGCTGATGGCGACGCGACGAATACAGCGACGAAGCTCGGCCTGACAGCCAGCGTCGCGGGCACGTCGATCAACTCCGGTAATCTGGAGCGCCAGGTTGTCAGCTTGAGCACCTTGCTGGCCAGCTACAACGGCGGCCAGGGAGTTTCTCTCGGCTCGATCACGATTACCAACTCGGCAGGCCAGACATCGACGCTGAATTTGGCCGCTTTCGATCCGAAGACCGTCGGCGATCTGATCGACGAAATCAACGCCCACGCACTGGGCGTTACGGCGCAAATCAACGACGCCGGCGACGGCATTTCGCTGGTCGATACGGCTGCCGGCGCGGGGACGCTAACCGTGGCGGATGTAGGCAGTGGCAAGAGTGCCGCCAATTTGCATATCGCGGGAAGTGGCGTGGCGACCACGATCAATAGTCAACCCGCCCAAATCATTGATGGCAGAACGACGTTTACGATCCAACTAGCCGCCACCGATACGCTGAGCGACCTGGTAACGAAAATCAACGATCTTAGCGTCGGCGCCAGCGCAAACGTCCTTTCGGAAGGCGCCGGCTCGCTTCCCGATCATCTTTCGCTGCTCAGTAGCGTCAGTGGGAAGGCCGGCGAGCTGCTAATTGATGGAACGTCCCTGGGGCTTTCGTTCACGGATCTGACGACGGGTCAGGATGCGCTGTTGCAGATCGGCGGCAGCGCGAGCACCGGCATTCTCGTGTCGTCCACGAAGAACAGATTCACCTCGGCTCTGCCGGGGATCGACGTGACGCTAAGCGGGACTTCCACCGATCCGGTGACCGTCACGGTGTCCCAAACGTCAGACAACGCCGCATCGACGCTGCAAACGTTCGTCGATCAGTACAACAAGTTGCGCGACAAGCTCGATTCGTACACGACGTTCAACGCCAAGGATTTCACCACCGGTACTTTGTTCGGCTCAGCCGAGGCCCTGCATGTGGACAGCGATCTATCGCAGGCGCTGACCGGGACCTATTTCAGCTCCGCTTCGATCCATTCGCTGGCTGAGCTGGGAATCACCGCCGATGATCAGGGGCACCTTTCCTTCGACAAGGCGAAGTTCCAGGATAAATACAACGCCGATGCCGACGGGGTAACAGAATTCTTCACAGATACCGACAAGGGCGTGGCAGGCAAGCTCGATAAAGTGCTGGAATCGCTCGTCGGTGAGAATAATTCGCTGCTCGTGAGCCGGGCTTCCGCGCTGCAAAAACAAATCGATGATGCGGGTCAGCGAATTACCGACTGGAATACACGATTGGATAAGGAAAAAGAGCGGCTGCTGAACCAGTTTTTCACGCTGGAAAACATCGTCGGCTCGATCCGCAACAATTTGAATTACATCAACCAGATTCAATACATTTCGCTGTTTGGCAATTCCAGCAGCTCCAGCAGCAACACGAGCAGCAGCAGTAGCAGCGGTAAATAATTGACTTTAGTGCGTTGTCCTCCCAGCGCAGGAATGATTCCATGCAGGCCTATGCCCGCGATGCCTATCTCGAAACGCAAATCATTACCGCCACGCCGCAGCGCCTGCGGCTCATGCTTATCGAGGGCGCAATGCGGACGGCACGCGCTGCGCAGGATGCCTGGATAGCAGGGCGCAGCGAGGAAGGAAAAGCGGCTGCCGGGCACTGTCGGGACATTATCACGGAGCTGATCGCAGGGATTTCACCCGAGAAGTCACCGGTCGTGGAGAATACGCTCGGCATCTACATGTTTTTGCTAACCACGCTCGTCGAAGCACAGTTCGCACAGGATGCGCAGCGCCTTAGCGACATCCTCCGCGTGCTCGAAGAGGAGCGACAAACCTGGCAAGCCGTTTGTGCGCAAATGCCCGAGCGTACCGCCGCGGCTCCCGCAGCCCAAGCCATTGAGGAGCTGGCGCCGCAGCGAGTTACCGACGCCTGGAGCCCCGGCTATTCACCCGCAACGCCGCACGGCCGCAGCAGTGCTTCGGGCAAGCTTTCGCTCGAAGCATAGTCGGGGAGCGCATCCCCTTTGCATTCCCTATTTTTCGCCTTAGGCTGGCGCTAGCGCTCGAGCATTGCAGCGCACTTTGTGCTCTGCCGTCGAGCTAGCGATCGGAAAGGCGTCGATGGGTTTTAGCCAGTGGTTTTGGCGATTGTTTCTTGTCTTCAGCGGGCTCATTGTGGCCCATGTGCTCGTCGTTAGTCTGCTCGCGGCACGCCACGCGGGATTGGCCGCGCCGGCAATTGCCCCGGCTGAGCTTTGGGTGACCGCGGCGGTGACGATTACCACTGGCGCTATCGCCGTGTGGTATTGCGTCCGCAGGATCGTGCAGCCGCTAAGCGAGCTATCACGGCAGGTGCGTTCGGCGTCGGGCCAGTCAGCGGCTCAGCCGCATCGGCCTGGCCCGTGGGACGAAGTTGGGGCGCTGTCGGGCGCTTTTGACCAGATGCAGCGGGATTTGGCGCGGCGACTGGAGCAGATCGAGGATAATCACGAGCGGCTGCAGACCGTGCTTAGTAGCATGGCGGAGGGTGTTTTGGCGGTTGGTCCCGACAACACCATTCTGCTGGCGAACGAAGCCGCCCGTCAGCTTCTGGATTTTGCTACTCCCCAGCCTCAAGGCCGATCCCTGCTTGAAGTGACGCGGGCCAGGCCCGTGTATGACGCGCTGGCCCGCGCGCTGGCGAGTCAAGCTCCAGTCGTCCGGGAATTTGAGGCGCCCGGCGCAGTTCGGCGAACGTTGTCGCTGCGAGCGACCCGATTACCAGGCGAACCGTGTGCCGGTGTCGTGATGGTGCTGCACGACATGACGGAGCTGCGGCGGCTGGAAAGCCTTCGGCGAGAGCTGGTGGCGAACGTGTCGCACGAGTTGAAGACGCCGCTGGCGGCGATCAAGGGATATGCCGAGACGCTGCGGCTGGGCGCTATTAATGATCCGGAGCACAATCTGCACTTCATCCGGCGGATCGAAGAGCAAACGGACCGGCTGCATCAATTGATCCTGGACATCCTGCAGATCGCCCGCGTCGAATCAGGAGAGCAGTCGTTTGAGTTTGTGGACTTTTCGGTCGCCGAGCTAATCCGGGAGTCCGCGGAGCAGTTTGCCGAGGCAGCCGCGGCAAAAAGAGTTGAGCTCTATGCCGAGCTGCCGACAGGTCCGCTCGCCGCTTACGCGGACGAAGAAGGCGCACGAACGATTTTAAGCAACTTGCTGGACAATGCGATCAAATACACGCCGGTCGGCGGTCGTGTAACGATCCGCGCCAGCGCGGTGGCCGGCGCGGTCACATTCGAAGTCGCAGATACCGGCATTGGTATCGCGGAAAAGGACCTGGCACGGATCTTTGAGCGATTTTATTGCGTCGATAAAGCGCATTCTCGCCAGCTCGGCGGCACCGGCCTTGGTCTTTCAATCGTCAAGCACCTGGCGCAGGCCATGGGCGGCAACGTGAGCGTGGAGAGCCAGCCTGGCCAGGGATCCATGTTTCGGGTCGAGCTGCCGCGGGGCAAGTCGGCCACGGAATCGCGCCAGAAGTCAATTCTTGCCAGCGCGGGGTCCTAGCGCGACTTTTTCCTAGCGCACTGGCCGGCGGTGAAGCTGCGGTGCTCTATAGTCGCCGCTTTTGCGCACGAGCCAGCTTGCGATCGCAGCGATCGCGATCACCGGACCAAAAAGGCAGGCTGCCACCAACAGCTCAGCGAGGAAGCTCACGAGCTCGGTCGGGCCGAGCCCTGCAAGCTGCGATTCAGCAAATGCCTGGAGGCGTAGGACGATGGGCATGGTGCACGTCGGTCGCAGGGGCAGAGTTAGCGGGGAAACCAGGCATTCAGGGCGTTAAGAGGCCCGCCGATGGCACTTCTTAAGCTGAGCCAATCCATATCGCGGCGGGCCTCGGCCTTCCGGCTTTGGGGAACAGGCGAGTCGCCGTTGGCGACTTTCAGGTCGATCCAATCCATCTCGGCCCGCGCCCGCTCGGCCGCATCGCGGTCGCACGATTCATTGACGCATCCACCCGCGCTCGCTGCGGGGGTGCTCAAGCTAAGCCAGGTCATCGCATCGTCGCCGTCGGTCGCCGCCGCGCCGGTGCTGGCGGAGCAGGTGACGATGCCTTCGCTGGCCGCGCTGATTGTTTCGCGGCCGACAACCGTTGTCAGCAAATCATCGGTGGTATGGCGGCGGCTGGCGCCACGCCGATGCGCGCTGCGGGTCCGCATGCAGCTAGGAAAATCTGAGCGAGGCGTCATCGCATCGAGCCCCAGTAATTCGACTTGTGCGGTGCCGCTGCGATGGCATTCCTCGGCAAAATGCATCAAGCTCTCGCACGACGTGTGATCGACGACCGTGACCTGGTCCGTCACATGCAGATAGATTTTTTTGGCTTTCGCGGCTTGGGATAGCTCGTGAGTTACATGCATCAGATTGAAGGAGACCAGCGGACCTCCGAAATAGACATGATGCTCGTCATCAATCGATTCGGAGTGTGCTACGGGGCTGCGAAACGCTTGCGTCAAGCGCGACAGCCAGCCACGTGAAGCAGCAGCGTGCCCATTCGCCCCGGCCAGAACAGCCGGCTGCGGCGTCGTGGAATGCACCCACAAGGTGAAGGCCAGCTTGGCGACGATGCCGGTGACAATTCCCCACAGCAGGTCGGTCGAAAGCGTGGCGACCACGGTAATCGTGAAAACGGCGAGCTGCTCCCAGCCGATATGTGCGACATGCTTCCAAACCTTTGGCCGGCAGAGCTTGTAGCCGGTGAAAATCAGCATTGCCGCCAACACGCCGTAAGGCATCAAGTTGATGATCGGTCGGGCCAGAAGCAGATAGACGAGCAAGAAGCAGGCGTTGTAGAAGTTTGCCCACTGCGTGCGTCCGCCGCTCATGATGCAGGCGGTGCTCTTCACGCCGCCGGGAATGATGGTCAGGCCGCCCGCCAGGCTGGAAACCAGATTCGAGATGCCCATCGCCGAAAGCGTGCGATCGGGATTGGACTTGCGATGAAACGGGTCGATTTTGTCGATCGCCATGACGGTTGCCAGCGATTCAATGCCGTCGATTAAGGTCAATGTAACGACGGTCGTTACGATGGCCGGCCAGAGGCTCATATCACTCCAGACCTCCTGAAAATGCGGCAAATGAATGCCGCTTAGCGGGTTTGGGGGAATATTGATCAAGGCATCGCCTTTGAGACCGAAGAGCAGGCCCAATCCCGAGCCGACCACGACGGCGATGACTTGCGGCGGCACGACCTTCAGCCATTTTGCCTTGCCCGCCGACAGGGCGAACATCAACGCCAATGAAGCAATTCCGATGAGAAATACGGTCGGCTTCATTTCGGCGATATGGCTGGGGACCTCCGTGACGTATTGATAAAACTCGTGCGCGTGAAACTTAACGCCCATCAGCGCTGGAAACTGCTTCACGATGATCAGCAGCCCGATCGAGCAGAGCATGCCCTCCACCACGGCGGCAGGAAACATCGCACAGAGGCGGGCGAATTTGAAGCGCGCCAAAACAAGCTGCACGCAGCCCGCAAAGCAAATCGCGACCAAGAGCAGCGGATATCCCTTGGCGGTATCGCCATGACCCAAAACCATCATCGACGCTAGCAGAATGGGGGCCAGGCCCGCGGCCGGACCGCTAACAGTCACATATGATCCGCCGAGAAACGGCAGGACGAAGCCCGCGATGATCGCCGAAATAATGCCCGTGATCGGTGGAGCACCCGAAGCTACCGCAATGCCCAGCGAGAAAGGCAATGAGATCAGCGAGACGACCAACCCCGCCAGAATATCGTGCCGAAAATGCTTTAGTCCCTTAATGCCGTTTTGTGGCTTCTCAAGCGTAACCGTTGTAGGCTGACCAACCAGAGCTGCAGTTGACGTGGCTTGCATGGGCGGTCCTCATAAAGGGACTCGCCGGCGGCTAAAACCAACGCTCGTCGGCGAGGCGCCATTTCTCGACGTTCTCGCCACATCGGCGGGACGATTGAGAAAGCACCTGCAAGTGTGCCGGATTATCACCGGTAGGAAAATAGAGCCGTTTACTAGGCACAGACGAGCAAAATGAGGTGAGATCGATAGGCAAAAATGCTACCGGTTGATGAAGCTTTCACCTATCACTGACTAGGTGATTTACCTAGACATTTCTCAGATCATCAATGATTTCAGCATTCGGACCCGGTGCCTGGCTTACGATCGCGAAAGCTTTCACCAATGCATGCCGGATGTTCTGTTTCGCAAAAGATTGGAGGGCTGTCGCGCTCGCCTATAATTCGGTGGACGACCCTGCTCTGCTGCGTCTTTCCAGGAACCGTAAATCCATCCGACCTCTTAGTAGTTTCTCCCAGTGGCAACAAAAATTCTGATCGTCGATGACCATCCGCTCGTGCGTCAGGGCCTCATCGGCTTGCTTTCGACGCAGGATGATTTTTCCGTTTGTGGCGAGGCAAGCGGCATTGCCGAGGCACAGCAAGTCGCCGATGCCGAACACCCGGACGTCGCCATCATTGATATTACTCTCGAGGACGGCAGCGGCATTGAGCTGATCAAGGATTTTCACACTTCGTTTCCCCAGATGAAGCTGCTCGTGCTGAGCATGCATGACGAGCTGGTGTTTGCCGAGCGAGCGCTCCGCGCCGGCGCCGTCGGCTATGTTAACAAGCAGGAAGTCAGCCGCAGCATCGTTCGCGCGATTCGCGAGATCTTAAACGGCAAGATGTATCTCAGTCAGCGCGCCACCGAGCGAATGGTGCAGCTCGCCGTCGGATCAAAGGCTCACGCCGGAAAGTCGCCCGTCGAGCGACTCACCGATCGCGAAATCGAGGTCATCCAAATGATTGGCCAGGGGCTCACCACGCGGCAAATCGCGGGCAAGTTGGGCCTGAGCCCCAAGACGGTTGATGCCCATCGCGAACGGATCAAGCAGCGCCTCGAGCTGAAAAACGTGACAGAATTGACGAAGCACGCCGTGCAGTGGGTGCTCGAGAACCATTAGCCGCGCGACTGCTCTCTGCGAGTAGGTCTATGAAATTGATATCGCCACGGCTGCTGCCTCGGGCCACGACGATTGGGCTGGTGCTCATCGCCTTGCTGGTTTTTTTTAATGCGATCATTTCCGAATGGAATGTGGACCGAATTGCCAGAAACGGCAGTCGGGTCACGGAGACGCAACGCGTGCTGACGACGCTGGAGACGGTCCTTTCCAGCGTGACGCAGGCCGAGACGGCCGAGCGCGGCTTTTTGATTACGGACAACTCGGACTACCTGAAGACCTATCAAGAAGCGATCGACCGGACTGGAAAAACGCTGGACAGTCTTAGCCAGTTAATCGGCAGCGATCCTCATAATCGAGACCGCATCGCAGCACTGCGACAGCGCGTGGCGGCCCGCTTTGACGAGCTGCGGCGCGCGATTGCGGCGCAGCAGACGGAAGGATTCGGTGCTGCGAAGTTGTCTGTGTCAACGAATAAAGGTCGGCAGCTCATGAACGAGATGCGGGCTCTCGTCCATAAAATGCAAGAGCAACAGCAGGAATCGCTGCGGCTGCGTGCCGAAGAATCGAAGCAGAGCGCGTTCGTAGCGCACGCGACGGACGTTGTCGGCGCCATTTTCGGAATCGGCATGGTTGGCCTGGCGTTCATCTTGTTCGGCCGTGATCTGGCCAACCGACAGCGAGTCGAGGAAGCGACGCGTCGGCTGGCAGCGATTGTCGAGTGCTCAGACGACGCCATTCTCCGCAAGACGCTCGACGGCATCATCGTGAGCTGGAACGCCGGCGCCGAGCGATTGTATGGCTATACCGCGGCAGAAGCAGTCGGCCGCAAAATAACCATTCTTTGTCCGCCCGAACGATATGACGAAGCCTTTCACCAGCTGGATCGCGTGCGTGAGGGCATTCCCATCGAGCATTTCGAAACGTCGCGTATTCGCAAGGATGGCGAGCGAATCGAGGTCTCGCTCAGCATCTCCCCAATCAAGGATGCGCAAGGCACCGTCATCGGCGCTGCGGCGATTGCCCGCGACGTGACCGAGAAAATGCGCCTGCAGCGGGAGGTGTTAGAGGTCGCTGCGGCGGAGCAGCGTCGCATCGGCCAAGACTTGCACGACGGCACAGGTCAGGAGTTGACTGGCCTGGCAATGATGGCTGAAAGGCTCGCCGGTGAGCTGGCCATCAAGAATCTGCCCGAATCGCGAATGGCCGCGAACATTGTCGATGGGCTGGAAGAATCGCTGAGTCATGTCCGCGCATTGTCCAAAGGTCTTGTTCCCGTGGAAGTCGATGCCGAAGGCTTGATGATCGCCTTGTCGGAGCTGGCATCGCGGACCAGTGAACTGCACGGCGTGAATTGCAACTTTGAGTGCGACGAGCCAGTCTGCATTCTCGACAACCAGACGGCGATGCACCTCTATCGTCTTAGTCAGGAAGCGGTTAATAACGCCGTCAAGCATGGCCGCGGCCGCCATATCCTCATTTCCCTTTCTGATAACGGAGAATTCGTCACGCTGACGGTCTCCGACGACGGCCGCGGCTTCCCGAGCAAGCGCGATCCGCTCACCGCCGGCAGCGGGCTGCGGATCATGCGTTATCGGGCCGAGCTCATTGGTGCGACACTTTCCATCTCGAATGCGGAGCCGCACGGCACGATTGTCACGTGCCTCTTGGCTCATCCGCAGCATGCTCCGCGGGACCCAGCCATCGCTTAGTCTCGTCTCCAAGCCGTCGAGCTTGGCTATATTGAGCGTGGCGCAGGCCGAGCCCTCATCCGACAGCGCGTTTTGTTAGTCGTCCCATGCCCAAAGTCGTGAAGCTACATGCCCGTGAAATTCTCGATAGCCGCGGCAAACCGACGGTCGAGGCGGAAGTGCATCTTGACGGTGGCATTGTCGGCCGGGCAAGCGTTCCCAGCGGCGCGAGCACGGGAACGGCTGAAGCGTGCGAGCTGCGTGATGGCGACATGGCTCGATACGATGGCGCGGGAGTCCGCCGAGCAGTTACAAACATCCTGGAGCAAATCGGCCCAGCGATTGCCGGTTGTGATCCGGCCGATCAAGAAGCCATCGATCAGCGGATGATCGACCTCGACGGCACGCCCACGAAATCCCGCCTGGGCGCCAACGCGATTCTCGCCGTCTCGCTCGCAACCGCCCGTGCCGCTGCCGAAGCGCAGCGCGTTCCTCTCTTTCGCCACATTGCCAAGTTATGCGGCGGCGAGCCTGGCTTGCCGCGGCCGATGACTAATATGATCTCCGGCGGCAAGCACGCGGGCGGGAATCTGGACATTCAGGACGTCCTGATCATTCCCGCGGGCGCTAGTGATTATCCCACGCAGCTTGAGTGGATCGTCCGCGTCTATCGGCGGCTGGGCCAGCTATTGAACGACGCCGGCTACGAAGGCTATCTCGTCGGCGACGAAGGCGGCTATGGCCCACGCCTGAAATCGAACCGCGAAGCGCTTGAATTCGTCGTCCGCGCCATCGAAGCCTCGGGTTTGCGTCCGGGCTTCGACGTCTCCATCGCGCTGGACGTCGCGGCGACCCACTTCTATCGCGACGGCGGATACTATCTGGCTGCCGAGGGCGGCCAGAAGCTGTCGAGCAGCCACATGATCGACCGGCTCGACTCATGGGTTCACGAGTTCCCCATCGATAGTGTTGAGGACGGCCTGGCCGAAAGCGATTGGACCGGCTGGGCCGAGTTGACCGCTCGCCTCGGCGGCGGCGTGAGGCTCGTCGGCGACGATCTGTTTGCCACCAATGAAATTTTGCTGCAGCGCGGGATCGACGAAAAAGCAGGCAACTCGATTCTGATCAAGGTCAATCAGATCGGAACCTTGACCCAAACATTCCGTACGATGCTGCTGGCAAGCCGGCATCGCCGCATGTGTATCGTCAGCGCCCGCAGCGGCGAAACCGAAGATGATTTTCTGGCTGATCTGGCCGTAGGAACCGCTGCCGACTACATCAAAATTGGATCCATCGCCCGCAGCGAACGGCTGGCAAAATACAATCGGCTTCTCAGAATCGCAGAAGACGTTTCTATCGCCCATCTAAAATCTAAAATCTAAAATCCAAAATTGGTTCTATGTCGTACTTTGTCACCCGCCCCGACTGCTCTTGCCACCAAATCTTCCCGGGGGTTCACATTTACACGACCGCGGGCGAACAGATGATGCTCTCGCTCGTTGAATTCGAGCCGCGGGCGATCGTGCAGCCGCACAGCCATCCACACGAACAAATGGGCATGCTGCTCGAAGGCGAGCTGACCTTCACCATCGGCGGCCAAACACAAACGCTGCAGCCCGGCGAGATGTGGCGAATCCCCGGCGGTGTGGTCCACAGTGCCGTCGCCGGCAATAAGCCCGTCAAGGCGCTCGACGTCTTTCATCCGATTCGCGAAGACTATCGCTAACTCCCCGTCCAAGCCTCGCGCATGTTTGCCATTGCTGCCCCAACCGGATCGACGAGACCTGTCACCGTTGATATCGGACCGCCGGGCGCACCGGCGGCCGGCGAAGTTTTGTGCCGCACGCTCGAGCTCGGCGTCTGTGGAACCGATCGAGAAATTTTGCTGTCCGCAAAGCCCTGGACGCCCGAGGGCGAAGACAAGCTGATCCTGGGGCATGAATGTTTGGCCCGAATTGAGGCGGTTGGCGCCAGCGTGACAGGTTTTCAAGCGGGCGACCTCGTCGTGCCGGTCGTCCGGAGGCCGCTGGCGGGCCAGACGAGGCGGGCTGATCTGCTGCCATTCGGCGCTTTCGTGGAGCGGGGAATTGTCCGCGAACATGGCTTCTCGCAGCCGCTGTGGCTCGATCAACCGGAACATCTGTTTCGCGTGCCGGCTGACATTGTTGATTTGGCCGTGCTGACAGAGCCGTTGACGTGCGCCGAAAAGGCGTGCAACGAAGCGCTCCTGCTGTCGCGGGCGCGGCTCGGTGATGACGCCTGGACAGCGGCAAAGCCACCGCGCGTGCTGGTGACGGGCATGGGGCCGATTGGCTTCGCGGGTGTGTTGGCGGCGGTTGCCCGCGGCTGGCCGGTGACGATGATCGGTCGCGACGAGCCAGATACATTTCGCGCGCAGTTGGATCAGCGGCTCGGCGGCGAATATCTGCCGCTCGACGACCATGAGCTAAAACAAGGTGACATCGAAAACAATGGCTACGATCTGTTCCTTGAATGCACCGGTAGCGAGGCGGTGCTTATAACGGGGGCCAACCTGGTCCGCTCGTGTGGCGTGATTGTCTGGTTGGGCAGTAACCGCATGCCGCACCCGACGACGCACAACATTCAAAAGATGATTCGCGAGGGGCTATTGCGCAATCACATTCATGTTGGCAGCGTCAACGCGGCTCCGCGCGACTTTCACGATGCGCTGGCTCATCTTTCGCTGCTCGCCAAGAATCGCCGTGCGGAATTGGCCGCGCTGATCACTGCCCGTGTGTCCCCTGACAAGGCCTTGTGGCATTACGAGCATCGCGAACCGCAGGGAATCAAAACAGTCGTCATGTATTCGTGACGGCGCGGCCGATGGTTATGCGGCACTCACGCTCGCCAGCGTTTCATCCATCAGCCCTTCAATAGAACCGACCTTACTCAGCTCTGCGGCGATAGCCGGGTGAACGAAAATCCGCACACGCTTCACATAGTCGTCAAACTGCCGGGTAGCGAGCGTGTGCACGGCGGGCGAGACTTCGGCCAGCGTGCGATAGACGTTTTCCTTCGGAAAGAAGACTTCGACGTGAAATTCGACCTCGCGCCGGGCCGGCGGAGCGTCGAACAGAATCTCGTGCGGGGCGATCCGCCGCCCAATCTGCCGGCTGGCAGCCGCGGCAAAGGCTTCGCTGGCTTCGACCAGCCAAGAATATGGCTGGCGGGCAATCCTCTCGTACCACTGTCGCTCTTGAAAATGGCTGAACTCGACGAGTCGTTTGTAGAGCCGTCGCGTTGAGCCAAAAAGCCCGCTCAGCAATTCCCCTGCCGGAGTCGAGTAGCCGCTGGCTGCCTCGCGAACTGGCGACGGATCGATGCCAAGATCCAATTCCTTCTTCGAGCTGCACACAACGTTGGTGCCGTGCACGGCGCCGCGATCCATAGACGCTCCAGCCGCATCCAAAAGTTGCTGGACGAACGCCTGCTCGGGCTGCCGAAATAGCTGATCCAGATCGAGCTCTTTATGCAGCAGGTAAAACGCCCGCTGCAACATCGCGGTACCCGCGCGAACCGCGTGATGCCAATAGACTTCGCTGAACATCACGTATCGCGAAAAGACCATCATCTCGGCTGCCGTGCGCCCCTTGTGATTGATCGCCAGTCCATCCCCGGCCTCGTTCAGGCAGAACGACCCGATCAGCCGCTGCTGATCGAAGTTGCGGCCGTACGGCACGCCGGCGTGCAAGCTGTCGCGAACAAGGTAATCCATCTTGTCGATGTCGATCGGACCGCTGAGCATGCTCTTCAGGATTCGCTGTCGCGTGTCGCGCGGCTTCTCGGATAGCAGCGCCGTGACGTCTCGCGGCTGCACGTTCCAATCGTCGCGGAGTGTATCCGCAATCTCGCCTTCCAGCAGAAAGCTGTTGGCAAACAGCTCGTGCGTCGGCACGCCGGGCAGCGCCATGTCCTCGATCGCGTGGCAATAGGGCCAGTGGCCCAGATCGTGCAAGAGCGCCGCAGCGATGAATGTCTCGCCGTCTTCCGGCCGCACGATAGCAGCAAACCGCTCGTCGGCGGCCAACTGCTTGACGTACATCAGCGCGTTGCGATACACGCCGAGCGAATGCTCCAGCCGCGAATGGCAAGCGCCAGGATAAACGAGCGCAACCAAACCGAGCTGGCTGATCCGCGCCAGCCGCCGCATCTCCGGCGCATCGAGCAGCTGGCGCACGCGGTCGGTCAGCGGCACGTCGCACTCGTGCGGAATACGCACGAGGTTCTTGCGGCTGTCTAGCGCGCGAAGCTCAGGAAGAAATTGTAGAGGCATCGTTTGCTCGTTCTCAGTGTAGTGCCTCTAGCTGCGCATTCCGAATTCCGCGCTCTGCATCGCTATGACTGCCACCGCGGGTCCATGCCCATCACGAAACGAAGTAAGACCGTGGTGATCAAGTACATGGCATAATTCAGAGCGCTCGCTGTCAGTTCCAACTCCAAACTGGCCTGCGCAGCAACCGTGCCGATTGCCACCATGGCGGGTATTGCTCCGGCCATAATGGCCCAACTTGGCTGCCATCCGGTCGGCACCTTAAAGTTGAACCAATAGGCGATGATCAGCCAATACGCGCCCCATATTGCGGCATAGGCCAGGCCGCAGGCGAGCGACCGCAGCAAGACTTCCCGGCCGCGGTACGGCTCCAACTCATCGTCGCGGAGAAACGTATAGCCCGCAAAGGCGAGCGCTGGGCCAAGCAAGATTGAGCCGAGAATCGTGATTGGCGACGGAACGTGCCCTTTGAAAACGACGCGCATTGCAACCGCTGCGGCCAACACAAAGACGACCGATCCACAAATAGCGACGATTTGCAACATGCTGAGGCGCGTTTCCTTACGGGCGATCGGCTTAAGAACGGCAACGCCCGTGCTGTCCTTAGGGCCAGAGACCTCCGGCGCATGAATGACGACCTCGGCCTTTTTCTCCGGGACCTTGATCGTCTTTTTGCACTTCGGGCAGGGTCCCGACTTGCCCGCGAACTTGTCGCTGACTTGAAATCGCGTGAGACAAGACGGGCAGGTGACATCGATAGCCATTTTGCAGGAATCAGGAGCCGGGGATCAAAAGTCAGAGAAGCAAGACAGGTTAGTTTGGCAGACGGGGATTAAGCGTCAAGGTTGGACGCGATCTATACTTAAGGCATGATCAAATTCCTCTGTCCCACCGGCCATCCCCTGAATGCGCCGGAAAAGCTGGCGGGAAAGCCCGGCAAATGCCCGCGCTGCGGCATTGCCTTTCTGGTGCCGCAGCCCAGCGAGGCCACTGCGGCCGGCAGCAGCGGAATCGGCCCCGCGGCCAGCGGCTCGGCCATTCTTCCGGCCAGCGGCAGCGGAACGAATCTGGTTCGGGCGGACGAGATCTTTTTTTTCCTCTGTCCCAACGGCCACAAGTTGAACGGACCGCCCAACCTCAAGGGCAAGCCGGGCCAGTGCCCGCAATGCGGCGGGCGGTTCCTGATACCGACCGATGAGGAGATCGAAGCTGCAGGCGAGGAGGTATTCGAAGGCATGAATGAAAATCCGGATGAAGGCGATACAGGAGCGGGCGGTATCGGATTGACCGGCGGGCAGCCCGTGGGCGTGGCGCCGCCCCCATCAGGACCATCGGGGCTCGGCTACGTCGTGGCTCGGCTGTGGGAGCGGCGGACAGAAAACAGCGAGCTGGAAATTTTTCTGAGCGAGGGGGAGATTGTCGCGCCGGATTTCTTTTCAGAGGTGCTCTCAACCAGCGACTACGGCGTGTTTGGCGTGCAGGAAGGCGACGGCTCGTTTGCGATTAGCGTGATTCCGTGGTCCACGGTGCGGCGCGTGGGGCTTAGGCGAATGGGCGACTTGCCGGGGGATTTGTTTCAATGATCCATTAGCCGGGAGCAAACTTGCTCCCGGAGAAGCGCCGTTGATAATCGACTCGAAACGCCCCGGCTCACTGGCGGTTTGTCCGAGAGCAAATTGCTTCTGGCCGGCAGAATGAAAGGAGGGGCGTCCACTGGCGGTACTTTCGGGAGCAGGTTTGCTCCCGGCTAAGAGCACTCAGGGCTCATGCCGCAGCGCCTTGCCCGGCTTGGCGCCGGTGTGCGTTCCGCGATCGAGGACGACCTGACCATTGACAATCACATACTCGATGCCATCGTTGTATTGGAATGGGTCGGTGTAGGTTGCGTGATCGATGACCTTGGTGGGATCGAAAATGCAGAGATCGGCGGCGAAGCCTTCGCGGATTAAGCCGCGGTCGCGAAGGCCAATCTTGTTGGCATTGAGACTGGTCATCTTGCGGATAGCGTCTTCGAGCGTCAACAGCTTCCGCTCACGCACATAAACGCCGAGTACTCGCGGAAAAGTGCCGAAATTGCGCGGATGCGGATTGCCGCGCCGCAGCAAACCTTCAATCGAAAAAGCCGAACCGTCGGAGCCGATCGAGCACCACGGCTGCGCAAGCGCGAGGTTCATGTCCTCTTCGGTGTGATGGGCATAGACGGTCGAGACAGAGCCTTCCTCTTCGAGCAAGAGATCGAAGAGCACGTCGAGGCTGTCGGGCGGCGGGTTCTGGCCGCGGGTCCGCAGTGCGATCACCCGGTCCATCGTCTGGCCTTCATATTGCGATCGGCCGCTGACAAGCATCCGCGACCAGTCGCCGCCGACCGCCGTATAGTGGTTGTACCAGCCGGCGATGCCGCCGCGGATGTCCTTCTTCATCCGATCGCGCTCCTTGGGATCCTTCAGGCGGGCCAGCATCTGCGATTTGCCGCCTTCGTGCGCCCACGGGGGAACAATGCTGGACAGATTGTTGTTGCCGCGAGTGTAGGGATAGATGTTGGTCTGCACGTTCACGCCTCGGCGGCGGGCGGCTTCAACCAGCTCGATAATCTCCTTCATGCGGCCCCAGTATTCCTGGTCGGCGATTTTCACGTGGATGATATCGACCGGAATGTGGGCCCGTTCGCCGACGTCGATCGCTTCGCGAATTGCGTCGAAGACGCCCGTGCCTTCATTGCGGTTGTGCGTCGAAAACAGGCCGCCGTGTTTTGCCACCGGCTCGCAGAGAAGCACGATGTCGTCGGTGGTGGCCAACGAGCCGGGCGGCATGGCGAGCATGCTCGACAGGCCGATCGCACCGTCCTGCATGGCTTGTTCGACGACTTTCTGCATCTCGGCGAATTGCTCTTTCGTGGGCCGATCGTACGATTGGCCCATTACGGCCTGCCAGGCGTTATCGAGGCCGACGTACGATGCGATGTTGACCGAGATGCCCCCTTTTTCGACGGCCTCAAAGTATTCGCCGAGCGTGGACCACGTAACGGGTAGTCCTTCGACGATTTTTGACTGGCTCTTCAGCTTGCCGACGCGCGGACCGGCGGATGATCCTTCGCCGAGAACCTCCGTCGTCACGCCTTGGCGAATTTTACTCTGGGCCAGGCCCTCTTCGAGCAGCACCGTATCGGAGTGCGAGTGCATGTCGATGAAGCCGGGAGCAACAATGAGTCCCGTAGCGTCGATCTGTTTTCCGTTCGCGACCGCGGGAAGCTGCCCGATGGCGGCGATCTTGCCCCCCTTGATGCCGACGTCGGCATAGAACCACGGATTGCCCGTGCCATCGACGACCTTGCCGCCCCGGATGACGAGGTCCAGCGGAGCCTGACCGCGGAGCGGCGACGCGAAAATGGTAAGGGCGAGAGCGAGCAGAATCGTGTTGCCAAGCGAAGCGGTCATGGTCGGCCTGGAGGCTAAAGGTCGAATCGGTGAAGGAACACCACTCACGACGTATCACTCACTACTGACGGGCATCTCATAATACGCCGCCTCCTGGCCATTCCGCACCAACAGGCGTGGCCCATACAAACACAAATTATTCCACGTTTTCCCCTCCAGCGCCGGCAGGGATGCCAGCAGGCTGAATTTTTTGGGTGTCAGCTCCACCAGATTCAACTCGCCGGTTTCCGACAGCAGGAGTAGCAAATCTCCAACGCCCAGAATCTGCCCATGCCCGAAGCGGCCCTGCTTCCATTTTCGCTTCCCCACGGCCAGATCGACGCATTCGAGAATCCCTTCGGAAAGGCCATACGCGTGACCATCCCGGATCACGACGTTTGTAAATTTCGTCTGCAGCAAATAAGGCGCTTTCCACACGCTTGTCGCGGTCATCGTGATAGGCACACTCCGTGTGCCGTCAGTGCTTGTGCCCGGATCGTCCGCGGCGATTTCAATTAGTTCCGTCCCACCTCCATACCCCTTCGTTAACAGAACGCGGCTGTGGTCAATCGCCACTGGCTGCGATGCGCTCGCCATTGAGCTGCTGCCGCCCGGCCACGGAAAGTTCCACAGTCGCTCGCCAGTGGCCGGATCGTGCCCCGACGTCGTCGATTCATTCACAATCAGAATCTGCCGCCGCCCGCCAACGGTGGCCAGCGCTGGCGAGGCATATGCAATCTGATCCGCCGTTCCGTCTTCTTTGATGTTTTGCGATTCCCATACGACATGCCCGCTCTTTGCATCGAAGGCCACAAGATTCTTCGCCTCGCCCGCCGGGCCACCGCCCGGAACAACCACGAGCTGATCAACGACCAACGGCGACGCCGACCGGCCCCACTGCACGAGCATCTCATCGAGCGGCGTCCCCGTGAAAGTCGCCGCCTTATCGACGCCATACCGCTTCCGCAAATCGACGCTCCACAGCAGCTTCCCCATCGCGCCATCCAGGCACCGCAGCACACCTGTCGCTCCCAGCGCGTACACCCGGCCCTCATGAATCGTCGGCGTTCCCCGCGGACCCACGCCACCCATCGGATTCTCGTGCCGCGACTCGATCGAATGCCCCCACACGGGTTTGCCTGTCGCGATCTCATAACACGTGACCCACTCCTCCGTCCCCCGCTGCTCCATCGTCACCGCGTATCCATTCACCGCCGAGAACGCCGACCACCCGGCCCCGATCGGCTGCCTCCAGACGAGCTTCGGCGGCTGCTGCGACCAATTCCGCGCGAATTTCGGTCCCGGAATCCAGCCACTTCGCTCGGGCCCGAGAAATTGCGGAAAATCATTAGCCGTCGAGGTGGTCAGATCGATCGCGCCAGCCGGGTTTGCTTCCCATTTTTCCAATTTGTGATCTGGCGGTCGCCACAGCCACCGCACGGCAAACGACGGGACCATGCTGCCGTTGACTTCGACCAACCGAAACATGCCGACGGAAATCGCCACCGCCAGCAGCGTGCCAAGGAAGGTCCACCTTCGCGCAGCAGCCGAATAGCCGCTGAAGAAAACGAACCAGACCCACGCCGTCGCCACTGCGATGAATGCAAAGATCAGCGTCAAGATATTGCGAAACGCCGGATCACCCAGCGGCCACGGAATATCCACTAGTCCCATTAGCCGTACCGAAACGACCAGGACGAGCGCCGCCCCGATGAAGGACCAAACAATTTTGCCGGGCATCAAGCCACGAGCAGTGCGAAGGTCTGCAGATTCAGAAGCCATCTACCTAGGGAGCAGCAAGAGAAAGATAAAGAGCAGGACTAAGATTACGAAGACGTGTAGAAGCCAGATTAAGAGTAAGAAAAAGAGTTCCGCAGTCCACTCCCACTCTTCATCTTGCTCCCGCTCTCGATCCTCTTCGTAATCTTAATCCTCATCTTACTCTTTCTCCGCCGGCCGGCGCGGCATGAAGCTGGGGCCTCCCCGCTGAGCCCTGAACCCCGAACCCCGAACCCTACTTCTCACCACACCGATACTCCCCACCCCGCTCTCCTCCCGCGACTATAAAAGAACCCTGCTGGTGGCGGCGGCCCCCACATGGGATACGCCGGATACGGTGCCATCACCACCGGCGGTGGATAGGCGGGGTACGCATAGCCGGGATAAACGCCCGCTGGCTGCACCGCGGCCACTCGCGGCGGCGTCTGCTGCATCGCGTTGATCACGCCGTCGCGAACGCCCAGGTTCCGCAATTGAATCAGGTCATTCACCTGCAGCGGCTGCGCCATGCCATTAGCCCGGATGTGTGTGGCGATCACGTCGTCCGACAGTCCCGCCTGTGTCATCGCGATCACGTCTTGCGGCGTCACGGCGCCTTGCATCTGCCGGCCCATCCGCGCTTGAATCTCTGCTTGCGAACGAGCTACATCGGCGTCGATGTGGTCCCCCACCGCTGCGCCGGTCAAAGCGCCGGCCGCAGCACCAATCGCCGCCCCCGCGCCCGCATGCCCGCTCGCATCACCGATGAGGGCGCCCACTCCCGCACCAGTCAACCCGCCAAACAGCGCTCCCCGATCCGCGTAGTACGGCGAGCGACAACCGACCAAGGTCAGCAGCGCCACGGACACTAGCCCGAAGGGCAGGCAAGAGACCCACAAGCCCGAAGCGCAAGCGACGGGCACCACCGCGAAGCGGTGGTCGCCGGCTTCCGAGCCGCCAACCATGCGAATGCGACGCATAACCAACCATCCATGCGGGGGGGATTTGAAGCCGGGCCGCGAATCGTCTTTTAGCCATCCATTCACGTCAAGGTCATTAACGTCAAAGTCCCTTCTACTCTTACCCCAATTCGCACCCGTCAAATTCGTTTGCTGGGTCCATTCTTTCCCGTCTTCTCTGTGCCTCTGCGTCTCTGTGCCTCTGCGTTAATCCGAAAACCGTTCATATATGCAGAACTTCGTCGCAAACTCATTCTTTTCATCCGCCCCCACCCGCTCGCAGCTCACCTCCCGCCACTGCTGCCAATCGACTTGCGGAAATGTAACGTCCCCTTCCACGTCCGCTTCCACCCACGTGACATACATCCGCTCGACCCGCTCTAGCGCTAATTGGAAAATCTCCGCTCCGCCTATTACGAAAGCTTCGGCGTCGTCTGCGGCCAGCCGCAACGCTTGATCCAGGGAAGTCACCAGGGCCACCGGAATAAAATCCTCCGGCGGCGGCCGGCGCATCTTTTTCGCTGCAACCACGGCGTCATACAGCGGCAGGTTCTGATACAGCTGGGCGAAGCCCAAGTCATACGCCGAGCCGGGCCGCTTCAGCACCAACATGATTCTTCCCGGCAAGAGTCGCCCCAGCGACTGAAACGTCTTCCGCCCCATGATGAGATGATGGCCCATCGTCAGCGCCTTGAACCGCTTCAAATCGGCCGACAATTTCCACGGCAGCCCGCCTCCCTTGCCAATCACGCCCTTCCGATCCATCGCCACAATTAAAGACAGTCGCATCTGAGAATTCTAATATGCCGGTGCCGAGCGCGTTCCCGCTGCTCGCCCTCCGGCTCAAGGCGGCAAGCCCATCTCCTGCAGAAGCGCGTCAAAACGCCGGTCCGAGCGGAGGCTGTCCAGCGTCGGATCGACCTTGAGCCAGGCCATTCCCCAATCACGCTCTTCGTAGGCTTTTTGCAGCCAGAAAAACGCCTGGTCTTTTTCGCCCAGGCCGGCATAGATCCGGGCCTTCTCAAACCCAGAGAAATACTGTTGTTGGGAAAGGTCCGTTATCTCTTGAATCACTTTTTCGGCTTCCGCCCTCTTTCCCCATCGCGCGTAGGTATATCCCAGCAGGCCGAATGACGCTGTGTTCTTCTTGTCGAGAGCTAATTGCTTTTGAAACGCTTCGGCAGCTTGCTCATACTTTCCTTGAAGGGCATAGGCTTGGCCCATGTTTAAATAAGCCAAGGGAAAGTTCGGCGCGAGTTCCAGCATTCTTTGCGATTCGGCCAGTTGCTGGTCGTATTGGCGAGCCCAAAAATGGACCAGTGCCAGACCAGAACTTCGGATTGGCGTTTCGGGATCAAGCTCTTTGGCCGTTTTCAACTCGGCGACGCCTTCCGCGGTCTTGCCCATCGCTGCCAGGTAAAAGCCGTACAGGTGATGGGTATCCGACAATCGCGGATTAAGCCGCAGAGCTTCCTTGAAAGCGCTTTCCGCTGCCGGCCAGTTATGCTCGTAGAACATGTAGTAGTTACCCATGCCGCCGTGAGCTTCGGCCAGCGAACTATCGAGCTTCCGGGCTTTCTCATAAGCTTCCTTCGCTTTGGGGTACGATTCGTTTGGTGGCGACTGAAGGCCATAGCACCGGCCTAACCCCTCATATGCCAGGGCAAATTGTGGATCGATCTTGATGGCCCGCTGAAAGTAGTCAATGGCTGTGCGGGTTGATTCCTCAGTGAATTTGTGCCAATGGTACATCCCCTCTTGATAGAGGACGTAGGCCGTCGGATCTTCCGTGTGGCGTTTGAGCAGGCGCCGCTGGTCGGCGTCGCTCAACCGCAATCCGAGATGGGCCACCAGGCCCTTGGCGATCTCATCCTGCAGCGCCAGAATCTCGCTCCGCTTTCCGCGATACTGCTGGCCCCAGATCAAGTTGTCCGCGCGAGCGTCCGAGAGCGCCACGCTGATCGAGAGGTTCTCCCCCTCCTGGTACAGCTTCCCCGTCACCACTGCCTCCACGCCCAGGGCGCTCCCGGCTGCCTTAAGATCGATTTTCGGCCCACGAAAACGAGAAGCCGAAGTAAACGGCGTGACTTTGAAATCGCGGTCGCGCAGTTGCGACAGATTGATGCTCAGATGATCGGCAATGCCGTCGCTGAGCGGTTCGGCATTGGCGTCTGCTGTGACGTTTTCAAACGGCAGCACCGCGACTGACTCAAAGACCGGGTCTCGATGGGGGATCGGGCGGCGATTGTTGAACCACAAGGCGAATGCAGCGATGATCGCCAGCGCCAGCGCTGCCACGCCCCAATAAGCGCCTTGCGGAAAGCCATTTGCCTTTGACTGGACATCCGGCTGAATCGCCCGCAGTGCATACGCTAGGTCATGAGCCGAATGAAAGCGCTCTGCCGGGTTCTTTTCCAAACAGTGCTCAATGACCCGCTCGAGCTCGATGGGAACTTTCTTCCCCGAGCCCGACACTTCCGGTGGCTCGTCGTGCAAAATGGCCGTCATCGTTTCCACTGCCGTCTCGCGTGCGAAGGCTCGCTGGCCGGTTACCATCTCATGCAGCACGCAGCCCAACGAAAAAATGTCGCTTCGAACATCCGCCGGCTGTCCCCGAACTTGCTCCGGCGACATATAGCCGACGGTGCCCATGATCGCGCCAGGCTCCGTCGCGCTCGGCACATGCGGGCTGGTCTCATCCAGCCCCCCGGCCCGCGGCTTTATCTGGGCCAAACCAAAATCGAGAATTTTCAGCGCCCCGCCTGCTGTCAGAAAGAGATTCTCAGGCTTCAAATCCCGGTGCGTGATTCCCTTGGCATGGGCCGCCGCCAGACCCTCGGCAATCGCCACACCGATCTCGACGACCTTCCGCCACGGCATCGGCCCCTTGTTCAACCGCTCGCGCAGCGTCTGCCCCTCAAGCAGCTCCATGACGGCATAGCTGGACGATCCTTCCATTCCGACATCGTGGATGGCCAGGATATTGGGATGCGACAGCGCCGCCACCGCCTGGGCTTCCCGCGCAAACCGCGCCCGCAGCTCCGCATCGCCACTAAACCGCTCTGCCAGCACCTTCACCGCCACGTCACGCCCCAAGCGCGTATCGCGAGCCCGGTACACCTCGCCCATGCCGCCCGTGCCTATTGGCGCAATGATTTCATACGGCCCCAGCCGTCTCATAGTTTCCAGCACGCAATTCTCCCGCGCCCTACCCGGACCACTCAGCATCCGATTCGCTATCTCCGGTCCCTTAGCCTATCGGCGCTTGCGGCGAGCTTCAAAGGAAATTCTTCCCTGCAACGCGCGAGCACTGTCTCGACGCCCGGACGAAACGGCCGATAATCTCT
>Ga0136846_1219275_pt1 | contig 29803 bp, 30 predicted proteins | sample HopSoiMetagenom2_FD_96841 | JGI IMG/M metagenome (GOLD analysis project Ga0136846, IMG submission 96841) | Grasslands soil microbial communities from Hopland, California, USA - 2 Assembly 2016 (version 4) | ecosystem: Environmental > Terrestrial > Soil > Grasslands | place: USA: Hopland... | reverse complement strand
GACATCGGAAATCCAGCAATGACATCAGTTGGCGCTGAATTGAATCTCGACACCGGGTTGCAGCTCGACGTTCAGGCGCGAATGCGCTTTGGTTTGGCATTCCCACTCGCGAATCGGGAGGAGTTCGGCGCCGGTCGCGCACAGGCCTACGTCACCTTCGGCTCCTCGTTCTAAGAGTGTCGTGATTCCAGGCAAAGGCACCTCTTTTAGCGCGTAGTCGCAGGCCTCGCTACGCGCGAGGGCTCATTCTTCAAGCAAGGACTCGCACTCTTCTAACAATCAGCGATGTGGCGACCTAAGAGTATGCCCGTAGTGTATTTATAAGAGACTCGGCGGTTCTGGGACTGTGAGGAAGACCGGTGTGCGATATGCAGTTTTCTTTTTTCGCGCAAGCTCGGCAGCGGAACGTGGAAAAACTGAAGGCTCCCCGCGGTTCGTGATGTGGATTCTGTTAAGTCGTTGTCAAACAAGCGAGTAGGATCAGACTGGCGCGGAATCACGAATCCAAATAGGTTGCCAACCCGCGTCGAATCTACCCGCGCGGAAGCGTTTTTTCGCCGAGTTCATCGTCAACTTATTGACTACCTTTTCTTCAACGTCGGAGAGCTGTAAATAATGCCCATTCCCGCCACACCGCCCGCAGGCGAAGCCCAGCTGAGTGACAATGCGCGCACCGTGATCAGCAAGCGATATCTGATCAAGGACGCGACGGGCACGCCCACGGAAAAGCCAGAGAACATGTTCTGGCGCGTGGCGTCCACGGTCGCTGAAGCCGACCGCCGGTATGGGTCGTCCGACGCGGAAGTGACTGACACGGCGACCGATTTTTACAACCTGATGACCGAGCGGCGGTTCGAGCCGAACTCACCGACGCTGATGAACGCCGGCCGTCCGCTCGGACAGCTCTCTGCCTGCTTTGTGTTGCCGGTCGAAGACGCGCTCTCGAACGGGCGAGACGGCATCTACGACACTCTCCGCGCCATGGCGCTGATCCACCAGTCAGGTGGTGGGACTGGCTTTGCCTTCTCGAAGCTGCGCGGAAAAGGTTCGATGGTGAGATCCACCACCGGCGTTGCATCAGGTCCGGTCTCGTTCATGAAGCTCTACGACGCCTCGACCGATGCGGTGAAGCAGGGTGGGACGCGTCGTGGCGCCAACATGGGCATTCTGCGGGTCGATCATCCCGACATTCTGGATTTCATCACCTGCAAGGAAGACCTGACTCAGGTGACGAACTTCAACATTTCGGTCGGGGTCACCGACAAGTTCATGAAGGCGGTGAAGGCAGGTACCGGCTACGATCTGATCGACCCGAGCACCGGCAAGGCATCCGGCCAGCTCGATGCCCGCACCGTCTGGGACAAGATGATCGATGGAGCCTGGAGAACGGGCGAACCCGGCTGCTTCTTCATCGATGAAGCCAACCGCTTCAATCCAGTTCCCCACGTCGGTCAGTACGAGGCAACCAATCCGTGTGGCGAGCAGCCGCTGCTGCCGTACGACGTCTGCAACCTCGGCTCGATCAACGTCGGTAGTTATGTGAAGGACGGCGAGATGGATTGGGAAGCGCTGAAGCGCGATATCCATCTCTCGACGCACTTCCTCCGTAACATCATCGACGTCAACAAGTATCCGCTGCCCGAGATCGATGCGCTCTCGAAGAGAATTCGTCGCATTGGTTTTGGCGTGATGGGTTTCGCCGACGCCCTGGTGCGTCTCGGCATCGCTTACAACAGCGTTGAGGGCGTCGAGTTCGGCCGCAGACTGCAGAAATTCGTCGATGTCGAGTCGAAGCGCGAAAGCGAAAGGCTGGCGAACGAGCGCGGACCGTTCCCTGAGTGGGCACGGTCGATCTGGGGCCCGGACGAGACCTGCGCGAGAGATGCGAAGGGCAATCGGGTTCGCCCGATGCAGATGCTGCGTAACTGCAACGTCAACACGATCGCTCCGACCGGTACCATCTCGATCATCGCTGGCTGCTCATCGGGAATCGAGCCGCTTTTTGCGATTGCGTTCATGCGCAATCAGGCTGGCGTGATGATGCCCGATATCAACGAGGACTTCGTCGCGATCGCCAGGAAGGAAGCCTGGTACTCCGACGAGCTGATGGAAAAGATCGCGAACCAGGGTCACATCCACTTCGACGAAGTGCCTGAGCACTGGCAGCGCGTCTTTGTCACCGCGCACGACATCACTCCCGAGTGGCACGTGCGCATGCAGGCCGCCTTCCAGGAGAACTGCGACTCGGCGATCTCGAAGACGACGAATTTCCCGCACGCAGCGAGTCCTGAAGACGTGCGCGAGATTTACGAGCTCGCCTACGCGCTCAAATGCAAAGGCGTGACGGTGTATCGCGATGGCTCGCGCGACAACCAGGTTCTCTCGACTGGTGCGACCGAAACCGCGAAAGCGGACCGCGAGGGCCGGACCGAGCGCGCAGACGCGCACGGCACAATCGCCGAGCTCGAGGCGGAAGTCACTCGTCTCAAGGAAGCTTTGTTCGACGCGGAAGCGGAGAATCTGCAGCGTCGCGCCAAGCGCTCACGCCCCGACACCTTGCGTGGCATCACCACTCGCATCGAGACCCCGCTGGGCACGATGTTCCTCAACATCACGGAGGACGATCGCGGCCAGCCATTCGAGGTCTTCATCAATCTCGGGAAGGCCGGCGGTGCGGCGATGGCGGACGCCGAAGCAATTGGTCGTCTGATTTCGCTCGCGTTGCGATCAGGTATTCCGATCCGCGAAGTCCATCGTCAGCTGCGCGGCATCGCCTCCGACAAGGCGATCGGACTGGGGCCCAACAAGGTGCTCTCCGTGCCCGACGCGATCGGCATCGCGCTGGAGAAGTGGATGCGCGAGAAGCAGGGCGTTCAGCAGGATCTGCTCGCCGCACCCCCGACTTCGCCTTCGCCGGTCGAGATACTTCAGCCGAAGCCAACTCCGATCGTGAATTCGGGAGAGGGTACGCAGGCGCAATTCGGATTCGACGCAGTGAATCGCAGCGAATCGTTTATCGGCACGTGTCCGGACTGCGGCTCGTCACTCGAGTTCGCCGAGGGCTGCGCGAAGTGCCACGTGTGCGGGTTTTCTGAGTGCGGATAAGGTTGCGGGCTTAAAAGCGAACTACCGCGCTTGTAGCTGATAGCAGCACGCTAATAGCTAATCGCTGCAAGCAACCGGACAGATCGCGACCGTCCTGAGGAAAACCGTGTTGTAGAATCGAAACGCGACGGAGGTCTGTCCGGTCGCTTGCGGCGAACAGCTAAAAGCTTGCTGCTATCAGCTACCAGCGAGGCCGTTAGCAGTTCGGTTCGCAGTCTTTAACGGACTCCGCCGAACCACCGCAGCCGCTTCATCCCCTTACTAACAAGATCCTCCGGTCCAAGGCTGCGTCCGCGCTTCCAGTAGAAGTCCATCTCGTCATTAACCGCGGCCAACGCGAACCTGGACTCTTTGATCAGAAGAAAGGCGACATAGAGTAGAAGGGCAGCGCCTACCAGGCCGAGCGCGATTGGCACCGGCGTGAAGGCGGAGCTGAAGACAGCTACCAGTCCGATGCTAACGCTCGTCCCGACGAAGAAAGCGAGCGCGCCGTACAGGCGCGATAACGCCCGTTGAAGCAATCTCGAACGCGTGGTCACGTAGTCCAGCTGTACGAACAGCATTCGCCGTTCTTCTTCGATCTCGGCGGTCCGCTCGACGCTCGCCATCGGCGCCAATTGGCCCGATATCTCGCGGGTTCGCGCGACAGCTCGATTCAGTCGATCGGAAGTGGCAAGAATCAGGGATCCGCACGCCGAGATGAGGACGGCGGGGGTAATCATCGCCGACAGCACGGAGATCGCGTTGGCGAAGTTGGTCATCGAGTTGAAGTCGATTTCAGCACCTCAAAGGCGGCCCGAGTCGCCAGAAACTTACTCAGCCTTGCGCGAAAATGACCCAGTGACAGCTTTCTATGACCACCACCACAACGCGAAATCAATGGACAACAAGAAGCTTCTCGCCCTCGCCAAAAAGAACGCCGCCAAGAGCGGCTCCAACTCGAAGGTGCCCAAGGGATTCGGGAAGAAATACGACAAGAATCTGTCCGATCTTCCGACCGATGCCGACACGCTGAAAGAGCGGCAGGAACACGAGCGGTTTTTCAAGGAGATGCGGAAGCGGGACTTCTAACCAGCGTTTCACTCCAAGAGAAAGGAGCCAAAGTCATGCGCGTGTTACCCGTCCTCGCAGTGACTGTCAGTCTCGTTGCGGCACCTTTCGCCGCAGCACAACAACCCGCGACACCCGCGCCGACAAGCGCTACGCCGGCGCAGCAAGCACCACGGATTCCCAGAGCCGCAGCGAGCACGCGCGCGTCGGTTGAAGTGTTGGTTGACAGCCGGTACGACTCAAAGGAGGGCGGGTGGTTTGGCGCGCTGAACCTTGCTGGGCCAGCCAGGATCTCCATCGACTACGGCCAGCCGCACTTGCGTGGCCGCAATGTCATTGGCATGCCGGGCGTCGTTCCGTGGGACAGCGCCTGGCGTACGGGCGCCAATATGGCGACGCAGTTGTCGACCGAGGTCGACCTCACGATCGGCAACACTTTCATCCCACGCGGCGTTTATACGCTTTTCTCGTTACCGACACGCAATGGCTGGAAGCTCATCGTCAGCAAAGCGGTTATGCAGTGGGGCACTGATTACGACGCGTCCAAGGATTTTGCGCGCATAGACCTCCGCCAGCGCACACTTGCAGAGCCCGTTGAGAGTCTCACGTTCTGGCTGATTCCAGCGATCGAGGCGCCGCCGTCGAGTACTTTCCCGCACGGCGTTCTGAAATTCGCATGGGGAAACACGGAGCTCTCGACCGACTGGCGCGTCGGCCGCTAGCGTCGCCGCCGTACTTAGGCCATCGCCTCGTACCGCGCCGCCACCTCGGCTCTGACTCTCTTGCTGGCATTGGCGCCGAGTCGTGCGGGATTCGCCACCGGCATATAGGTAAGCTCCTTTCCTGACGCGGCGCGCTGGAGGAGCATCCCGCCACGCGCCATGTCCCCGTGGCCGATGAACTCCCTGGGGAAGACAAGCCGCTTGCCGAAGATCGGCAGCAACACGTCAACGTATTTTCCGCTGGCAACGCTCCCCAGCAGCACGACCTCGCACTTTGGCCCGATCCGCTCGGCGATCTTCGTGGCATCACGCTCGAGCGGATAGCTGTAGCGGGAATCCTCCGCGTCGATCGCGACCGTCGCGAACCGCTCCAGATCCTTGAGTGTAATGAGGCTGCCGGGGGAATAGAGCCCGTCCGTCGGCGTGATTATCTGGATGCCTGGCGCTTTCCGCGGTGGCGGATTGGTGAACTCGCGGGCATAAGTGAGCTTGCCCCGGAAGTACAAGCCGCTCAGGAAGCTGAACACATCGCCCAGCGGCGCCCCTGGTTGGTTGCGCACTCTGACCGCGATGTCGAACTCGGCCCGGTCGTTGAACAGAAGGGCAGCTCGCTTACCACCGCAGCTGGCGGGAGACAAGAGGAAGATGCGACGTTGTTGCACGGTCATAATGTCAGCAAATATTTCGCCGCTCGAACGAATAGTGTCCCGGCGTGGAGACAGTTAAACTTCAGCAGGGGGATAACTATGGCAAAGAACAGATTGGAGGAGCTCCACGGAGTCGGCCAATCGATCTGGCTGGACAGCATTGATCGGCGCATGCTCCAGAATGGTGAGCTCGATAAGCGAATTCGCGACGATGCTCTTACTGGCATGACCTCGAATCCGACAATCTTCCAGAAAGCGCTCGCCTCGAGCGATGCGTACGACGACCAGTTGAGCGAATCCGAAGAAAAGAATCTTGGCAGCTGGGAGTTGTTCGAGCTGCTCGAGACGACGGACGTTCGCGATGCCTGCGACAAATTCGCGGGCGTTTTCAGTTCATCACGTGGCAACGACGGGTACGTCTCGATCGAAGTATCGCCGGGAGTATCAAACTCAGCGGACGCAACGGTCGAAGAAGCACTTCGACTCTGGAAGACCGTGGACCGGCCCAATGTGATGGTGAAAGTGCCTGGAACGAAAGAAGGCGCGGTTGCTGTCCGCCGCCTTATCGCTGCTGGTGTGAACGTCAACATCACTTTGCTCTTTGCGATCGAGGCGCACGAGCGCGTGATCGAAGCATATCTGGCAGGTCTCGAGGACAGAGTAGCCGCCGGCAAGCCTATCGACGGCATTGCATCGGTCGCGAGTTTCTTTGTCAGTCGCGTTGATACAGAAGTCGACAAGCGGCTCGATGACAAAATCAGTAACGCCAGTCAGGCGGAGAAGGAGCGGCTTGCGCTGCTCAAGGGACGCGCAGCGATTGCCAACGCCAAGCTTGCCTATCGCTTGTTCCGTCAGAAGTTCTCCGGCGCGCGCTGGGACAAGCTCGCAAAACAGGGCGCGCGGTTGCAGCGGCCGCTTTGGGCGAGCACCAGCACCAAGAATCCGGCGTATCGCGACGTGATGTACGTCGAGGAATTGATCGGCCCGGACACTGTCGACACGATGCCGCCCGCGACTATCGATGCATTTCGCGATCACGGCGTCGTCGATCGGACAGTCGACAAGAAAGTTGCAGCGGCCGAGGGTGCGCTCAAGGAAATCGAAGCCGCGGGAATATCGATCAAGGAAGTAACCGAGAAGTTGCTCGTCGATGGCATCGCGAGCTTCCAGAAATCGTTCGACGAGCTGATCGCCGGACTGGAATCAAAAATGGTGTCACTGGCTGGCGGGAAGTGAGCGGCATCTACACACCACGCACAAAAATCGTCTGCACGCTCGGTCCGTCGACCGCGAATGAGGATGCCATTCGCGGTCTGATTGAAGCAGGCATGAACGTCGCGAGAGTGAATTTCTCTCACGGGACGCACGAACAACACACGAAGACAATCGCGATGGTACGCCGCCTGGCTGACGAAGCGGGAAAGCCGATTGCGATTCTCGGCGACCTCCAGGGCCCCCGCATCAGAATCGGCGACCTCGCGGCGCCAATCACACTCAAGGTGGGCGACGACATCACGCTCATCCACGAAGGTCATGAGCGGGAAGGCGAGATTCCGGTGACCTACGATCAGCTCGCTCATGACGTCCACGTCGGCGATCGAATTCTCGTCGACGACGGTTTGATCGAGCTGGTCGTACTGGAGGTCTCCGGTGAGCGGGTGAGGGCGCGAGTTCTCAACGGCGGCCCGCTCAAGAGTCACAAAGGATTGAATCTTCCCGGCATTCAGGTCTCGGCGCCTTCGATTACCGAGAAGGATGCCGCGGACATCAAGTTTGCCGTGGAGCAGGAGGTCGACTATCTCGCGCTCAGCTTTGTGCGACGCGCGGAGGATATCGAAGGCCTGAAGAAGATGATCCCGAGCTGGCTGCTCGTGGTCGCGAAGATCGAGAAGGACGTGGCGCTGCACAATATCGAGGCAATCGTGCGCGCCAGCGATGCGGTGATGGTCGCTCGCGGAGACCTCGGTGTGGAGTTGCCGTTCGAGGCGGTGCCGGGGGCGCAGAAGCGAATCATTCGACTCGCAGTTAGTTATGGCCGTCCGGTGATCACCGCGACGCAGATGCTGGAGTCGATGATCGAGCATCCACGTCCGACGCGCGCCGAAGCGAGCGACGTTGCCAACGCCATCATGGACGGCACGGACGCCGTGATGCTCTCCGCGGAAACGGCTGCTGGTGCTTATCCTCGACTGGCGGTGGAAGCGATGACCCGCATCATCAAGGAGATCGAGACCCATCCCCCTGTCGCGCCATTCGCTGGCGCCCAGCAGGGTAATGGCATCGTCACCACCGAGGTCGCGATCGCCGCTGCGACGGTTGCCGCCGTCGACATGCTCGCCGCACCGCTGGTTGTCGTGTTCACCAAGAGCGGTTTCTCGTCGCGTGTCGTCGCATCGAAACGGCCAGCGGTACCAATCCTCGCCCTCACCGACGAGCCGCGCACCTACCGTCAACTCGCACTCGTCTGGGGCGTCGTACCGCAGCTCGTGCCGCATTGCGCCGACTACGATGAGATGATGGATCAGACAAAGAGCGTCGTCGTCAAACGCGAGCTCGCGACTCCAGGAGACCGTATCATCGTCACCGCCGGCGTTCCGTTCGACACGCCGGGGACCACCAATCTCCTGAAGGTGGAGACTGTCTGAAACTCACCTTTCTGGGCACGGGAACCAGCTTTGGTATCCCCCAGATCGGCTGCACTTGCGAGGTGTGCAGGTCGAGCGATCCACGCGATAAGCGATCGCGCGTTGGCGCGCTTCTCGAGACTGATTCGGGCGCGCGGATTCTCATCGACACACCACCCGAGCTCAGATTGCAGTTGATCAATGCCGGCGTCGATCGCGTAGATGCAATTCTCTTCACTCACGATCATGCCGATCACGTGCACGGTATCGACGACACCCGCGCGCTGTCCGATCGAAGCAAGAACCCGATCGACATGTACGGACCTCCGGACGTGATGGCGAGGCTTGCCAAGCGGTTCGCATACATTTTCGACGACTCCATCAGGGCGTTGCCCGGAACCAGTAAGCCCGAGGGCCACGCCTACGGTGTACCGCCGAACAAAGCCTTTCGCATCGCCGATGTCGAAGTGACACCGATCGCGATCCCGCACGGTCCTGTTTCCGTCTACGGCTATCGTATCGGCCGGCTCGGCTACATCACAGACGCGAAGTCTCTTCCCGCTGAAGCCATTGAGGCGCTGAAAGGCGTCGACGTGCTCGTTCTCAACGCACTCTTCCGCACCCCGCATCCGACCCACCTGAGCGTGTCGGAAGCGGTGGATGCGGCGGCCACGGTCGGGGCGAGGGAAACCTGGCTCACCCATCTGACGCATCGCACTGCGCACGCCGATCTGGAGAAAGAGTTGCCGAAAGGAATCGCTCCGGCGTTTGACGGACTGACTGTCGAAATCAATTGAGATGACGCTAAAAATCGATTACTCCAACATGATGATCTCGCCAGGCGGGATCTCTTCCGATGCCTGGGCGAGTGCGGCGTCCAGGTTCACTAATGCAAGGTCCGGATTCGAAAAGCTGGCGGCGTCTGGCGAGGTCGGTTTCACCACATTGCCGTCGAACGCGAGTTTGCTCGATCAGGTGAACCGATACGTGACCAAAGCGCGCGGCAAGTACGACGACGTCGTCATCCTCGGCATTGGAGGCTCCGCGCTTGGGCCGATCGCGCTGCGCACTGCGCTACGACCGAGTGGCTGGAACATGCTCGACGACAAGGCGCGCGGTGGATTCCCGCGACTACAGGTGCTCGACAATGTTGACCCCGATACGATTGCTGCGCTGCTGGCGCGATTGAATCTGGCGCGCACGCTTTTCATCGTGACTTCCAAATCGGGTGGCACCGCCGAGACGATGGCCCAGTTCGTCATCGTGCACGAGCGGCTGGTGTCGGCGAGCCTCGATATCAAAAACCATTTGGTTTTCGTCACCGATCCGAAGCAGGGTGCACTGCGTCCACTCGCTCAACGACTGGATGTCCCCGCGCTCGACATACCGCCTAACATCGGCGGCCGTTTCAGTGTGCTGACTCCTGTCGGTACGCTGCCAGCCGCTTTGATTGGAATCGATGTGAAGTCATTGCTGGCTGGCGCGGGCGACATGGTTACGCGCTGCCAAGCCACGGAGCTGTCCAAGAATCCGGCCGGCGTTTATGCGATGCTGCAGTGGCTCGCGGACAGCCAGCTCGCGAAGAAAATTGCGGTGTTCATGCCGTATTCGGATCCGTTGCGTGATTTCGCCGCCTGGTTCGTGCAGCTCTGGGCGGAGAGCCTTGGCAAGAAGAAAAAGGACGGCACCTCGGTCGGATCGACTCCGCTCGCCGCGCTGGGCGCTACCGATCAGCACGCACAGGTGCAGCTGTTCATGGAAGGCCCCGCTGACAAGACCGTGACCTTTGTCGCGATCCGCCGCCGCGCAAACGATGTCCGCATTCCAAAAGGCCTCGAAGACGTCAAGGAGCTTGGCTATCTCGGCGGGCACAGCCTCGGTGAGCTGATAGAAATCGAGCAGCGCGCCACGGCAGGCGCCCTGGCCCGACGCGGGCGACCCAACATGACCATTACTCTGGACCGAGTTGATCCCGCCGAAGTCGGCGAGCTGATGATGTTCCTCTAGATCGCGACCGCTTATGCCGGTCAGCTGTACGAAATCGACGCGTTCAATCAGCCCGGGGTCGAGCTCGGCAAACAGTTCGCGTACGCGCTCCTGGGTCGGCCGGGCGCCGACGAAGCGAAGAAAGAATGGGACACCCTTCCCAAACCCGACCCACGCTGGGTTGTGTGAAGTGTGAAGTGGGAAGTGGGAAGCGGGAAGCGGAGGCAGGGAAGAGGGCTGCTACAGCCTTCGGACTTCATACCTCGCTTCCCTCTTCCCGCTTCCCGCTTCCCGCTTAGTTTCACCTAATATGTTCGCGAATCCATTCAACAAAGCAGTGACCGTCCTCGACGGAAAGGTTACGGTCCACGATGAATCCGCCATCGCCAGCCCGGCGATGGACAAGCTTGCTTACACCGCGGTGTTTGGTGACCAGGACGAACGCGACGATGCCCGCTGGCTGATCTGGGAGATCGGACAGGCGGTCGGAGTACGAGCCGCGTCGATCCACGATCTTTACAAGGCGCGCGGCAAGGGACAGTGCGGTGGTTTCACGGTGCCGGCGATGAACATTCGCGGCATGGCGTACGACACCGGCCGCTCCGTGTTTCGACAGGCGGTAAAGCTCAAGGTTGGCGCGCTCATTCTGGAAATCGCGCGCTCCGAGATCGCTTACACCGATCAACGGCCCGCCGAGTATGTGAGTGTGATGCTCGCGGCCGCCATGCGCGAAGGTTTTCGCGGACCAGTGTTCATCCAGGGTGATCACTTTCAGGTCAACGCCAAGAAATTCGCGGTCGATCCGGTCACCGAAGTGAATGGCGTAAAGCAGCTGGCTCGCGAAGCGATCGCTGCCGGCTTCTACAACATCGACGTCGATACGTCGACACTGGTGGATCTATCGAAACCTGATCTTGAAGAGCAACAACGCGCCAACTACGAGCAGGGCGTTGAGCTGGCGTCGACCGTCAGAGAGCTCGAGCCCGAAGGCGTCACGATCTCGATCGGTGGCGAGATCGGCGAGGTGGGGACTGAAAACTCTACAGTGGAAGAGCTCGTCGCCTACATGGAAGGCTTCAACCAGACGCTGAACAAGAGGAAGCGGGGAACTGAGGGACTATCCAAGATCAGCGTGCAGTCCGGAACGACCCATGGCGGCGTGGTGCTGGCAGACGGCAGCATTGCCGACGTGAAGATCGACTTCGAAACACTGGCCAGGTTATCGAAGGTCGCACGCGAGAAATACGGACTGGCAGGCGCCGTTCAGCATGGAGCGTCGACCCTGCCAGATGACGCGTTCCACAATTTCCCGCGCACGGAAACCGCTGAGATCCACCTGGCGACGAACTTCCAGACGATGTTGTTCGACAACATGCCGCGCGAGCTTCGCGACGAGATCTACGAATGGCTTCGCCAGAACGCGAAGGACGAGCGCAAGCCAGGCGACAGTGATGAGCAGTTTTTCTACAAGACCCGCAAGAAAGCCATCGGTCCGTTCAAGAAGAGAATGTGGGAATTGCCCGCGGACGTCAAAGCCAGGCTTGCGAAGGCCTATGATCAGAAATTCGCCTTTCTTTTCACCCAGCTCGCCGTGGTCAACACCCGCGACACCGTCGATCGTTTCGTGAAGGCGGTCGACCAGCACAAGCCACAGCCGCATCCGGACCTGGCAGTCGTCGAAGCGGCGCCGGACGACGCTGATCTGAGTGACTGAGGCTCGTCGCGAGGCGGGCGATTCCACAGTCCTTCAGGAAGTAATCCGTCGCTCCGGTCACGAGATCCGCAACGCACTGAGCGGGGTGGCGGTGAACCTGGAAGTCGTGCGAAGTCGGTGCAGTCGCGATCCCAGTGCGGCGGAGGTTTTGCCATTCGCGGACAGGGCGCGGCTGCAGATTCATGCGGCGACTGTGCTTACGAACGGCTTGCTGGCGGTTGTTGCTGCGGCGGTTCGAGCCCAGAACGAACAGGCGGGAAAGCCATCAAGGAAGTCTGGCGAGAGCGCCGAGTTGGCGTTAAATGCTGACTTGTCAGCGGTCGGGTCGGAAATTCAGCAACTTGCTGCTGCTATTGGTGTTTCAATCGAACAACGCGGCGCAAACGTTATATTAAAAGTCTTGCCCGAAGGACATGGCCATTCCAAAGACTGAAATAAAGCATCCGAAGGTACTGATTGCGGATGACGATCGCTCCATCACGGAGGGTCTGAGCGCGATTCTGCGTGACGAGGGTTACGATGTGGCCATCGCGGTCGATGGTCAGAAAGCGCTCGATCAACTCGGCGCCGACCCCTTTGGCGTGGTGCTCGCCGATCTCAAAATGCCAAAGGTCGATGGGCTCGGCCTGCTGAAGGAGCTTCAGCAGCGCCAGATCCCGACTGAATGCATCATCGTCACGGGACAGGCGACGGTCGACTCAGCGGTTCAGGCAATGCGCGAAGGCGCCTACGACTACATCGAGAAGCCGCTCACCGCCGACAAGCTCAATCGTCTGAAGGCGCTGATCCCAAAAGCGCTGGAGAAATTCAACGTTCAGCAAAAGAACCGCGAGCTCTCATCCAAGCTGGAGGGCCTCACCCATTACGGTGAGCTCACGGGACAATCCGAAGAGATGCGTGCGGTCTATCAGATCATCGAAGCCGTCGCCCCCTCTAACGCGAGCGTGCTCATCTTCGGCGAATCCGGAACTGGTAAAGAGCTGGTCGCGCGCGCGGTCCACACCAAGAGCGAGCGGGCCAAGGGCCCCTTCTTCGCTCTCAATTGTGCGGCGCTGCCGAAGGACATTCTCGAGAACGAACTGTTCGGGCACGAGAAAGGTGCGTTCACCGGCTCCGTAAACGAGAAGCCAGGCGCCTTCGAGATGGCTGACGGGGGAACGATCTTCCTCGACGAAGTCGCCGAGATGCCGCCAGACATTCAGGTGAAGCTGTTGCGGGCAATCGAGTCCCGGAGCATTCGCCGACTGGGCGGCAAGAAGGAGATCGAAGTCGACATCCGTATTCTCGCGGCGACCAACAAGGATCTGCAGAAGGCGCTGGCGGACAACGATCTCCGCGAGGATCTCTACTATCGACTCGCTGTCGTCGAGCTGTTCCTCCCGCCCCTGCGCGAGCGTGTCGGCGACATCAAGCTGCTGGCGACGGAATTTCTCGCTCGCTTCGCCGAGCAGAATGGTAAGCCCCTCAACGGGTTCGAGGACGCGGCGTGGGAATGGATCCTTTCCTACAACTGGCCGGGCAACGTTCGCGAGCTGAAGAACGCAGTCGAGCGTGCGGTAATCCTCGCGCATGGCGACAAGATCAAGGCGAGCGACATCATGCCGCGCCACCTGCGCCGTGGTGAAGGCTCACCTTCGATCACTGTGCCTGCGGGAGCGACCCTCGCGGACGCCCGTCGGCAACTGGTGCTGCGCGCCTTCGCATCGACGAACGGCGACTACACCCGCACCGCGACGATTGTCGGAATGTCCGCCGCTGAAGTTCGCGCAGAGATTGCATCGCTGCTGAACGGAAAGCCCGAGGCAACCGCGAGTGGCTCGAACGGTGCACACGCACCAAAGGAAGCCGGGCCGGTCGCGGGCAAGGTGACGAAGCCGTCCAAGGCTGCGGCCCCTGCCGCCGCGAAATCAAAGGCGAAAAAGAAGTAAGCGCGGAATAGCGCTTCGCGAGACAACGGAACGCGACGGAGGACAGGTCTGATGAGATGGCGAACCAGAGATCAGTACGAGGATATCGACGAGCCTGATTTCCTCGACGAAGACGAGGAGTTTGACCCGCCGTATGTCGTGATCGAGAAGCGTGATATGGGTATCGGCTCCCTACTCCTCGGTATCGTGCTCGGTGCAGGAGCGGCGCTGCTGTTCGCTCCTCAGACAGGTGAGGAGACGCGTCGGGGAATAGCGCGCAGTGCGCGCCGGGTTCAGCAGAATGCACAGGGTTTTGTCGAGGATGTGAGCGGCAATGTCGCCGACAAATTCCGCGAGGTGCGGGACAGCGTTGAGGAGCGGATCGAGGCGACGCTCGACGCCGTCGACGACAAGAAGCGCAAAGTGTCGAACGCATATCAGGCGGGACGTGCGGCGGCGCGTGAGGCGCGTGGCGAGCTCGAGCAGCGCATCGCCGACACCAAAGCGACCTACAAAGAAAGCTAGTGCCGCAGCGCTCGCTGGCGGCCCGTATTGGGTGGCTGCTTCGCGACTACGCCAAGCGAGTCTGGGATAACAGCGGCGAAGACAACGTCTTCTTCCTAGCCGGCGGCATTGCATTCAACATCCTGCTTGCCGCCGTTCCTTTTTTTCTTTTGCTGGCCACCGGTCTCGTTTACCTGCTGAATCAGTCGCCTGACACGACCTCAGCCGAAGTCCTCACGATCGTCGACAAGTTTCTCCCACCGCACCCGCCGGGTGATATGGGACCCGCAGCCACCATCCTGAACGAGGTGATCAAGCGCAGCGGATCGTTGACGATATACTCCGCCATCGGTTTTATCTGGTTCTCGACGCGCCTGTTTGGGTCGTTGCGCACAGTGCTCGCCGCCATTTTCGACATTGATACGGACCGCGGCATTATCGCCGGCAAGATCTTCGACATCGAGATGACCATCGTCTCGAGCCTGCTGCTGGTCGCATACACTGCGCTGAGCGCATATCTGGCGATCGCTACAACGCGCGGCGTGTCGATCCTGGCGGATATCGGGCTTCGTAAGGAATTGATGGGACAGCTCGAATACAACCTCGGCCAGCTGCTCGCGTTTTCATTCATCGCGACGATGTTCTTTTGTCTCTACAAGTTCCTGCCACACCGCAAGATCCGATGGCGAACGGCCTTAATTGCCTCGTTATTCACTGCCGTGATGCTGGAGCTTGCCAAACGTGCGTTTTCTGCTTACGTGCGGTCATTCAATCCGGGGTCATTCTACAGCGGCACGGTCGCTGCATTAGTCCTCGTCGTAATCTGGGTCTACTACGCCTCCTTTATCTTCATTATCGGCGGCGAAGTGGCGCAGGTTTACGAGCTTCGGCGCGTGCGGAAAATGCAGCGTGAAGCTTTCGAGGACTGAGTAATAGTGGGATGGTTGCCGGATCTTCCGGCGAACACACTTCTGGAGGAGGCGCTCGTGCGCAAGTTCGCAGCAGTTGCGGCCGTCCTGGCCGTGGTCTCGATTTCGGCTTGCAAGAAGACTGGCGAAGGCGAGTATCAGGTTGAAAAGCCCGTAATCGGAACGCAGACGGACACGATTCACACTCCGTCGGTGGAGGTCGGAACCGACACTGCCAACGTGACGGTGCCGAAGGTTGAGGTGAAGAAAGACACCGCAGCGATCAAGGTCCCGACGGTCAAGGTGAAGAGCCCGAGCGATAACGCGAAGAAGCGGTAAGCAGCGTCTCGACTCCTCTGGAAAAGCCCCGTCAACCGACGGGGCTTTTTTTGGATTGGCTGCAATCCTCACTTAATCAGCAATGCATCGATGCACTTAGTCCTCAGGCCTCAGTCGTTGTGATATATTTAGGGCGCCCCAGGTCCCGGAGGGCGTTTGCCTGTTAACTCCGTCAGGACCCCGAAGGTAGCAGCGGCATGCGGTGTCAATCGTTGCTCCGTCAGGCCTGGGGTACTCCCGCCTCGCAATGTCCCTCGCTCTCGCCCGTAAATACCGACCCAAGACCTTCGCTGACGTCGCCGTCCAGTCGCACGTTTCCAATACGTTGCGTGGGGCGATCGCCAGGGGCAAAATCGCGCACGGGTATCTCCTTAGCGGTCCACGCGGCGTCGGCAAAACCACCCTCGCCAGAGTGCTGGCGATGGCGCTCAACTGCGAGAACAAGCGTGACGATGGTGAGCCATGTGGTGCCTGTGTCTCCTGCCAGCGCATCTGGAGTGGCTCCTCGAGTCTCGACGTCGTCGAGATCGATGCCGCGTCCAATCGCGGAGTCGATGACGCGCGCGACTTGCGCGAGCGCGCGATGTACGCCCCTTCCGGCGACGACCGCTACAAAGTCTACATCGTAGACGAAGCGCACATGCTGACGCGCGAAGCCTGGAACGCGCTGCTCAAGATTCTGGAGGAGCCGCCACCGCGCGTGGTTTTCGTATTTGCTACGACTGAACCACAGAAAATCGCTCAGTCCGCGGCGCCGGTTCTCAGTCGCCTGCAACGCTTCGATCTCAAGCGCATCGGACTCGGTGACATCACGCGTCGGCTTTCGAGTGTGCTCAAATCTGAAGGCGTTCAGATCTCCGAGGACGCCCTGGCGCTGATCGCGCGCGCGGCCGACGGTTCCATGCGTGACGCGTTGAGTCTCGCGGACCAGGTGATTGCGATCGGCGAAGGCCCGGTGACGGCCGAGCGTGTTCGAGAAGCGCTTGGCCTCGCTCCCGAAGATGAATTCATCAACGTGCTCGACATCATCGCCGACCATCGCGCAGGCGACGTGTTCACCGCGGTCAACAAGCTTGCCGACGCCGGTATCGATTTCGGCGTGTTTCTCTCCGGATTTGCCGACATGCTGCGTGCCCAACTGACCGTCGTGCTCAGCGATCGCGCTGACGGAGTATCCGCGCACGCGCTCGCCGCATTGCGTGAGCGCCGCGACAAGTTCACCGCAGGCGACCTGCTGCGCATGATCAGCGCGATCAACGAGCTCGAGCCCAATTTTAGAAAGAGTGGGCAGCAGCAGCTGCTAGTGGAGATGTTGCTGGTGCGCATGGCATTGCTGGATCGCACGGTGGCCCTCGAGGATTTGCTGAAAGGTCTCGGCGACACACGGAGCGAAGCCGCCGAAGCATCGGCACCCGTGCGCCAATCGCCGGCACCGCAGCCCACGACGCAGCGTCCGCGGCCAGCAACTCGCCCGGGCTACCCGCCGCAACTCGATGCGCCCAACGGGCCTCCGGCGGAGCCAACCAAGCAGAGTCTGCCGCCCGTCAACGAAAACCAGCTGCGCGAGATGAAACGCGCGATGGAAACCACAGCGCAGGATTCAAATCGCAGTCGTATGACGCCCGAGGCGCTCAAGGAGGAGCGCATTGGGATGCTGCGCCAGAAGGATCCGGCGCTTGGTGCCGCTATCGACGAGCTCGATCTGGAGCTGCTCGACTAATCCTTTCGTCCGAGAACATATGGCTGACTTCAGCAAGATTTTCGAACAAGCGCAGCAGATGCAGGCGCGTATGCAGCAGGTTCAGTCCGAGCTGGAAAAACAAACCGTGACGGCTGCGGCTGGAGGCGGGATGGTCTCCGTGGAAGCCGACGGCAAGGGGACGATCACCCGCGTCAAGATCGATCCAAGTGTCGCAGATCCGAAGGACGTCGAGATGCTCGAGGATCTTGTGCTGGTCGCCGTCAACGAGGCCCAGAAGAAAGCAGCAGAACTCGCCAAGACGGAAATGAGCAGGCTCGCCGGCGGTCTGAACCTGCCTTTTAAGCTGCCTTTTTAGTGGGCGCAATCGATGACCTGGCCTCAGAGCTATCCAAGCTGCCCGGGATCGGGCGGAAGACAGCGCTGCGGCTCACGTATCATCTCCTGAAGCAGTCGCCCGACCAATCCCACCGGCTGGCAGAAGCTCTGACCACCATGGCCGACAAAGTCAAACCCTGCCCGCAATGCTTCAACCTGACAGAGGAGGAATTGTGCTCCATTTGTCGTGACGCGCGCAGGGATACGGGAGTCATCTGCGCAGTAGAGGAAGCATCTGATATTGGCGCAATCGAGCGGTCTGGCGAATTCCGGGGCGTATATCACGTCCTGGGCGGACGCCTGTCCCCCCTCGACGGCATTGGCCCCGAGGATCTCACCATTCCGCAGCTGGAGTCCAGAGTGTCGGCCGGAGTCGTCCGCGAAGTGATAATTGCTACCAATCCAAGCATCGAAGGCGAGACGACAGCCCTCTACGTTCAGCGGAGGCTGGCGCGACACGCCGTCACCGTTACGCGTATTGCGCGGGGCCTGCCGGTTGGCGGGGACCTCGAGTACGCAGATGGCGTGACCATTGCCCAAGCGTTGACCGCAAGGAGGGCAATGTGACCAGACAGCACGGCGTGACTTTCGTTGCGGTGGGCTTCCTCGGAGGTATTGCTGCTGGCTCGCTGATGTGGAGCAGAATGCAACGCAATTGCCGCCGCAATCTGTTCTCGCGCAACCCGCTGTTCAGGGTTGCCGCGCTCGGCTACCTGCGGGGCCGACGGACCGTGAACACCGCTCAGCTGCTGCGCGAGTACGTGGCGTGGGAGCCGCGTCCTATTCTCAAGCATCGGGGCGCGCGCATGCTGAGACACCTCGAAGCAACGCTGTGACCGGAGCAAGATGACCGCCGGCACGGCCAACTGGTCGTTCACTCAGGACGACTTTACCGCTATAACTGAATCCCTGAAACGCTTCCTCGGTGAGACGAAGTCTCTCTGTGCGTTGCTCGTGGATCGCTCCGGACAGCTCGTCACCACCGTCGGTGACGCGCCTGGACTGGATACGACCGCGTTCGCGACGCTCACGGCGGCTGACTATAGCGCCAATGATCAGCTGGCGAAGCTCGTTGGCGAAACAGATTTCTCCAGCCTGTTTCATCAGGGCGAAAAATCCATTTACGTTGCCGACATCGCGCGGCGACTGCTGCTTGTTACAATCTTCGATTCCCGCACTACCGTCGGCCTCGTCCGTTTGCGCATGAAGAACGAGGTTGAGGAGTTGACGCAGTTGATCGATCGTGTATTCTCACGCGGTCGCAACGGCGACGCCGCGGATCAGCACGTGCTCCGCGGCGCGGATGAAGAAATCGACAAACTCTTCAACTGGTGAGGAAGAGCTAGACCGTGTCGATGATCAATTACGCCTCGCGCGAGATCAATTGTAAGATCGTTTACTATGGTCCCGGGCTTGGTGGCAAAACGACAAACCTCGAGCACGTCTACGGGAAGGTGAAGCCGGAGACGCGCGGAAAACTCATATCGCTCGCGACCGAAACCGAGCGCACTCTCTTTTTCGACTTCCTGCCCGTAGACCTCGGCACGATTCGCGGCTTCAAGACGCGCTTCCACCTCTACACCGTACCCGGACAGGTCTACTACAACGCCAGTCGCAAGCTGATTCTGAAGAACGTGGACGGCATCGTCTTCGTCGGAGATTCCCAAGCCGAGCGCATGGAAGCCAACCTCGAGTCGATGCAGAACCTCTACGACAACATGGCCGAGTACGGTTACGACCTTACGCAGATGCCGTTCGTGATTCAGTACAACAAGCGCGATCTGCCCAATGCCGCGCCAATCGAGGATTTGCAAGCCTCTCTCAACCCGGGCTGGGAAGTCGAGGATGCAGCGAAGCATCGGGTGCAGCCCGATCCTTATCACGCCGGTCAGAATCTGGTCGAGCAGCTTCCCGGCGGAGAGTGGATCGAGCGCGCGCCGTATTTCGAGGCGATTGCAGTGCAGGGCGACGGCGTGTTCGACACGCTCAAGGCAGTAAGCAAGCTGGTGTTGAAGGCGCTCGCCTAGAGACGTCGGAGGCCGCGGGTGAATCTGAATCTCCCGAACATGCTCACCGCCGGCCGTATACTCGCGGCGCCATTCATCGCCGCACTGCCATTCATCGCCTCGCCAACCGCGCGTGGTGTTGGCTTCCTGCTTTACGTGATCGCTGCAATCACCGACTACTACGACGGCTGGCTCGCCCGCACCAGGAATCTGATCACCGATCTCGGCCGCCTGCTCGATCCACTAGCCGACAAGTTGCTTTTGTTCGCTACCTTGATTCCGATTTTCGTGTTGATGGCGCCGCCAATGGATCCGCTCGTTCCGACACGCGCTGAAAGTGTCGATGCGGCGCGACTTCAGTTTCAAACGCCGTGGGGCAGCGTTGGCCTGCCGTGGTGGATAGCGGCGATCGTCATCGGTCGCGAGATCTTCATGACGATTTTTCGCCAGATAGCCGCGCGCCGTGGCGTGGTCATTTCCGCGATTGGGCCCGCCAAGTGGAAGACCGCGTTTCAATCGCTGTGGGTCGGATCGGCCTACTTCTGGTTCTTCGCGTCGACGACGGCGATTTCGGCTGGATGGAGTAGCGCGCCATGGCGGGCATTCGCTTACTTCAATGGCATCGTCGGAACACTGGCGATGATCGCCTCCGTTTTTCTGACGCTCTACTCACTCGCGCTTTATCTGAAGCGCTACTCAGGAGCACTCGCCGCTTGATCGCTCAGCGGGTCGAGCTCATCACCATTGGTGACGAGCTCCTCCTTGGTTTCACCATTGACACCAACTCAGCGCACATCTCGCGCGCTCTGGCAGCTGCCGGCGTACAAGTCGTGCGCCGCACTACAGTGAGCGACGAGGCAGATGCAATTGCGCAGGCGGTGCGCGAGGCGCTCGATCGAACAGGCGCTGTAATCACTACCGGCGGGCTCGGGCCGACCAGCGACGATCTCACCAAGCCCGCGATCGCGAAAATCTTCGGTCGCGAGATGCGAATGGACGAAGAGATCGCCTCAGCGCTCGAGAAGAGATGGCGCGCGCGGTTTCCCAACGGCACATTCCCGAAAACCAATCGCAGTCAGGCAGAGGTCCCCGAAGGAGCGCGGATCCTCACCAATCGGCACGGCAGCGCCCCGGGAATCTGGTTGGAGGACGACCGCGGCCGCTGGGTGGCGATGATGCCCGGCGTTCCGCGTGAGATGCGCGGAATGTTGGCCGAGGAGCTGCTACCCGCGATCGCTTTGCGCTTCCCGGATTCGGATAGCGCGGTGATTTCCGGAACGGTGCGCACAACGGGATTCGCCGAATCCGCGATCGCCGACGTTCTGGGACCTGATTTTCTGGCGCGACTTGGCGACGACTTCAAGGCGCTTTCACTGGCCTATTTGCCGGGTGTCGCTGGCGTTGACTTGCGTGTGACGGCGCGTGGAATGTCGAAGGAGCGTGCGGAGAGCTTGGTGGCCGATGCTGTATTGAAACTGCGTGAGCAGGTCTCGGCGTACGTCTATGGAGAGGGCGAGGATGATCTGGCGTCCATCGTAATTGGGCGTTGTCGCGATCTCGGGCTCAAGCTCGCTGTTGCGGAGAGCTGCACCGGCGGGCTGATTGGGGAGCGGATCACCAATATTCCCGGATCGAGCGACATTTTTGTCGGCGGCGTGATCGCGTACGACAACGCGGTCAAACTGAGCCTGCTCGATGTCAGCGCGAAGACCCTCGAGCGTACCGGCGCGGTCAGCGAAGAGGTTGCGCTCGAGATGGCGGCAGGAGTAAAACAGAGATTGAAGGCGGACATCGGCATTTCGGTGACAGGAATTGCCGGTCCGGGCGGCGGAACTACAGAGAAACCAGTCGGACTAGTGTGGATCGCCGTCGATGCGGGGGATCCAAAGGCACGCCGTTTTCATCTGATTGGTGATCGAGCGGAAATCAGACAACGCGCTGCGCAGGCCGCACTGGAGATGGTGCGACGGGCGCTCGCAACGGGTTAACTTACGCGCATGAAACACTCGAAGAAGAAGGGCCCTCATTCGGAATTGCCGGAGCAGGACGCGATGGGAACAGCAGATGATTTCGCGCGCGGCGGATCGAATCAGGGCGACGGTCAAAGCGGAGAGCCGTCCTTCGACTCTGGCGCCTCGGCGGGAACTCAGACTCCGCCTGCCGACGCGGCCACGACAGGTGCCGGCTCCAATCAAAGCGTGTCAGGCAGCGCACAGTCAGACCTAGCAGAAGAGCGGGATAGATACCTCCGGCTCGCAGCGGAATACGATAACTACCGAAAGCGCTCGGCGAAGGAACGCCAGGACGCGGGCGCGCGCGCTCAAGGCGACCTCGTGCGTCAGCTCGTCGAGGCTCTGGATGATGTCGCGCGCTTCGCGCACATCGATCCGTCCAGCACGGATGCGGCGACTGTTGTCCAGGGTGTCGACATGGTCGAGAAAAAGCTGTTGAAGGCGCTCGGCAATGCCGGGCTCGAGGTCATTAATCCGGTCGGCGAGACTTTCGATCCCGCGTTGCACGAAGCAGTCGCTACGGAGCCCACATCGGCGAAAGAGGATGACCACGTCGTATCGCGCGTGTACCAGCCAGGCTACGTCTTCAAGTCGCAGCTGCTGCGGCCCGCGCGTGTGGTGGTCAAGCAGTATCAGGGCTGAATCAAGCATCACACCCTAGATGCCCCAGACGAAAGACTTCTACGCCGTACTCGGCGTGCCGTCCTCTGCCTCCCAGGACGAAATCAAGAAGGCGTATCGTAAGCTCGCCAAGAAATACCACCCGGACGCCAACGCCAACGATCCCAAGGCGGGCGAGCGGTTCAAGGAGATTTCAGAAGCGAACAACGTTCTCGGCGATCCGGAGAAGCGCAAACAATACGACGAGATGCGCCGCCTCGGTGCGTTTGACGCCGGATTCGGCGGCTTCGGCGGCGGATTCGGATCCCGCGCACGCGGCGGTGCAGGCGGGGCGCGCGGGGGAGCCGGCGCGCAGCAGAACATCAACTTTCAGGATTTCGACATCGGCGGACTGGGAGGCCTCGGCGATCTTTTCAGCTCGATGTTCGGCGGCGAAACCCGTCAGAACGCGCGACAGCAGGCGCCGGAGATGGGGCAGACCGTCGAAGTTTCGCTCGACATCCCGTTCCGCACAGCTGCGCGCGGCGGAAAGGTGCCGATCGATCTCGAGGTGAGCGAAGAGTGCGGCACCTGTCACGGAACGGGCGCTGCTCCCGGCGCGTCGCTCAAGATTTGTCCGAATTGCAGTGGTCGGGGCGTGATCTCGTTCGGCCAGGGGGGCTTCGCCGTAAATCGCCCTTGTCCCGTGTGCCTCGGCAGAGGCCAGGTTCCGACGGAGCCGTGCCCGACCTGTCACGGCTCCGGTGAAGTGCGTGCTCGAAAAAAAGTACTGGTGAACGTGCCGACAGGAGTCGACACGGGTTCCAAGATTCGCCTCAAGGGGCAGGGCGGTAAAGGTACGCGCAACGGACCGCCCGGTGACCTCATCATCACGTTCAATGTGCTCGCCGACAAGTTCTACAAACGCGACGGGCTTGATGTGATCGCTGCGGTGCCGCTCAACATCGCTCAGGCGACGCTGGGAACGAAGATCAGCGTGCGCACGCTCGATGGAAAAAAAGTCGCGATCAGGATTCCGCCGGGTACGCCATCCGGCAAGCGGTTTCGGGTGCGGGGCCAGGGCATTCAGAAGGGTGAAAAGAAAGGCGATCTGATAGTGGAAGTCGCGATTCAGGTCCCTGAGAAGCTTTCAGAAGAGCAGGAAAAGATGATGAGGGAGTTTGCTGAATCGGGCGGCTTGAAGTACTGATTACCGAGAGAGCGCGATGAGGATCGGAATACTCGGCACAGGAATAGTCGGCAAAACACTCGGCACCGCACTGGCCAGGCGCGGGCACGAGGTGCGAATGGGCTCGCGCAAGGCCGGCGGTGAGAAGGCGAGAGCGTGGGTGAAGGAGTCGAGTGGAAAGACCTCGGAGGGATCGTTTGCCGACGCCGCGGGATTTGGAGAGATCGTCTTCAACTGTACGGCGGGACAGGCCTCGCTCGATGCGCTGCGTCAGGCCGGCGCTCTCAATCTGCGCGGGAAGATCCTCATCGATGTCTCGAACCCGCTGGACTTCTCGAAAGGAATGCCGCCGACGCTGTCAGTCTGCAACAATGACTCGTTGGGCGAGCAGATTCAGAAGGCGTTCCCCGATTCGCACGTCGTGAAGACTCTCAACACGGTGACGACGGCGGTAATGGTAGATCCTTCGATCATTCCCGGCACGCACACGATGTTCATCTCAGGTAACGATGCGAACGCAAAGAACGCGGTGACCAAACTCCTCAAGGAGGAGTTCGGCTGGAAGGAGATCCTCGATCTCGGCGACCTGAGTGCCGCGAGAGCGCAGGAGATGTATCTACCGTTATGGCTGCGGCTGTACATGAGGCTGCAGACCGCGAACGTGAACATCCACGTCGTTCACGCCCGGACCTGATCGCCAGTTATGTCGCCTCGGTAAGCAGCTAAAGGCGTCGGATCCAGATATTCCGATAACGTATCGGATTGCCGTGGTCCTGCAGCGCCAATGACTCCTGCGGGCCGTGGGCGATGTAGACCGGCGCGCGATCGTGATAGGTGAGGCCGTAGACCTCGACGTTGTTCTGAATCAGAACTCCGTTGTGCAGGACAGTGAACCGCGCGCGATCCACGACTTTCCCCATCTCGTCGAACCGTGGCGCGTGAAAGATGATGTCGTACGCCTGCCACTCACCCGGCTTCCGCGACGCATTTACGAGCGGTGGGTATTGTTTGTAGACCGAGCCGGCCTGTCCGTGATAGTAGGTCTCGTTCTGATACGAGTCGAGCACCTGCACTTCGTACCGTCCCATCAGGAACACTCCGCTGTTCCCACGTTCCTGACCTTCGCCCTTCACCACCGACGGCGTCGCCCATTCGATGTGCAACTGCACATCGCCAAACTTCTCGACACTGGCTATCCCCCCGGTGCCAGGGTTCACTTCCATGTACCCGTCGCGAACGATCCATTTGGCCGGACCGCCGTTATCGGTTCGCCAATGAGACAGATCCTTGCCATTGAACAACACAATCGCGTCAGACGGCGGATCGGTGTTGGTGACTCCGGGCGTGACAATAGCGGGCGCTGTCTTCGGCGGCGGATATGGCGGAGACGCCTCAGGAGCCTGCGCGGCTGCCGTGGTGACGGCGAGGGCAGCCGCGGTCAGTGCTACGCAGTAGCTCACCATGGCAGCTGCGGCGAACGGAAGTAATTCCAGCCGAGGTAGTGCCAGCGCGGCTCGTGTGTGACGATACGAGAGCGGAAGCTCTCCCAGTTGCGTGCGGATTGGGGGCTCCATCCAATTTCCGCAACGGCGGGCATTCGTGGCAGCGCCAGGTAGAACACCGCGCCGATGTTTCGAAGCGTTTCGCTCCAGATTGGGGCTTCGACGCCAAGGATATTCTGCTCGCTGACGCCCTTGAGATACATCGCCGGGTCCCAGTCGTAGGCGTCGCGCTCTTCTATGAATGCGGCCCAGTTCAAACCTAGTTCGGTGGCAGGAGTGTACTTCATGTCGAGGTAGATCTTGTTCGACGGCGACATGATCAACTTCGCTCCCTGTGCAACAGCGGCAGTCGCTGAATCGCTCTTCCACTGCTGGGCGATCGTAGTGGGGAGCAGGTGTGCTTTGGTGATTTCCTCCCACCCAATCATCTTCTTGCCGTACTTGTTGACGATGGCCTGAGCGCGCTCGACAAACTTCACATACTGCTGGTTCGTCAGCGTTTGGACTTCGTCGCCGCCGATATGGAAGTACGGTCCGGGAGTCATCGCGCTGATCTCGCGGACGATGTCGTCGACGTAGGCGTAGGTCTCTTCCTTGTCGACGCAGAGACTGCTCCAGCCCACATCGGTTCCGGTGTAGGGACCGGTCTGGCGTGCGCTACATCCGTACTCGGGATATCCAGTCAGACCGGCGTTGCTGTGCGCCGGCATGTCGATTTCCGGAACGATGGTGATGTAACGGGCGGCAGCGTAACGGATGATGTTCTGGTAATCCTGTTGTGTGAAAAAACCGCCGGGACCGCCGCCAACCTGCGTCATGCTTCCGACCTCGGTGAGCTTCGGCCGAGAGTTTAGCTGAATGCGCCAGCCCTGGTCATCGGCGAGATGGAGGTGCAGCACATTCATTTTGTACATCGCCAGCAGGTCGATGTACTGCTCGACTTCGCGGGGTGTGAAAAAATGTCGTGCGACGTCAAGCATCGCTCCGCGCCACACGAATCGCGGATAGTCGGTGATCGTAAGCGCAGGAATCGACCACTGGTTGCGATCGACTCCCATCTCGGATTCAATGTCTACCGGCAGCAACTGCCTGATCGTCTGGGTAGCGTAGAAAAGCCCGGCCGGGCCGTTCGCCGCCACTCGCACCGAATCGGGCGTGACCGTCAGTTGGTACCCTTCATTGCCAAGCGTCGCGTTGCCGGAATTCAGTCGCAACACGATTGCGCCGGGAGTCGCGGGCCCGCTCACCACGGTCACCGGGTAGCCGGTTGGCGGACCAATCAATGCTGCCAGCTGCTCTCCGATTGCAGTCACCTCCGCATTCCCTGCGTCGACGACGATATTGGAGGTCCGCTGCAGGGTGAACGAGGCGCCTGCGGTATACGCCATCGCAACGGGCGCTGGAACCAGTTGCGGCGTCCGCGTTACCGGACTTGGGGCGGTAGCGGGCTTTGGAGCGCATGCTGCGCTCACAATTGCACCAGCTACTACAACGACACGCAGTCGGTCCTGCAGCAATCCAATCACACGCATGACGCCGGGCTCCCTCTGTAAAGGTTCGCCCGGCGAAGATGCCGAGCGTTTATGCCGCTAATACGGGAAGTGCAGTGCGACGCGGACGCGCGGACTCGATAAACCCGCCGCCCAGAACGCGCTCGCCGTCATAGAGTACCACGGACTGGCCCGGCGTGATAGACGATACCGGCTCGTCGAGCGCGATTTCCAGTTCGTCTCCATCGATGCGGACGATCTCCGCCCGCGCGAGGCTGGCGCGATGCCGCACCCGAACACTGATCTGGGTGCCGAGGGGTGGTCGCTTGGCCAGCCAGTTGATTTCGCGCGCAATGAGTCCGCTGCCGAGAAGCTCGTCGCGGGTGCCGATAACGACCGTACGCGTTTCAGGCCTGATGGCGATGACGTACATCGGCTGCGGGAAGCCGCCGGGTACACCGCGCCGCTGGCCGACGGTGTAACGCGCGAATCCGCCGTGCTCGCCGATGACAGCTCCATTCGAGATCATGATGGGACCGGGCTGCAACGCGGGTGCATCGGCGGGCAGACGCGATTCGAGAATCCGCATGTAATCGCCGTCGGGAACGAAACAGATTTCCTGGCTCTCCGCCTTGTCAGCGATTACCTCTAACCCCATTGCATGCGCCAGCGCTCGGGTGCGAGGCTTGTCGAGATCTCCAACAGGCAGCAGCATCCTCTGCAGCACCGCGCGATCGATGCCCCACAGGAAGTAGGTCTGGTCCTTATTGGCGTCGACGCCGCGATGCAGCTCGCCATTTACTATCCGCGCGTAATGACCGGTTGCTATCCACTGCGCGTCAACGCCGTCCGCCTTCTTCAGAAAGTCGCGGAACTTTGTGAAAGTGTTGCAGCGAACGCAGGGAATTGGCGTTCGGCCACGAGCGTATTCTTCGACGAAGTTGTCTACCACGTCGTGGCTGAATCGGCTTTCCAGGTTCAGTACGTAGTGCGGAATGCCGAGCTGTTCGCAAACCCGTCTCGCATCGTTTACCGAATCGAGTGAGCAACAGGGACGATCGGGCACGTCGGTGCCATGGCAGAACAGCTTCATGGTTGCGCCGATGACGTCGTAGCCCTGCTCGACGAGGATCGCGGCGGCAACGGACGAATCGACGCCGCCGGACATCGCGACGAGAACTCTTTCTTTTGACATCACTGCGCCGTTGTCAGCTGCCGGGCCTTGGCGACCAGAGAGGGGAACACGTCGATCACTCGGTCGATGCACTCGTCGGTCGTCAGAATGCCGAGGCTCATGCGAACGGCAGCACTCGCCAGATCGGGTCGCACGCCGATTGCGCTGAGGACGTGAGACGCGTCGATGCTTCCGCTCTGACACGCCGAGCCGCCGGAGCATGCGATGCCGCGGAGATCGAGAGCCATCAACAAGGATTCGCTATCGGTGCCTGGAACCGAAACGTTGGTGATGTGCGGCGCGCGCTCAGCTCCGCGGCCGTGAATGACTGCGTCGGGCACTTTCTCGACAATACCGGCCTCGAGCTTGTCACGCAGCTTCTGCAGCCGCGCGCAATGGGCTTCACATTCCGCGAGGGTCAGCTCGGCGGCGCGCGCCAGACCGACGGCTGCGGCCACGTTCTCCGTGCCGGGCCGACGGCCGCGGTCCTGGGTGCCGCCGTGCAACAACGGCTCGAGCTCGGTGCCGCGCCGAATGAACAGCGCGCCGATTCCCTTCGGTGCACCGAACTTGTGGCCCGAGATCGTCAGCAAATCGAATAGCTGCTTCTGTGCGTCGATCTGCACTTTGCCGAATGCCTGCACAGCGTCGGTGTGAAAGATCGCGCCACGCTGCTTGGCCTTCGCCGCGAGCTCTGGTATCGGCTGAACGGTTCCGATCTCGTTGTTGACCCACATCATTGAGCAAACTGCGACTTGCTCATCGACGAGTCTGTCGAATGATCCGCGGTCGACGACTCCATCCTTCGTCATCGCGAGCAGGCGCTCTTCGGCGCCTTCATCCGCTGCCTGATGGACGGCTCCGAGTACTGCTTTGTGCTCGATCGGGGTGCACGCGATGGCGTGGCGACCCTTCGCCTTCAGCGCGCGCCAGGCGCCCAGAATGGCGAAGTTGTCAGCCTCGGTGCCGCCGGAGGTGAAGCAGATCTCGTCCGGACGTGCTCCTAGACATCGGCCGACTCGCTCCCGGGCCTCGTCCAGCGCTGCGCGCGCTTCGCGTCCCCACCGATGGGTACTGGACGGGTTTCCGAAACGTGGGCCGTAGAACGGCTTCATCGCCTCGAAAACCTCATCGCGCACCGGCGTGGTGGCAGCGTGGTCGAGATACACAGGGTTTGGCATAGACGAAATTTAGCTCATCCCTTGAAGAATTTGCTCCGCACTTCCCAGAGCTTGGGGAAGAAACGTTGCGAGACTGTTCTCTGCAGGTATTTCGAGCCCAGGGTTCCACCCGTACCCGAGGTGCCGGGGCCGATTATACGCTCGACGAGCTGAACGTGAAGAAAGCGCCACATGGCGAATCCCTGCTCATACTCCAACAGACTCTCGGCCAGCATCTGCAGCGGGCGCTGATTCGGCTCGGCGTATATCTGTTCGAGTGTTACCTCGTGTGCAGAAAGAAGCTCGTCGAACAATTGCTGCAGGGTCGGTCTCGACAGCGCTTGCAGGACGAGAGGTGCGATCTCTCCATGCTGCTTCAGCACCTGCATGAAATGCTCGTCCCGCATTCCCGACATCGCTTCGATCGCGCGGACTTGTACACTTTGCGATCCGCTCGAGGTTCCGAGATAGCCGCGAAACTGGGCGAACCGCTGCGGCGGAAGCGTCTCCAAAGCCGATAGCTGGCCGGTGACGATGTGTACCAGAGCGTTGACGCGCTTGACCGCATTAAGTGCACCGAGCGTGTCATGCGCTTGAAGCAGCTCAACGAGATGTTCGAGCTCGTGAATTATCAGCTTGAACCACAGCTCGCTCGCCTGATGCACGATGATGAACAACAACTCGTCCGGGTGCTCCGGCCGCGAAAGAGGCCGTTGTAGCGAGAGCAATTCATCGAGCGCGAGATAGGAAGGATAAGTGACGTCGCCTTCGGACTTGGCGGATTTCTTCGGCTTGCCGGTCAAAACGTCGACACCTCGAGTGCCGACACATCATCGACCCGCATTGTCTCGGTTGTGTAGAATGGCTCGCCGTAGCGACACCTGATGAGGGAGCCGTAGTGCGCCGCGTGGTGGCGAATCAGTTCCGCGAGCGGCTCGCCATTCGGATATACCTCGCCGGCCTGTACCGCCTCACCGAACTGTGATTCGTACGCCGCAATCGCCTGGAGTTTCTTGTCGAAAGACTCGCTGATGTCGACCACGAATGTCGGCTTCTGATAGTCTTCGGGAACCGACAATGTGTGGAT
>Ga0136846_1231842_pt1 | contig 29819 bp, 23 predicted proteins | sample HopSoiMetagenom2_FD_96841 | JGI IMG/M metagenome (GOLD analysis project Ga0136846, IMG submission 96841) | Grasslands soil microbial communities from Hopland, California, USA - 2 Assembly 2016 (version 4) | ecosystem: Environmental > Terrestrial > Soil > Grasslands | place: USA: Hopland... | reverse complement strand
GCCGACGCCTTCCAGATCTTCTACCTGGGCATCAACGCCGGCGTGATCGCCGCGCCGCTGATCGCGGGTACGCTGGGCGAGAAGGTGGGCTGGCACTACGGGTTCGGCGTGGCCGGCGTCGGCATGCTGATCGCGCTCGCCATCTACCTCTTCGGCCGCCGCTATCTGCCGCCCGAGGCGCCCGTCAAGCGTGTCGACAAGGCCGCGCGGGTGCGGCTCACGGCGAACGAGCGCCGCACGGTGATCCTGCTTCTGCTGCTGATCCCGGTGCTCACGGCCTCGGTGCTGTGCAACCAGCAGATCTTCAACGCCTACCTGGTCTGGGCCGACACCCAGGTGAACCTGACCTTCGCCGGCCAGAGGGTGCCCACCACCTGGCTGATCACCCTGGACAGCGTGGCCTCGGTCTCCTTCCTCGCCGGCATGGTGATCTTCTGGCGCGTCTGGGCGAAGCGCTTCAAGGAGCCGGACGAGATCGGCAAGCTGACCATCGGGACCTTCATCTCCGTGGCGGGCGTGCTGTGCCTGGCGGCCGGCTCGGCCGTGGCCGCCGCGACGGGGACCAAGGTCAACATCCTGTGGTGCGTGGCCTTCCACGTGCTGAACTCGATCGCCTTCGCCAACATGCTGCCGGTGTCGCTGGCGCTCTATGCGCGGGCGGCCCCGAAGGCCCTGGGGGCAACAATCATCGGCGTCTACTACCTGCACCTCTTCGCCGGAAACCAGACCGTCGGCATCCTGGGCGGCCTGCTCGAGAAGATGCCCGCCACCCAGTTCTGGCTGATGCACGCCGGCATCGCGGCCGCTGCCGGCGTAGTGTTCCTGCTGGTCGGGCGGGTCTTCGCGCGGCTGCTGAGCCACGAGAACACAGCCGGAGCAGCAGCGGCCCAACCGGCCTAGCGGTCGGGGGGGCGGTTGCACTAAAACCGCAAAGCGGGCGGCTAGCTCAGCTGGTCAGAGCACCTGGTTTACACCCAGGGGGTCGGGGGTTCGAACCCCTCGCCGCCCACCAGCCTTCGCGCCAGGCGGCGCATCGAGCGCGAGGAGCGCGTATGAGGTTTGCTGCAATCGTCTTGGCCGCAGCCGGTCTGCTGCTCACCGCGTTCGCGCCAGCCCCCGCGCCCGGCTACCACCTGGAGGCCAAGGTCGCGCTGCCGGATGGCGGCTGGGACCTGGCGAGCTTCGATGCGGCGACGGGGCGGGTCTATCTGGCGCGGACCGACGCGCTGGATGCGCTGGACGTGGCCTCGAACCAGGTCAGCAAGCTTGCGCCCGCCACCCGCGGCCATGCGGCGGTCGCCATCAACGGCGGGGCCGAGGTGCTGCTGACCGACGGCGGGACCGATATGGCGCGGATCTTCGACGCCAAGTCGGGGGCGCAGGTCGCGGCGATCCCGACCGGCAAGAGCCCGGACGCGGCCCTGCTGGACCCGGCCAGCGGCCTGGCCCTGGTGATGAACGCCCGCAGCGGCGAGGTGACCCTCATCGATCCCAAGACCCACGCGGCGGTCGGCAAGATCGAGGTCGGCGGCTCGCTGGAGCTGGCGGCGGCCGACGGCAAGGGCCGGGTGTTCCTGAACGTCGAGGACAAGAACGAGCTGGTGGTGCTGGACATCAAGGGCCGCACGGCCAAGCACGTAGCCCTGGCCGGGTGCGATGGGCCGACGGGCATCGCCTACCTGGCGCTCTCGCACCGGGTGCTGTCGGCCTGCGCCAACGGCGTGGCCATCCTCACCGACGCGACGACCCTGAAGTCGGCCGGCAGCCTGGCCATCGGCAAGGGGCCCGACACGGCGCTCTATGACCCGGTGCGCCACCGCGCGCTGGTGCCGTGTGGCCGCTCGGGCGACCTCTGGGTGTTCGAGGACAGCGCCAAGGGTGTGAAGCCGCTCGGGGCCGTGCCGACCCAGGTGGGCGCGCGGACCGCGGCCCTGGACCCCAAGAGCGGCCGCGTCTACCTGCCGGCCGCCGACTATGGCCCGCCCGCCACACCCGGCGGCCGTGCGCCGATCAAGCCGGGCAGCGTGGTGATGGTGGTGATGGCTCCATGAGGCGCTGGCTGGCCGCCGTGCTAGGCGCCTTCACCGCGAGCGCGGCCCAGGCGGAGCCTGCGACCGTGCAGGCCTACATGTCCCAGCCGCAGGTGAAGGCGGACGCGCGCATCGCCTATGGACCGGCGCCGGCGCAGGTGGTGGACCTGTTCCTGCCGAAGACGCGCGGGCCGCACCCCGTGGTGATCCTGATCCACGGCGGTTGCTACCTGGCCGAATACCGCGGCCTTGCGGAGAGCAGCGGCGTGGCGGCGGACCTCGCCCGGCGCGGCTACGCGGTCTGGAATGTCGAGTACCGCAAGCTGGGCGAGCCCGGCGCGGGCTATCCCGGCACCTTCCTCGACGTGGCCGAGGCGGTGGACCGTCTGCGCACCGAGGGGCCGAAGTACCAGCTGGACACCCGCCGCGTGCTGGCGCTGGGCCACTCGGCTGGCGGGCACCTGGCGCTATGGGCGGCGTCGCGGGCGCGGCTGCCGCGCTCCAGTCCGCTGTGGCGCGCCGACCCCTTGCCGATCCGCGCCGTGGTCAGCCTGGGCGGCATCGGCGACCTGAAGGGCCAGGCCAGCGTCTTCGGCGGCGCCTGTGGACCCGAGCCGATCCCGCAGGTCATTGGCCTGGCGACCCGGCCCGACGCCTATGCCGACACCTCGCCGGCCGAGCTGCTGCCCAGCGGCGCGCGCGTGGTGATGATCTCGGGCGCCTTCGACCACGTGATGCCGCCGTTCACGGGCTGGGCCTACGTGCAGCGCATGCGCAAGGCCGGCGACTCCGCCGACGTGATCGCCATTCCGGACGCGGGGCACTTCGACGTGATGATCCCGACCACCGCCGCCTGGCAGGTGGTCGCCGGAGTGGTCGGCCGCGAAATGGCCCGGCTGCGCTGAGCATGCGCTATCGGGCGCTGGGCCGCACCGGGCTCTCGGTCTCCGAACTGGGCTTCGGCTGCGCCAGCTGGTGGGGCAAGCCGCGCTTCGACGAGGCCACGGCGCTCAGCCTGGTGCATGAGGCGATCGATGCCGGCGTCACCCTCTTCGACACGGGCGCCAGCTATTCGGCGGGCGAGGCCGAGCCGCGGCTGGGCCGGGCGCTGGCGGGGCGCGACATCTCGCGCCTGGTGATCGCCACCAAGGCCGGGACCTTCCACGCGGGCGGCGGTCGGATCGGGCGAGACATGCGCCCCGCCGCCATCGTGGCCAGCGCCGAGGCCAGCCTGCGCAATCTGGGCCTGGAGGTCCTCAGCCTACTGCAGCTGCACGGACCCGCGGCGTCCGAGCTCACCGACGAGATGCTGGCCGCGCTGGACGGCCTGAAGGCGAGGGGGTTGGTGCGGGCCGTCGGCTTGAACAGCTTCGATCCGGCGGTGGTGGAGCACGCCGTGGGGCTGCCGCAGATCGACGTCGTGATGGTGGACTACAATGTCCTGCGGCCCGAGCGCGAGCCGCTGATCGCGCGCGCCGCGGCGGCGGGCAAGGGCGTCCTGGCCGGCATGCCCCTGGCCATGGGCCACACTCGCCCGCTGCTGGCGCGGCTGAAGGGGCCGCAGGACCTGTGGTACGCCGCCCGCGCCCTGGCCCACCACCGCCAGGAGCTGGCCCGCGGGCGCCGCTTCGGCTTCCTGCACCGCCTGCCGGACATGACAGGCTCGCAAGCCGCCCTGGCCTATGTCCTGGCCAATCCTCACGTGAACGCGGCGGTCTTCGGGGCCACGCGGCCCGAGCACCTGCGCGAGAACCTAGCCGCCTCAAGCCTGCGGTTGGAGCCGGGCGTCCTGGCCCGCATCCACGCCGCGCAGCGCGCCGGTTCGTGACGTCACGGAACGGCTTCCACCGGCCCGCGGCCGGAGTCATGCTCAAGGGAAATGAACAACGATAACCTAGGCAGGAAACCCATGGCTGACGTCCCCGCCGACCTCGAGGCTGTCCTGAAGGATGCGCACCTGCCGGCCCTGATGACGGCCCTGGTGCAGATGACCGGGGACTTGGGCTGGCTGAAGCCGGAATGGACGCCGGTCTACAACCCCCTGTCGCGCGGCGATCCGGGCCTGCCGGAGGAGGAACAGGCCAAGATCCGCAAGCAGGCCGCCGCCGCCATCGCCGAATACCTCGCCGGCAAGCCCCTGCAGATGCCGAACCCGCCGCTGGACGTGCTGCGCAAGCAGATGGACTTCGTGGGCGGCGCGCCGATCCCCGAGCAATATGTCGACTTCCTGGTGGACGAGCTGGTGCTGAAGGGCCGTTCGACCAAGGAGCCCCACTTCGACACGCCGCGGCTGAAGGAGGCCGCCCGCAAGCTGAACGTGCTGGTGATCGGCGCCGGCATGTCGGGCCTCTTGACCGGCATCCGCCTCAGCCAGGCGGGCGTGCCGTTCGAGATCGTCGACAAGAACCCCGACGTGGGCGGCACCTGGTTCGAGAACTCCTATCCCGGCTGCCGGGTCGACAACTCCAACCACATGTACAGCTACTCCTTCGAGCCCAGCCACGAGTGGCCGCAGCACTTCTCGCCGCAACCGGTGCTGCTGGAGTATTTCCGCGGCATCGCCGCCAAGTACGACCTGAAGACGCACATCCGTTTCGAGACCCTGGTCGAGAGCCTGACCTGGGACGAGGCCAAGGGCGTCTGGCGCGCCCAGCTGAAGGGCAAGGACGGCAAGACGGAGACCGTGGAGGCGCGCGCCGTCGTCACCGCCGTGGGCCAGCTGAACCAGCCGCGCATGCCCGACATCGAGGGCCTGGCCAGCTTCGCCGGGCCCGCGTTCCACTCTGCCGAGTGGCGCCACGACGTGGAGCTGGCCGGCAAGCGGGTGGGGGTGATCGGCACCGGCGCCTCGGCCTATCAGTTCGTGCCGGAGATCGCGCCGCAGGTGGCGCACCTGACGGTCTTCCAGCGCAATCCGCCCTGGGGCCTGCCCGTGCCGCACTACCACGAGGACGTGCCGGAGGGGATGAAGTGGACCCTGGAGCACGTGCCGTTCTACGACAAATGGTACCGGTTCTGGCTGTTCTGGATGACCACCGAGGGCTTCCTGCCCATGGTCAAGACCGACCCGACCTGGAACGGCCCGCCCACGGCCGTGGGGCCGGACAACGCCATGCTGCGCGAGATGGCGGTGGCCTCGTACCAGGCCCAGCTCGCCGACCGGCCCGACCTCCTGGACAAGGTGACGCCGCAGTATCCGATCGGCGGCAAGCGGGCGGTGCTGGACAATGGCGTCTGGCTGGGGGCCCTGAAGCGGCCGAACGTGGAGTTGGTCACCGACAAGGTGGCGAAGATCACGCCCAAGGGCGTGGTCACCGCCGACGGCCAGGAGCGCGAGTTCGACGTCCTGATCTACGGCACCGGCTTCCAGGCCTCGAACTTCCTGTCGTTCCTGAAGGTCAAGGGCCGGGGCGGGCGCGACCTGCACGACACCTGGGGCGGCGATGCGCGGGCCTATCTGGGCATGACCCTGCCGGGCTTCCCCAACTTCTTCATGATCTACGGGCCCAACACCAACATCGTGGTCAACGGCTCGATCATCTTCTTCTCGGAGTGCGCGGTGCGCTACATCGTAGGTGCGGTGAAGCTGCTGGCCGAGACCGGCGCGCAGGCGATGGAGCCGAAGCAGGCGGTGTTCGACGACTTCAACCGCCGGGTGGACGAAGCCAACGCCGGCTGGGCCTGGGGGTCGCCCAACGTCTCCAGCTGGTACAAGAACAGCTTCGGCCGCGTCAGCCAGAACTGGCCCTTCGGCCTCATCGACTACTGGCGCGCCACCCTCGCCCCGAACCCCGACGACTTCGTCCTGGAGCGCGAGCGCGAGCCGGTGGCTTAGGGCGGGCGAAAGGCTCGTTGCCCGTACCCCTCATCTCTCTCCCTCGTCATCACCGGGTTTGTCCCGGTGACCCATGAACACCGATGTCCGGTTGGGGAAACGCAGCGTGGCCACCGCTGACCCCCCTGTGTTGCGGGTGCGCATGGGTGGCCGGAACAAGCTCGGCCATGACGAACTTTAAGTGTATCCAAAGAGTTTTGGGATTCTCCTAACCTACCGTCAGCGCCAGGAGGGCGAAGGAGGCCAGCCAGTGCTCGCCCATGTAGTCGCCGGCCACGTGGGGCAGGCTGGCGGCGAGATGCTCACGCGCCGAGCCTTCCGCAACCGCGCGCACGGAGTGGTCTGAAGGCAGCGCAGCGGCGACTTCGCGCCAGCACCAGGCGCGCGAGAGGTTCACGCCGTCCAGGTGGGCCATCTTGCCGTCGCTGCGGTCCGGGGAGACCGCCGGCGTGAAGAGGCTGGCCGGCGTCCGGTCGGCGGCGCGGGGCAGGTAGGCGGCGAACCAGGCTGGGAAGCCCTCAGCGTCGATGCGGGCCATGAGCGCCGCCGTCATCAGCGTCGGCGACAGGAAGTCGTCCAGCGACGGCTCCCAGGCGTTGGCGTCGCGATCCTGGCCGTACCAGGTCAGCGCGCGATCTCGGGCGGCCGCCGCCAGCGCCGCCGAGGGATAGTCGGCGGCCAGGCGCAGCGCGAAGGCGGTCGAGGAGTGGACGCCGGTCCGGATGGGGTAGGTCGCCTTGGGCAGGAATTCCAGGAACCGGCGCTCGAACGCATTCGCGAGGGGCTGCTGCGTCGCCGCCCAAGGTGCGTCATGCCTTAGGAGCTCCGCCTGCAGCTTGAGCAGCCAGGCCCAGCCGTAGGGGCGCTCGAAGCCCCGCGCAGAGGGGCGGGCCAGGTACGTGACCTCCGCCGCCACCTTCTCCGCCGTGAAGGCCGCATCGAACAGGGCGCGGATGGCCGGCGCCTCCGGCGTCCCGGGCTCGAGACGCAGCAGGCTGGCCAGCAGCCAGTAGCCGTGGACGCAGGAGTGCCAGTCGAAGCTGCCGAAGAAGATCGGGTGCAGCTCGCGCGGGCCGCGGGCGTCGGCGGGGCCGTCCAGCACATGGTCCAGCTTGTTGGGGTACTCGCGGGCGACGTGTCCCAAGGCGATGCGGGCGAACTGCGAGGCCAGCTGCGGCGTGAGGCGGTCCGGCGGCTCAATGGGGGAAGGCGAGGACATACATCAGCACCATGTTGGCGATCAGGAGCGGGATCGCGCTGGGGATCTGGGCCTTGATGACCGCGTAGCGGTCCGGCAGGTCCAGCAGCGCCGCCGGCACCAGGTTGAAGTTGGCCGCCAGCGGCGTCGAGAGCGTGCCGCAGAAGCCCGACAGCATGCCGATGGAGGCGACGATGGCGGGGTTGCCGCCAAAGCGGTGCACGAGGATCGGCAGGGCGATGCCTGCGGTCATCACCGGGAAGGCGGCGAAGGCGTTGCCCATGATCAGGGTGAAGGCGGCCATGCCCAGGCAGTAGACGGCGACGGCCACCGGCAGGGCGTCCATCGGGATCCAGGCGGTGACCAGGCGGCCGATCACGTCGCCGACCCCGGCCAGGGCGAAGATCGCGCCGAGGGCGGCCAGGAACTGCGGCAGCAGCGCCGCCCAGCCGACGGTGTCCATCAGCCGCCGGCCTTCCTGCAGCGGGGCGATCCACGGCTGGCGCAGGAGGATGAGGCCGACGGCGGTGGCGATGACGGCCGCCAGGGCCAGGGAGATCAGGGTCGCCTGCTTGGGGTCCAGCAGCGGCCCGCCGTGGACCTGTAGCGGCTTCAGCACCAGCACGCCGAAGGCCACCACCAGCGGCAGGGTCAGGGCCGGGATGAACAGGCGATCGCCGAAGCGCTGGGCCAGAGCCTGCCGCTCTTGCGGCGAGGTGGTGGGCGGGTCGCTGCGCCCGAGGCCGCCCAGCCCGGCGATGAGGGCGAGGCCGAGCACCAGGATCCCGTTGCCCAGGTTGCCCAACCGGTCGCCCGCCAGGAAGCTCAGCGCCACCAGGCCCCAGAAGGCGGTGTTGCCGTAGCGCCTGGGGTTGGCCCGGTCGCCGGCGCTCAGCACTGCGAAGGTGGCGAAGACGACGCCGGCCAGGTCGTAGACGACGGCGAGCTTGATCATGGCCGGGGCCTGCGGCTGGCGCGGTCGAACAGCAGCAGCCGGCCGGCATGGATCAGGAAGGCCACGAGGGCTGTGGGGATGGCCCAGACCGAGAGCTGGATCGGGTCGAGGGTGATGCCGGCCGTGGCCAGGAAGCCCACCATCAGCAGGATGGAGCCGATGGCGATGAAGATGTCCTCGCCGAACAGGAGGCCCATGTTGTCGGTGGCCGCGGCCAGGGCCTTGATGCGCTGGCGCTGGGCCGCGTCCAGGGGCCCGGCGTCGCGCTCCAGCGCCGCCTCGGCCATGGGTGCGATCATGGGGCGGACACTCTGGGTGGGTCCGGCGATGGAGGTCAGCCCGAGGGCGGCGGTGAGCTGGCGGAACACCAGATAGCCGATCAGGAAGCGGCCGGCGGAGAGGCCGCGGAAGCGCGCGATCAGGTCGCGCGCCCGCTCGCGCAGGCCGGCTCGCTCGACCACGCCCACCACGGGGAGGACGAGGTAGACGGCGCTGACGAAGCGGTTGTCGTTGAACGCCTTGCCGAAGGTCTCCAGCACCTCCACCGGCGAGCGGCCCGCGGCCAGGCCGGTGATGAAGGCCGCGCCCACCACCACCAGCAGCGGATTGAGCCGGGCGGCAAAGCCGACGACCACGGCGGCCACGCCCAGGAGTGTCAGCATGCGTGGCCCCGTCCAAACTCGGGCGTATTGGACCTGCTTCGCTAGAGCGCGTCCAGGCTGGCTTGAAGCAAGCCAGCCTGGATGAACGTGCTCGCCTCTAGCGCCGGGCAAGCCAGGCGTCGGCTAGCGCCAGGAAGCCTTCAACGGGGATCACCTCGGCGCGGGCCTGGGGGTCGAGGCCGGCCTCGCGCGCCAGGGCCTCGCCGCCCAGCGCCTTCAGGCTGGCGCGCAGCATCTTGCGGCGCTGGCCGAAGGCGGCGGCGGTGATGGCCTGCAGGGCGTCCAGGCGGCGCGGCTCCGGCCGTTCGGCGCGGGGTTCCAGCCGCACGACGGCCGAATCCACCTTGGGCGGCGGGGTGAAGGCGCGGGCGGGGGCGTCCAGCACCCGCCGGGCCGTGCAGGTGGCCTGGACGATCACCGAGAGCCGGCCATAGGCGTCGTCGCCCGCGGGCGCGGTGATGCGGTCGGCCACCTCGCGCTGGAACATCAGGGTCAGCGACTGCGGCGTCCAAGGGCCGGTCAGCCACTTGATCAGCAGCGGCGTGCCGACATTGTAGGGCAGGTTGGAGATGAGGTGCGCCGGCTGCCCGTCGGTGAGCGCCGCCTCGTCGACCTGGAGCGCGTCGCCGAACACCAGTTCGAGGCGGGGGCAGGCCGCGGCGACCTCATCCAGCAGCGGCCGGAACCGCTCATCCTTCTCCACGGCGATCACCCGCGCGCCGGTCTCCAGCAGGGCCCGCGTCAGGCCGCCCGGACCGGGACCCACCTCGATCACCAGGTCGGCCGCGCCCACCTGGGCCAGCCGGGCGATCTTGCGGGTGACGTTGAGGTCGAGGAGGAAGTGCTGGCCGAACGCCTTCTTGGCCCAGAGGCCATGCGCCTCCAGCGCCTCGCGCAGGGTCGGCAGGGCCGCGGCGAAGCCTTCGTCGCTCATCCCGCCCGCCGCCGGGCGATCTCGTCGGCCAGGCGGATGGCGGCGATCAGGCTGTCGGGCCGCGCCAGGCCTCGTCCGGCGATGTCGAAGGCGGTGCCGTGATCGGGGGAGGTGCGCACGATCGGCAGGCCCAGGGTGACGTTCACCCCGCCCCAGAAGTCGAGCATCTTCACCGGGATCAGCGCCTGGTCGTGGAAGAGGCACACCGCCGCGTCATAGGTGGCGCGCACCTCGGCGGGGAACAGGGTGTCGGCGGGGTAGGGGCCACGGGCGTCGACGCCCAGGTCCTTCAGGGCGCGGACGGCGGGCTGGACCAGCTCCACCTCCTCGCGGCCGATGGCGCCGCTCTCGCCGGCGTGGGGGTTGAGGCCAGCCACCGCGATCCGCGGGGCGGCGATTCCGAAGTCGCGGCGCATGGCCTGGGCGGTGACCAGGCCGGCGTTGACGATGGCCTCGATGCTGAGCTTGGCTGAGACCTGGGCCAGGGGCTCATGCACCGTCACCAGGGTGGCGCGCAGGTCGGCGGCCGTCAGCATCATGATCGGGCCGCGGGCGCCGTCATAGGTGGCCGCGCGGGTCAGCTCGCCCAGGAACTCGGTGTGGCCGGGAAACTTGAAGCCGGCGTCGTAGAGCGGCGCCTTGGCGATGGGCGCGGTGACCACGCCGGCGACGGTGCGCGAAAGCGCCAGGCCCACGGCGGTCTCGATCCATTGGATGATCGAGCCGGCGGCCCCCGGGTTGGGCTGGCCCGCCACCACCGGCGCGCGCAGCGGCAGGTCCAGGACCGGCACGCCGCTCTGGAAAGCCTGGGCGACCCGGTCGGGGGCGGAGATCGGCCGCACCGGCGCACGCCCGAAGCCGGGCGCGGAGGCGATCGCCTGGGCGTCGCCGACGACGAAGAACACCGGCCCCGTTTCGCGCAGGGTCTGCCAGGCCTTGACGACGATTTCCGGCCCGATACCGGCCGGATCTCCCAGCGTGAGCGCGAGCGGGGCGGCGCTCACCGCGTCTCGATGGTGGCCGAGTTGCGCAGGTCTCGCATGTAGCGGCGCGCGATCATGCTGAGCTGCTGGCTGTAGAGGCGCTGCTCGATCTGCTGCTTGTCGGCCTGGCCCTGGCCGCCCGAGCGGCGCGCGCAAACCGCCACCAGGTGCAGGCCGGCGGTGGTGCGGACGGGATCAGAGATCTCGCCCACCTTCAGCTTCTCGGCGGCGTCGCGGAACTGCGGGGCCAGGTCGCCCAGCTCGGCCTCGCCCAGGTCGCCGGCCACCACGCCCTCGGTCTTGCCGGCGATGGCCTCCAGGTTGGTGCAACCCTTCAGCTGCGGCTTCAGCGCCACCAGCTTGGCCTTGGCCGCGGCCTCGTCGTCGGCGCTGGCCGTCTGGGGCAGGGCGATGGCCACCTGCTTCAGGCTGACCATGGTCGAGGCGCCGCCGGCGCGCTTTTCCTTCAGGTACAGGATGTAGACGCCGTCCTTCACCTGGATCGGCTGCGAGAGCTGGCCCGGGCGCATCTGCTCCACCACGGCCTGGACCTCGCGCGGCATGTCGCCCTCGGTCACCCAGCCGGCGTCGCCGCCGTTGGCGGCGGTGGGCAGGGCGGAGAACTGGCGGGCGACGGCCGGGAAGGGCGCGCCCTGCTGCATCTGGGTCACCAGCTGCTGGGCGCCCTTCATGGCCTGGTCCATGCCGCCGACGCGGCTGGCGTCGATCAGGACCTCGCCGATGTTGTACTGCGGCTTGGCGGACTCGGCGGCGAGGCGGGCCTGGGTGGCGGCGATCTGGTCCTCGCCGATGCGCAGGCGCGAGCCGTAGCGGCCGCGGATCCAGCGGGCCCAGCTGATTTGCGCACGCAGCTGCTGCTTCAGGGTTTCGGGACCGATGCCGCGCGAGGCCAGATAGCCGAGGAACTGGTCCCGGCTCATGTTGTTCTGCTGCGCCATGCCGTCGATCTCTTCGTTCACCTCCGAGTCGTCGGCCACGATCTCCATCTTCTGCTCTTTCTCGACGCGGTGCAGTTCCTGGAACTGCAGCCGCTCGTCGACGAGCGAGACGAGGGCCTCGTGCTGGAATTCCGCGAGGTTCTCCTGCGTCGGCTGGATGCCGGAGGTGGCGATCAGCAGGCGCATGCGCTGCGCCAGGTCGTAGGTGGACACGATGTCGTCGTTCACCACCGCCGCCACGGTCTCGGAGAAGCCGTTGGCGCGCGGGCCCGCCGCGACCGGCGCGGAGATCGGCTGGGCGGTTTCCTGGGCCAGCGAGCTCGGCGCGGCGCTCAGGGCGGCGAGCGCGCAGGCCAGGCCCGCCCCCATAGCTGCCATGCCCTTCGGATAACGCGTCATGAACGGAATGCTTCCTTCGGTCGAGCCGTACGCCGGCCCTATCTTATCTGCCACTGGTTGATGCGCCCAATGTGGCAAGCGTTAGGCGCAGTTGGACCGAGTTGCTGGGTAGCAGACGACCCAGGATCGTGTCTTCGCGGCGATAGATCACATCCACCCGGAAACAGTCATCCCGATAGAACACCCCGACGTCGCGCACGACCCAGGCGTTCCGCCGCAGGTCGCGGTTGCCGTAGAGGCTCACCCCATAGTGCGGCCCGAAGTAGGTCTCCCCGCCAATGTCGAGGTTTTCCTGCTTGTTGCCGTTGATGTCGAGGTCGTCGCGCAGGTAGCGCACGAAGCCCGAACCGTACTTGTTGTTGGCGTTGACGCCGGCCTCAAGCCGGTGGACGGCGAAGCTGTCGCTGTCCAGCCGGGCGCGGGCGAAGAGCGAGACGCCGCGCATCGGCTGGGCGTCGCCGGCCACGATCCAGTCGGAGGCCCGGGTGCGCAGGCCCGAGCTCTGGCTGAACACCAGGTTCTGCTCGGTGCGGAAGCTGCGCCCGACCAGCAGGTTGGCGCGGCGCCCGTCGTCCCACAGCACCGTCGCCCGGCCCGCCACGTTCAGGCGCACGCCGTCCTCGTAGAGGTCGTAGCCCGGGAACTTGTTGGTGCGGAACAGGGTGGTCTCGTCGAACTCGAAGGCGACGCTGTCCTCGTTGAGGTACACGGGCTGGCCGGTCGTCGGGTCCGTGCCGATCACCACCTGCTTGGCGTGCGGCGAGGCCGCGACCTGGGCCACCGGCTCCAGGACGATGGTCGCGTCGCTGGTGCGCTTGAAGAACGGATAGGAGATGTCGAAGCCGCCGGTCGCCAGCGCCCGGTTCAGGTTCTCCGAACGGGTCTGGGCGCCGACCCCGGTCAGGATGTCGTCGACCTTGTAGGCGTCGGCGCGGACGTCCAGGAACGGCTCGATCCGGATGCCGCTGGCGCTGGTGAAGGCGCGCCGCCAGTCCACCTCGCCGGTGGCGCGCGCGCTGTCGACGCCGGGCAGCCGCACGGCCAGGTTGGTCGGGGACTGCTCGCGGTCCAGCGCCACGGCGCTGGCGTGCACGCGCAGGCGACCGCCCAGCAGTGTCTCAGGCGCCTCATAGTGGCTCTCGACCAGGGGTGCGATGGTCGGGAAGGTGCGGTCCACGTCGCCCGGGCGCAGGCCCTGGATGGTCATGGCCGCCACCGAGGTGAACGAGCGGTCGTCCTGGCGCACGGCGTAGAGCTGGCTGATCAGCCGGTGGTCGTCGGCGATGTAGGGGCCACGGCTCTCGTAGACCTTGCCGACCTCGTACTTGTCGAAGATCAGGTCGTCCGACGCGCGCTCGGCGGTGAAGCCCCAGCGCCACTTGTCGTTGATCTGGAACCCGCCGCGACCCAGGATGTAGCTGCGGCTGGTGTTCTTGCCGAACTCGTTGCCCTGGCCGTCGAAGTCGCGCTCATGGGTGTAGCCGAACCGCACGTCCACATCGCCGGAATAGAAGCGCTTGCGGAACTCGCCGTTCAGGAACGGGGCCACGTGGGTGTTGAACTGCGGGCTCACCACCAGGTCCATGGAGGGCGAGATCGCCCAGTAGTACGGCTGCTCGTAGGAGAAGCCGCGCCGGTCGGAGACCGAGGCCTTGGGCACCAGGAAGCCGGAGTTGCGCTTCGATTCGGGGTCGGCGTGCCAAAACACCGGCAGGTAGGCGACGGTCACGCCGAACAGCCGGAAGCGGGCGTTGCGGTAGTAGACGATCCGCTTGGCCTTGTTGCGCACCACGCGGTCGGCGGCGATGGACCAGGTGGGCGTCTTGGGCGAGCCGTCCTTCGCGCAGATGTCGCAGGGCGTGTAGATCGCCTTGGTCAGCTCCTCGACGTTCTCGTTGCGCTTGGACGAGGTGGCCGCCGCGATCTTCACGTTCTCCTGCAGGCGGGCGGAGAAGCCGAGGGCGATGCCCGCGGCCATCTTGTCGTCGACGATCAGCTCGTCGGCGAACTCGAAGCTGCCGTCGGAATTGACCGTCACCACGTGGCCGTAGGCGTGGATGATGCCGGTGCGGTCGTCGTAGACCATCTTGTCGGCGCGCAGGGTGCGGTTGTTGTAGCGGACCTCGATGTTGCCCTGGGCGGTGGTGCGGCCGATCTTGTCCTCGCGGATGACCTCGTCGGCCTCCATGTAGAGCTCGTCCGGCTGCATGCCGTCGGCGCCGGCCTTGGTGACCGGGACCGGGGGCGGCGCAGGGCTCAGGGGCGCGGCGGGCGGCTTGGCCGCAGCCGAGCCCGCCCACAGGATCGCGAGGGCCGCGCCGCCGAGGAGCGCACGCTTGCGGGCCGATCGCGACGTACGCCGACGCGGACTCATCAAACTTCTCGATCCCCAGTTGGCGGCGGCGCCGCTGCGCGGCCCAGGTCCGGCGCGGCAATTTTTGTCAGGCCTGCGATGCATAGCCCCGCAGGCCAAGGATTCAACCGTCTTCGGTGTAGCAAAGCAGGGTCACGCCCGCGAGCAGGGCGATGACCGCCGGCGACCAGGCGGCCGCGAACAGCGGCAGGATGTCGGCCTTGGCCAGTGCGCCGGAGAACTGGTTGAAGAAGAACATCACGAAACCCAGGGCCACGCCGGCCCCGGTCAGGCCCGCGAGGCCGCCCAGCCGGGTCAGGCGCAGCGAGAAGGCGGCGGCCAGCACGGCCATGGCCGCATAGAGCAGGGGCGTCGCCAGCAGCTGCTCGAACCGCAGCCGGTAGCCCGAGGCCGAGAAGCCCGCCTGCTCGGTCATCTGGATGGCCTTGGGCAGCTTCCAGAAGGCGATGGCCTCCGGCGAGGCCAGGCGTTCGACCGCCGCCTCGGCGTCCAGGGTGGAGCGGATCGACATGCTGTCCGAGCGGATCGACGAATCGCCCGCCGTGGCCTCGCGGACGTCCTTCAGCTGCCAGAACCCCGGCATCAGCCGGCCTTCGGCGGCCTCCAGCCGGCGCCGGAACTGCGGCACGCCGCGGGCGTCCTTCTCGTAGATGTAGAGCGAGACCCCGCGCAGCACCGCCACGCCGTGGCGCACGTCGCGCTGGCGGGCATGGATCACCACCTGGCTGTGCTCGTCGCCCTGGCGCAGCCAGATCTCCTGCGGCTGGTCGCCCAGGTAGTTCTGCATGATCTGGGCGCGCTCGGTCTCGAAGTCGGCGCTGAGCTGGGCCGCCAGGGGATTGATCGCGCCCACCGCCAGCAGGCCCAGCCCGAAGGCGCCCGCCGCCGACGGCAGGATGAAGCGCCAGGCCGAGACGCCGGCCGCCCGCATCGCCACCAGCTCGCTGCGCCTGTTCAGGCCGACGAACGCGCCCATGCCGCCGAACAGGAAGCAGAACGGCAGCAGGATCTGGATCAGGGACGGCGAGCGCAGCAGGGTCAGGCGGAAGATGTCGTTGGGTCCCACGTCGGCGCGCGTGCCCACCTGGCTGGACAGCTCCACGAACTGGATCAGCAGCACCACCGCCGAGATGATGGCCAGCGCCGTCAGCACGCCCATCACCATGCGCGAGAGGACGTAGCGCTCGATGCGGCCCACCCCGGTCATGCTTGGGCCCCGGTCATGCTTGGGCCCCGGTCATGCGCCAGCTCCGGCGGCCCGGACCTGGCGCGGACGGCGGATGTCGATGCGGCGGCTCACCCTCCCGCGGAACACCTGCGCCAGGGCGATCCACGTGGCGCCCAGGGGCACGACGTACTGCAGGGTGTTGAGCCACACCGAATCGTTGGCGGCGGCCTGGGCCTGGAATCCGATCAGCCGCACCAGGGCCGCCAGCGCCGCGACCGTGGCGATCCGCCGACCATAGCCCAGCCGCGAGAACCCGCCGCCGATGATGGCCGCCAGGGCCATGGCCATGAAGGCGATGTTGTAGAGCGGCGAGGCCAGCCGCGCGTGGCCCTCGGCCAGCAGCTCGCGCCGATTGCGGCGCTCCCAGTCCTGCTGCAGGTCCGGGAAGAACAGCTCGTGCAGGTAGCGGTCCGAGGGCTTGTAGTGGACCAGCTCGTCCGAGTTCGACATCGGGCCGAGGTCGAAGGTGTAGCTGTTGAAGGTCAGGAAATTCAGCACCCCGCTCTTGGACAGCTCCTGGTTCGAGCCGTTCTGCAGGATCAGCACGGGCTTGCCCTGGCTGTGGGCCACGTGGCCGCGCTCGGCGGAATAGGTGCTGTCCGAGCCGTCCGGCTTCACCTGGTGGATGAAGAGGTTCACGAGATCGCCGGACTTGTCGACGCTCTGCGCATAGACCGTCAGGCCCGGGGCCGGTGTCGTGAATTCGCCCTCCCGCACCAGGGTGGCGGCGATGTCGGTGCGCACCTCGAACAGCTCCTCGCGTAGCGCTCGGAACGCCGCCGGCTGGACGAAGAGGTTCAGCACCAGCGCCATGAAGGCGACCGTGCAGGCCAGCCGCATGGCCGGCGAGATCACCCGCCAACGGCTCATGCCCCCGGCGAAACAGACCACGATCTCCTGCTCGGTGTGCAGGCGGTTCAGCGACACCAGGGCGGCCACGAACACGGCGATCGGCAGCACCAGGTTGATCAGCTGCGGCAGGTAGAGGACCGTGACCTTCAGGAACACCAGCGCGCTCTGGCGCTGGTTCACGATCAGGTCCAGGCCCGCCAGGCTCTGGCTCAGGAGCGCGACCGCCGTCAGCGCCGCCGTGGCCAGGGCCACCGGCCCCATCAGCTGGCGCAGGAGGTATCGATCGATCAGTCGCATGGGCCGAAAAACAGGCTGAAGCCTTTCCGATTCAGGTGAACGCCGGCTGAACCGGGAGACGTGCAGGAAAATCAGGGCGTTGGAGCTGGGCGGTCGGCAAGGCGGGTCTCCTGGTTTCCCCCGACGCGTCGCCGCGGCGGAGAATAAGACGCGCCCCGGCCGCGGAGGTGTTCTAAACCATGCGTCGCCGCGCCAGACAACTCACCGTCGGCGCGCCGGAACGAGCCTCAAGAGAGAGTACGGATGGAAATCGAGTTCGTCGCGGCGGGCGCCGCGCTGCCGGCCAAGAGCGGCCTGGCCCGCATCGTCTTCGAGGGCGAGTCGCAGGGCGGGGCACTGGCCCAGGCGGTCGCCGCCAGCCGGTTCACGGGCGCCAAGGGCCAGACTCTGGACGTGCTGGCGCCCCAGGGCGTGGCCGCCTCGCGCCTCGTGCTGGTGGGTGCGGGCAAGAAGGACGCCTTCGACGCCCTCGCCGCCGAGCATGCGGGCGCCAACGCCTACCACGCGCTGAAGCTTTCGGGCCTGGAGACCCTGCGCATCGAGCTGTCCGGCGGCGCCGAGCTCGCGGCCCGCGCGGCGCTAGGCGTGCGCCTGGCCAGCTACCGGTTCGACAAGTACCGGACCAAGGAGCCGGCCGAGAAGAAGCCCTCGCTGACCAAGGCGCAGATCGCGTCCGACGCGGGCGACGCGGCCCTGGAGGCCTTCCCGCCGCTGGCCGCCCTGGCCGACGCCATCAGCTTCAGCCGCGACCTGGTCTCCGAGCCCGCCAACATCCTCTATCCGGCCGAGTTCGCGCGCCGGGTGAAGGAGCTGGAGAGCCTGGGCCTGGAGGTCGAGATCCTCGGCGAGGCCGAGATGATGAAGCTGGGCATGGGCTCGCTGCTGGGCGTGGGCCAAGGCAGCGTACGCGAGAGCCAGCTGGTGGTGATCAAGTGGATGGGCGCGGCCGACAAGTCGGCCCAGCCGGTCGCCTTCGTGGGCAAGGGCGTCTGCTTCGACACCGGCGGCATCTCCATCAAGCCGGCCGAGAACATGGAGGACATGAAGTGGGACATGGGCGGCGCAGGCGCTGTCGCCGGCCTCATGCACGCCCTGGCCGGCCGCAAGGCCAAGGCCAATGTCATCGGCATCCTGGGCCTCGTGGAGAACATGCCCGACGGCAACGCCCAGCGGCCGGGCGACGTGGTGACCTCCATGTCCGGCCAGACCATCGAGGTGATCAACACCGACGCCGAAGGCCGCCTCGTGCTGGCCGACGCGCTCTGGTACTGCCAGGACCGCTTCAAGCCCAAGTTCATGGTGGACCTCGCCACCCTGACCGGCGCGATCATCATCGCCCTGGGCAACGACTACGCCGGCTGCTTCTCCAACAACGACGAGCTGGCCGGCAACCTGCTGGAGGCCTCGGCGAAGGAGGGCGAGCCCCTGTGGCGGATGCCGCTGGCCGAGTACGGCAAGCAGATCGAATCGGCCATCGCCGACGTGAAGAACACCGGCGGCCGGCCCGGCGGATCGATCACCGCCGCGCTGTTCCTGCAGAAGTTCATCAACGGCCTGCCGTGGGCGCACCTCGACATCGCCTCCACCGCCTGGAAGAAGCCGTCCAGCGTGCCGACCATCCCGGACGGGGCCACCGGCTACGGCGTGCGGCTGCTGAACCGGATGGTGCAGGACAAGTACGAGGCCTGAGGCTCCGCCGCCGCCATGCGGTTCCTGCTGCTGCACAGCCCGCTCCTGGGCCCCTACACCTGGCGCGCCGTGGGCGAGGTCCTGCGGCGCGACGGCCATGACGCCGCCACGCCCGCCTGGCCGCGCCTGTCGACCCTGGGCGAGGACTGCTATGCGGCCCTCGCCAACGGCATGGCCGCCACCATCGACCGCGGCGATCCGGCCTTCGTGGTGGCCCACAGCGGAGCCGGTGCGGTGATCCCGTCGGTGGAGGCCCTCGCCAAGCAGCCGCTGGCCGGCGTGGTGCTGTGCGACGCCATCCTGCCGCACGGCGGCCTCAGCTGGTTCGACACCGCCCCGCCCGACCTCGGCGCCCAGCTGCGCGCCGGCGCCGTGGAGGGCCGCCTGCCGTCGTGGGACCAGTGGTGGCCGCCGGGCGCCCTGGCGCGGCTGGTTCCGGACGACGCCGAGCGCCAGGCGCTGCTGGACGAGCTGGAGCCGATCCCGGTGGGCTATTTCGAGGAACTGGCTCCCGAGATCGAGCTGAAGGCCCCCGCCGCCTACCTCCAGCTCAGCGGCGCCTATGTGGAAGAGGCCCAGATCGCCGGCCGCAAGGGCTGGCCGGTGGTGCGCCTGCCGCTGCATCACCTGGCCATGCTGACCCATGCCGAGGCCGTCGCGCGCGCCCTGGAGGGGCTGGCCGAGCGCCTGGAGGCGGCCCATGGCTGAGGCCGCTGCGCCGCCCTGCGAGGTCTGGTTCTACCACCTGGAGCGCACGGGCCTGGACCAGGCCCTGCCGGAGCTGCTGGAGAAGACCCTGCAGCGGGGCTGGAAGGCCATCGTGCGGACCGCCGCGCCGGATCGGATCGAGCACCTGGACGGCTGGCTGTGGAGCTACCGCGACGAGAGCTTCCTGCCGCACGCACCGGCGGAGGAGCCCGGGGCGGGCCGCCAGCCGATCCTGCTCACCACCGGAGCGGAGAACCCCAACGCTGCGGATGCGCTCTTCCTGGTGGACGGCGCCGAGGCGGGCGAGCTGGCGGGCTACCAGCGCTGTGTGGTGCTGTTCGACGGCGCCGACGAGAGCCAGCTGCAGGCCGCCCGCGGCCAGTTCCGCGCCCTGAAGGCCAAGGGCCATCCGGTGTCGTACTGGAAGCAGATGGCCCGCGGCTGGGAGAAGCAGGCCTAGCTGGCGGGGATCTCCGCCCCGAGCTCGCGCAGCAGGGCGATCCAGGCGGCGCGGCCCTTGGCCCGGTCGAAGCGCCCCACCGCCGTCTCGCGCGCGGCCGCCCGCAGTGCGGCGCTGGCCGCGGGGTCGCGGCAGGCGGCGACCAGGGCCTGGGACAGCGCTGGCACATCGAAGAACGGCAGCAGGCGGCCGTTGACCCCGTCCTCGATGGCGTCGTGCAGGGGCGGCGTGTCGGAGCCGATCACATAGCAGCCCGAGGCCATGGCCTCCGCCAGCGACCAGGAGAGCACGAAGGGATAGGTGTAGTAGACGTGGGCCACGCCCAGGCGCAGGGCCGCCAGCATCCGCCCGTGCGGCACGCGGCCCAGGAAGTGCACCCGGGCCGGATCGTAGTCGACGCCCTCGAAACAGACGTCGCGCCAGGTCTTGCCCTCAGGGGCGCTGCCGCCATAGGCCCGGTCGACGGGCTGGCCGACGATCAACACCTGGGCGTCCGGAACCTCCGCCAGCAGGTGGGGCAGGGCGCGGGCCAGGATGTGCAGCCCCCGAAGCGGCTCCATATTGTTGTTCACATGCGTGATCAGCGGGGTTCCGGGCGCGATGGTCCGGCCGTCGTCCAGGGCGAAGGGCTCCGGCGGGGCCGGCCGGATGGCCTCCACGTCGATCCCCTCGTGGATCACCCGCGCCTGCGCCCGCAGCGCCCGCGGCAGCAGGCTGACCTGGAACGGCGTCGGCGCGACGATGGCGTCGGCCTCGGCATAGGCCATGGCCATCACCGGATTCTTGGCCTCGGCCCGCAGGACGGCCTCCTCGTCGAAGGCCATGAACTCGGTGTCGAAGCCCACGTCGTAGCCGCGGCCGTGGTAGTAGAACTCCGCGAACGCCACCCGCCGCGCCTGCGGGAACACGTCCGCCAGGAAGCTCATCTCGCCCCAGCCGGGATGGCCGACGATGACCGCCGGGTCGCAGCCCTGGGCCTTGAGCGCCTTGGCCGCATCGAAGGCGGCGCGCCCGCGGATCAGGTCCGCCTCCGCCCGCACCGCCAGGGGGAAGATGCCGGGCGCGGTGCCCCGCGGCAGCTGGAACCGCGCCAGTTGCACGCCCGCCACGCCCCCCGCGTGGGCCTGGCCAATGGCGGCGCACGGCACGCCGCGCGCGGCCAGCGTTTGCGCCAGGTCCCGGAACTGGCCCGGGAAGTTGTTGTGCACGAAGAGGACGCCCCTGGGCATGGGGCGTATTTGCCCGCGGCCAGCGACGCTGTCACGTGGAGAGCGCAGCGCCTCTTGACGCCGACGCCCGCGCCCGCGAAGGCAGGGTCTCCCCATGCGGATGTGGCGGAATTGGTAGACGCACTGGATTTAGGTTCCAGCGCCGCAAGGCGTGGAGGTTCGACTCCTCTCATCCGCACCAGCCGGCTTCGCCGGTGGCCGGCCTGGTCAGGTCAGGGTTCTGCGCTCGCCGCCGCCCGCGCGGTAGGCGTCGCGCCGCGGGTCGGCTTTCGACATGAGGTTGGCCACCAGGACCTGTAGCGAATGAAACGGCCGCAGGGCGAAGTGCGCCAGCTGCGCGACGCCGTGGGTCACGCGGTTCGAGCCTGGCGACGCGGCCGCCTCGGGCGGCATGGCCAGCACAGCGGCGGTATTGTCCCTCAGGCCGGTGCGGGCGGACACGGGCAGGGCCGATACGGGCAGGGCGGCCGCGACGGGGGCCGGGCCCGCCTGGGCGAGGCTGAGCGCGTCTCGCGCCAGCTGCGGCTGAAGCGCGTCAGGCCGCAGGAAAGCCGTGGCAGGCCCGGCCTGCAGCGGTCGATCAGCAGCCGCGGAGGCCGTCGGAGCGGGACCTTCTTGGGCGATGGGCTGAAGGTCCGCGGACCCGGTGGCGGCCTCAGCGACCTGAAGGCCCTGGGCCGCAAGCGGCGCGGCGCGGGTCGGGGCGGCCACAGGGCTGATCGGACAGTCGCCCTGGCTGGCCGCGCTGGCGAGCGGCAGGCCGCGGAACGAGATCTGCCGCATTTGGGCGCCGGCCGTGGGGGCGCCGGCCGGAAGGGCGGATCGCGCGGCGACACAAGGCTCGTCGGGATCGCAACGCACCGCCGCAGCAGATTCGAGCACGACGCGGGTCGGGCGCGCCGAGGGGCCGCTGGGGCAGTATTGGGGAAGGCTCCGGCAGGTCTCCGCGTCGATGCCCTCGACGATCTCGACCACGGGCTCCGCCGCGGGCCCCACCACGGGCGCAGCGGCGCGCGCAGCCGGGGCGGGCGCGGCGCGAGCTGTCGCGGATTTCGGCGCAGCATAGGCGCCCGAGGCGACAGCGCACGCCAAGATCAGAACGGCCACGGAGCGGAAGATCGCATTCATCATAGCTATCGCCTGCGGGAAGGCCTCAGTTTCAGGCCTTAAGTCTGAGCCTCTCCCATCAAGATTAAGTAAACCGCAGATCGTGATTGCCGTGGATCCTCCGTCTGCATTGCATGGGTGTCAGGGTACGCTTGTCCCAGTCCTGGAGCCGGCGAGCCGTCATCCCAACGACACCGGCGTATGCCGCACAGCTGCTCTAGGAAGACCCGGGACATTCGGCGGCCCGGCGCGGGACGCCTTCGCGGTCGCGCCGCGGCGGCCTGCGCGCGGGTGGGGCTTGGACCCGCCTCGGCATCGTGACATAAGGGCGCCCTTGCGCCGCCGGGCCCTGTTCGGCGGCCATCCCCGTTTGACGTGAAACGCGGACCCGGGCGCTTTCCCGCCCCCCGTCCAGGAATCTGAAGATGTCGATGCAGATCGTTGAGAAGTCTGGTGAAGGTCTTAGCCGCGTCTATGGCGTCACGGTGCCCATGGGCGACCTGACCCAGAAGCTGGAAGCGCGCATCGCCGAGATCACGCCGACGCTCAACATCAAGGGCTTCCGGCCCGGCAAGGTGCCGCCGGCGCACGTGCGCCGCCTGTACGGCAAGGCGCTGATGAGCGAGGTCGTCCAGCAGACCCTGTCGGAGACCACCCAGAAGGTCCTCGACGACAACAAGCTGCGCCCGGCGGGCGAGCCGGCCCTGACGCCGGAAGGCGACATCGAGGCGGTGATGGATGGCAAGGCCGACCTGGCCTACGAGCTGGCCGTCGACTTGATGCCCGAGTTCGAGCCGGTGGACGCCGCGACCCTGTCGCTGGAAAAGCCCGTCTACGCGCCCACCGAGACCGAGGTGGACGAGGCGGTCGCCGACCTCGCCAAGCAGAACCGCTCGTACGAGACCAAGACCGGCAAGGCCGTGAAGGCCAAGGACGGCGACCAGGTGATCATCGACTTCATCGGCCGCGTCGACGGCGAGGCCTTCGAAGGCGGCACGGCCACCGACGTTCCCCTGGTGCTGGGCTCGGGCCAGTTCATCCCGGGCTTCGAGGAGCAGCTGGTGGGCGCCAAGCCCGACGCCGAGCTGACCGTCAAGGTGACCTTCCCGGCCGACTACCAGGCCGCCAACCTCGCCGGCAAGGAGGCCGAGTTCGAGGTGAAGGTGAAGGAGGTCAAGGCCCCGGCGGAGACCGCGGCCGACGACGAATTCGCCAAGAAGCTGGGCCTCGAGAGCCTCGAGAAGCTCAAGGAATTGGTGAAGGGCAACCTCGAGGAGCAGTACGCCGGCGCCTCGCGCTTCAAGCTGAAGCGGGCCCTGCTGGACGAGCTGGACGCCAAGCACGACTTCCCGCTGCCGCCCAAGATGGTCGAGGCCGAGTTCAGCGCCATCTGGCAGCAGGTGCAGCAGGACAAGGAATCCGGCTCGCTGCCGCCCGAGGACGCCGAGAAGAGCGACGAGCAGCTCCAGAAGGAATACCGCAAGATTGCCGAGCGCCGCGTGCGCCTGGGCCTGGTGCTGGCCGAGATCGGCCGCGCCAACAACGTCCAGGTGACCGACCAGGAGCTGGCCGAGGCCATCCGCCGCGAAGCCATCAAGTACGGCGCCCAGGCCCAGCAGGTGTTCAACCTGCTGCGCGAGAACGCCAACGCCCAGGCGCAGCTGCGCGCCCCGATCTTCGAGGACAAGGTCGTCGACCTGATCGTCTCCAAGGCCAAGGTCGAGGAGAAGCCGGTCAGCAAGGACGAACTGCTGAAGGAAGACGACCTGCCCGCCGGCTACGCGGAGTAGGGCGCCATCCCGCTATCCCTCCCCTTCATGGGGAGGGTGGCGCGCGCCGAAGGCGACGCGACGGGAGGGGAAGGGTCGACCGGGTTCGGCCGTGGGATTCTCGAACCGCAGAGATCGCGGAGATGCGCGGAGGCGCATGCCGCGCTCAGGCGCTCTGCGAATCTCCGCGATCTCTGCGGTTGAATCCCTGAAGCGCGCTCGCGGCGCCGACGTTGGATCGGATCACAAGCCGACGCAGCGCCCGGTCGTGGCTTCCCCACCCTGACCGCTTCGCGGTCTGTCCCTCCCCATGAAGGGGAGGGATATCTTTAGAGCGAGCGCAGGTGGCGCAGGAGTTCGGGGTTTTCCTGTTGGGCCCGGCGCTCGTTGATCGCCCGGTGCAGCTGGTCCATGTCATCCGCCGGCATCGCCAGCTGGGGCTCGAAGGCCTCCAGCATGGGGGATGCAGATTCGGGCACGCGTTCGTTCGGCATGTCCATTTAGGTGCTCTCCCAGGACCCCGCGATGCGGGGCGTCTCCCATCATTAAGCTATCATTTACCCGCCCCGGCCGCCAATCGAGGGAACGCGCGAAACGCCCAGGTGAACGATCACAGTTGGGTGTGGAAGTTCACGGCCGCCCGCCGATGAGCAAGCGAGGTGCGGCGAGCGCCGCGAACACCAGAAATCAGTGAACTTCAATCAGGAATCGGTTGGATTCCGCTCCGTCAGGGACGTAACCTGCGCACACATCGCCGCGTCGGGGCGCGGAGCCATCTCTGCCGTGCGCAGGGTTCGACTTCCAGCCTCGGGAGAAGTGCGTCCCGGGAAGGAAGTGAGTTTTGCAGCGCACGCGTGACTTGGGTCCCGACTACTTCCACAAGGTCGTCGATTGCCAGTGGGCCTGTCCGGCCCACACGCCCGTCCCCGAATACATCCGGCTGATCGCCGAGGGACGGTACTCGGACGCCTACATGATCAACTGGAAGTCCAACGTCTTCCCGGGAATACTCGGGCGGACCTGCGATCGTCCCTGCGAGCCGGCGTGCCGCCGCGGACGGGTCGAGGACGAGCCGGTGGCGATCTGCCGGCTGAAGCGGGTGGCGGCCGACAACAAGAGCGACATTTCGGACCGCCTGCCGCCGCCGGCCGCGGCGCCCAACGGCAAGCGGATCGCCCTGGTGGGCTGCGGGCCCGCCTCGCTTACCGTGGCGCGAGACCTCGCGCCGCTGGGCTATGAGCTGACCATCTTCGACGGCGAGACCAAGTCCGCCGGCATGATCCGCAGCCAGATCCCGCGCTTCCGCCTGCCGGAGGCGGTGATCGACGAGGAGGTGGGCTACATCCAGGCCCTGGGCGGCATCGAGCTGCGCCTGGGCGCGCGGGTGGATAGCCTGAAGGCCCTGCTGGCCGAGGGCTATGACGCGGTGTTCGTGGGCTCAGGCGCCCCGCGCGGCCGCGACCTGGACCTGCCAGGCCGCCAGGAGGCCGCGGCCAACATCCACATCGGCATCGACTGGCTCTCCAGCGTCTCGTTCGGCCACATCGAGCGGATCGGCCGGCGCGTGATCGTGCTGGGCGGCGGCAACACGGCCATGGACTGCTGCCGCACCTCCCGCCGCCTGGGCGGCGAGGACGTCAAGGTCATCGTGCGCTCCGGCTTCGAGGAGATGAAGGCGTCCCCCTGGGAGAAGGAGGACGCGATGCACGAGGACATCCCGATCCTCAACTACCGCGTCCCCAAGGCCTTCACCCACGACGGCGGACGCCTGACCGGCGTGGTCTTCGAGGTGGTGGAGGCCGTGGTGGACGAGAAGGGCCGTCGCAAGCTGGTCCGCACCGGCGAGCCCGACGAGCACTACGCCTGCGACGACGTGCTGGTGGCGGTGGGCCAGGAGAACGCCTTTCCCTGGATCGACGACGACATCGGGCTGGAGTTCGACGAGTGGCACATGCCGCGGGTGGACGCGGTGACCTTCCAGTCGACGGTGCCCAACGTCTTCTTCGGCGGAGACGCCGCGTTCGGGCCGAAGAACATCATCTGGGCGGTGGCGCACGGGCACGAGGCGGCGGTGTCGATCCACCGGTTCTGCCAGGGCGAGGACGTGGCGCTGAGGCCGCCGCCGGGCGCCACCCTGGTCAGCCAGAAGATGGGCATCCACGAGTGGAGCTATGACAACGACATCTCCAACGACCAGCGCTACCGGGTGCCCCTGCGCGAGAAGCGTGAGGCGCTGAAGGACGTGCGGCTGGAGGTGGAGCTGGGCTTCGACCGCGAGCTGGGGCTGAAGGAGGCCCAGCGGTGCCTGAACTGCGACGTCCAGACGGTGTTCGCGGACAAGCTGTGCATCGAATGCGACGCCTGCGTCGACATCTGCCCGATGGACTGCATCACCTTCACCGAGGAGGGGGAGGAGGGCGAGATGCGCGGCCGCCTGAAGGCGCCGGCGCTGAATGTCACCCAGGACCTCTACGTCTCCGGCAAGCTTCCCACGGGCCGGGTGATGGCCAAGGACGAGGATGTCTGCCTGCACTGCGGCCTCTGCGCCGAGCGCTGTCCCACCGGAGCCTGGGACATGCAGAAGTTCTACCTCGAGATGACGCACGCAGGGGCCGATGCCTGAGACCACTAAGCCGCAGCCCAAGGGCGGGGTGGGGCTGAAGCCCCGGATCAACGACTTCGTCGTCAAGTTCGCCAACGTCAACGGCTCGGGCTCGGCCAGCGCCAACGGCATGTTCGCCCGGGCGGTGATGCGGATGGGCGTGCCGGTGGCGGCCCGCAACATCTTCCCGTCCAACATCCAGGGCCTGCCCACCTGGTACGAGGTGCGGGTGACCGAGGCGGGGCACTTGGGACGGCGCGGCGGCGTCGACCTGATGGTGGCCATGAACCCGCAGACCTGGGACCGAGACCTGGCCGAGATCGAGAGCGGGGGGTTCCTGTTCTACGACTCCACCAAGCCGATCCCGCCGTCCCGCTTCCGCGAGGACATCAGCGTCATCGGCGTGCCGCTGACGGCCATGTGCAACGCGGCCTACGAGCTGCCGCGCGAGCGCCAGCTGTTCAAGAACATCATCTATGTCGGGGCCTTGGCGGCGCTTCTTGGCATAGAGCTTGAGGTCGTCGAGAGCCTGATCGCCGACGACTTCGCCGGCAAGGACCGGCTGATCAAGGCCAATGTCGAGGCCCTGCACATGGGCTACGGCTATGTTCGCGACCAGCTGAAGCCGCTGCCCCTGCAGGTGCGCCGGGCCGACGCGGTGGGCGAGCGGATCTATGTGGAGGGCAACCAGGCCGCGGCCCTGGGCGCCGTCTATGGCGGGGCCACGGTCTGCGCCTGGTACCCGATCACGCCCTCGACCTCGCTCGCGGAGGCTTTCACCAGCTATTGCCAGCAGTTGCGGGTGGATCCTGAGACCGGCAAGGCGCGCTACGCCATCCTGCAGGGCGAAGACGAGATCGCCTCCATCGGCATCGTCGTGGGCGCCGGCTGGAACGGCTGCCGCGCCTTCACGGCCACCTCCGGGCCGGGCGTCTCCCTGATGACCGAGTTCATCGGCCTGTCCTACTTCGCCGAGATCCCGGCGGTGATCTTCGACGTCCAACGCGGCGGCCCCTCCACCGGCATGCCCACCCGCACCCAGCAGGCCGACCTCATCGCCGCCGCCTACGCCGGCCACGGCGACACCAAGCACGTCATGCTGCTGCCCGCCGACCCCGGCGAGTGCTTCGAGATGGGCGCGGCGGCCTTCGACCTCGCCGACCGGCTGCAGACCACGGTCTTCGTCATGCTGGACCTGGATATCGGCATGAACGAGTGGCTGACCGAACCCTTCAAGTGGGACGACACGCGCCGGCTGGACCGCGGCAAGGTCATGACCGCCGAGATGCTGGAGGCGGGGGCCGACTTCGGCCGCTACAAGGAGGTGGACGGCGACGGCATCCCCTACCGGACCTATCCCGGAACCCACGAGAGCAAGGGCGGCTATTTCACCCGCGGCACCTCGCGCAATCCCTACGCCCGCTACTCCGAGGAGGGGGCGGTCTACGTCGACAACATGGAGCGGCTGCTCCGCAAGTTCGACACCGCCCGCACCCTGGTCCCGGCGCCGATCGTGCGGCCGGCCAAGGGCAAGACCCGCGATGGGGTGATCTATTTCGGCTCCACCACCCCGGCCATGCACGAGGCGCTGGAGATGCTGGAGGCCCAGGGCCGGCGGCTGGACGCCCTCAGGGTCCGGGGCTTCCCCTTTGCCGACCAGGTCTTCGACTTCATCGCCGCGCACGACCGGGTGTTCGTCGTCGAGCAGAACCGCGACGCCCAGCTGCGGACGCTGGTCATGAACGAGGGCGGGGTGGATCCGGCCAAGCTCATCGCCGTGCTGCACTACGACGGCACGCCCATCACCGCCCGCTTCATCGCCGGCGAGATCGCCCAACGCATGGCCCTGGGCCAGATCGAGGCTGCGGAATGACCTACATCCTCAAGCCCCAGCTGCATCACCCCAAGCTGCCGACCAATGCGCTGGGCTACACCCGGCGCGACTACGAGGGCTCGGTCTCGACCCTGTGCGCCGGCTGCGGCCACGACTCGATCTCCGCGGCGATCATCCAGGCGGCGTTCGAGCTGGAGCTGCCCCCGCACCGGGTGGCCAAGCTCTCCGGGATCGGCTGCTCGTCGAAGACCCCGGACTACTTCCTGGGCAATTCGCACGGCTTCAACACGGTCCACGGGCGCATGCCCTCGGTGCTGACCGGGGCGAACCTGGCCAACCGCGACCTGATCTACCTGGGGGTCTCCGGCGACGGCGATTCGGCCTCCATCGGCCTCGGCCAGTTCGCCCACGCCATCCGGCGCGGCGTGAACATGCTCTACATCGTCGAGAACAACGGGGTGTACGGCCTGACCAAGGGCCAGTTCTCCGCCACCTCGGACCGGGGCTCGAAGTCCAAGCGCGGGGTGGTCAACCACGACGCCGGCATCGATATGGTGAGCCTGGCCCTGCAGATGGGCGCGACCTTCGTGGCCCGCAGCTTCTCCGGCGACAAGGAGCAACTGGTCCCGCTGATCAAGGCCGGCCTGGCGCACAAGGGGGCGGCCTTCATCGACTGCATCAGCCCCTGCGTGCAGTTCAACAACCACACCGGCTCGACCAAGAGCTTCGACTATGTGCGCGAGCACAACGAGGCGGTGAACCGGCTGGACGTGATCACCCCGCGCGACCCGATCCACGTGGCCTACAAGCCCGGCGAGACGGTGCGCGTGCAGCAGCATGATGGCTCGATCCTGTCGCTGCACAAGCTGAACGAGCTCTACAACCCGAGCAGCCGCGCCCAGGCCCTGGGCTATCTGCAGGCCCGCCAGGCACGGGGGCAGATCGTCACCGGCCTGCTATTCGTCGATCCCGAGGCCGGCGACCTGCACGACGCCATTGGCACGGTGGAGACGCCCCTGAACCAGCTGGCCGAGCCTGAGCTGGTGCCCGGCGCGGCGGCGCTGGAGCAGATCAACGCCGCGCTGCGGTGATGTTCCCTTCCTTAATGGGGAGGGACAGGCCGCGCAGCGGCCAGGGTGGGGCAGGGAGGCCCAGGACGTCGGGCGCGGGTGAGGATCTACGCTTCCCCACCCTGCTCGCCTGCGGCGAGCTGTCCCTCCCCATTAAGGGAGGGAAAGCTCCCCCACCACGAAGGCGTCCTCGTCGGCGCGGACCAGGCCCTCCAGCACCTCGGCGACCTCGTCGGGGCCGACGATCAGCATCAGCCCGAGGCCGCAGTTGAAGGTGCGGCGCATCTCGGCTTCGGCGACGCCGCCGGTCTCGGCCAGCCACTGGAACACTGGCGGCATCGCCCAGGCGTTCCAGTCGAAGCGGGCGATCAGGCCGTCGGCGACCGCGCGGGGCGGGTTCTCCACCAGGCCGCCGCCGGTGATGTGGGCCAGGCCCTTGACGCGGCCGGCCTTCAGGTGCGGCAGGACGGTCTTGATGTAGATGCGGGTCGGCTCCAGCAGCGCCTCGGCGAGGGTCTGACCGTCGGCGAAGGGGGCCGGGGCGTCCCACGCCAGCCCCGACCGCTCGACCACGCGGCGGATCAGGGAGTAGCCGTTGGAATGCGGCCCGGACGAGCCGAGGCCGATCAGGATATCGCCGGGGCG
>Ga0136846_1227877_pt1:20000-29820 | contig 29820 bp, 15 predicted proteins | sample HopSoiMetagenom2_FD_96841 | JGI IMG/M metagenome (GOLD analysis project Ga0136846, IMG submission 96841) | Grasslands soil microbial communities from Hopland, California, USA - 2 Assembly 2016 (version 4) | ecosystem: Environmental > Terrestrial > Soil > Grasslands | place: USA... | reverse complement strand
TCGCCACCTATTCCTGAATTAAGGGAACGCGAGAAATCTTTCTCTATGTCAATTCAAAACAAAACAAACGGACGACTGAATCTAAAGAAATTCTTTTGAGAGGTTCGAACGTCAACTACTGATTGCTCTATCCAAGTCATTCCATCTAAATACGAGGCCCACTGCTGGCGCTAATTCACTTCTTTCATTGAGCTGTGCTATATCACGATTCCTCCAACAATAAGACCTTAGGCTGACCGATCTAACCTATATGCAACGGCTTTAGAGTCAAACCCGTCTAGTAAAAACGGTTATCCTGCGCCTCTAACATGTAGTTCTTTCTAGCAATCCGTCTTCCGGGCTACTATCTCTTGTAACACTAGACTTCGGATCTGTGAAGTTAGCAAACAATCCATACTGGGCCTTAAGCTTTCTTTTTAAGCAAGTTCACTCCTACTATGATGTCAATTCGAGATTCAAAGTACTTATTTGCTGATTTGAATTCCAGACCAATACCACCCGCTTCCTCCTAGCTCTTTATGGTAGCCGATGCATCAGCTCCTCCCTCTTTCATTTCATTCCAATGTATATCTGCTTTGCTACTTGTAAGTTCTCTTCTCTGCTCCTAGCTCCGAATGCCAGTATGTAGAGAAGTGATGGAAAGGGTTGTGCTCTTTCATTTGAGAAACAGCCAACCAAAATAGGAATGTTAGAACAGAATATTTAGATACAGGTCCCTTATTCAGACTGTACTGAGTAAGATTCATTGAAGAAATGCTTCTCCGAAGCAATAAGTTTGTGGCACAAGCATAGTCTTCTGCTAACCCATCTTTCTATTAAAACGAATGTAGCTAACGTGAACTAAAAGCAAGATGTTCGAGGAAGTCGAAATTGTTAGTTGTTGCTAGCTTGAACTGAGTTGTTCCTGTTGGTGCTAGGGTTGCCAAGGGAGTTGTAGCGAGATGCTGCTAATGCAGCTATTTCTGATGTCCGGACGATGCAGCGGAAGTGAAAAGAAAAAGATATGATGCTTCTGCTTTCCTAAAACTTATGCCTTTCTATATTATGGCATAAAGTGCTATGTGGCGCTTGATGACATTTTGTTCAATGACTCTGATCCAGACATGCCACCGCCAAAAAGGAGGAAACCCTCAAAGTCTGCTTCATCTTCAAAGGGAAAGGAAAGAAAGCTGAATCTTCTAGTCTACAGCCCCAAAAAGACCAGTCAATCCTAAGAGGAGTGCTGCAGCAAAGAAAAATGCTGAGAAAAGAAGGCTTATCAGAGAAGAAAGAGAAAAGGAACATCAGAGAAGATAAAGCTCAGGTTCAGAGAGAAAAACTGGAAGCAGAACAGGCCAAGAAAAGGGAAGAAGAGAGCAGCAGCAGAGCCAGGAAACCTAAACTCATAGGTGTCCATGCAGAAGGGAATCTTAAGGAAAAAAGGCTCGCTAAAATAGTGTTTCATTTAGGGATACGAAAGAAAAGCCTATTGGCGGATGGTCACGTTGTAGTAGAAACATTGACGCACGACTACACTGATTCAGATGAAGAAGAATCTGATTGATGGGTTTTTCAAAGGTTCAAATAAAGGGTGTAATGAAACATGTAGAGATGTCTTCTCCTGCTGGTTCATCTCTAGTGAGATATTAGAGTGGACTAGATTCTCTTTATCTAGTCATGCGTAGGACCACCAAGACAGGATTGAGCTTACAAATCAAGCATCAATTCTGAATGGGTATCAATCGTTAGCAGTTAGAATCCAAATCTGAACAACAATGAAATATGAATTCCACCATGTTTATGTGTTTTCATCTTCCAAATAGGATTCAGAATCCTAAAAGAGATTATTCCGTTTTGTCTGCAGATGAGAGATTTTTTCAGTCACATATAGCGATAGCAACGGAAATCTATAATGATGAATGGAAAAACCGAGGTCCACATGATAAGGTCAAATTGCAACATCGCATACTAAGAAAGAAGTTCCCTCTATTGGAACAAGTGCATTTCAGTTATTATAAGATTGCTGATATACCAGAATTTGTATACAATGGAATCGTAAATGAAGCTAAAGCGGGAGAAAAAGCGACAGGCATCAAAGATGCCGAAGGAGAGTGGTGGTTATTTACCTATGAAACGTGTAGACCTGAAGATTCACTTTTCTTAAACGTATTTGACATTTGTAGAATGGAAAGTATGATCATTACGTGGAATTTCAACTGGTACATAATTCGCATTTTTCTATTTCACACATATCTTACTAGATGTATAAGAACACCGAGATTGAACACTTTCTTTTTGGACAAATCAATCATATTGATATCCATGCAACAATGGAATAGTATAGAATGTGGAGATGCTAGACTCAACAAATATGGCAATGATTGCATACAGAAAACAAGCATAGTGATTGACAATAATGTTGATACATTAAAGTCAAGATCCTCTATGAAACATTTGAAACTCCTAAAAATGAAACTTTTGAAACATTACTATTCCACTACGATAACCATCCAAGATGGTAAGAAGAATCCCCATCCTCTGCCGCCGCAGATGCTCAAATTAAAGCAGTTCATTGTTGTTCATATCAAAACACTTGTCTATATGAAGAGATATCAACAATGCAAGATCCCTTATTCTGCCGCTTTCATTATGGTTAGACCAAATCAACCACTCGTTTTGAAGGCCAATCATTTATTTCCCACTGAAGACTCTCCTGTTATACCTAATCAACTACCCGTTAGGAAAGCCATTACCACTGATGACTCACGTGTGACGAATATTCTATCTGAGAGAGGTTCACAGTTAGTACATAGTTTGTTAACTAGTTTAACAAGAGTAGTGAAAAATGAAAAAAGGAGTATTAACGTTTATTTCACGAATCTCAATAGAGATGACGGATATAGTCTACTAAGGAATAGTTTGATACATCCCCACAATCTGAACTTCAAATGTTCGCCACTTACGAGATATAATAATATCTCAAATATGCGTGTATATGATTCAGTGAATAATCGACTCCTTTTTAAAGTGCGGGACTTGAATGATCTTTTGTGTTATATCAACCCGGATGAGTTGGTTAATCTGTTTTGCCAAGAACACTGTTCAAGGGAATGTAACCCTAAGATGATATCAATTGACAATCAGAATCAATCTTCTTATAGAAAGCATATGATACATGATATTATGCTGCACGCAGCAATAATGCAAAAAGCACAAGAACTCCATTGGAGGAATTTCCATATTGACTTATTTTATAAGCAAAACATAGCTGAAAAGGTCAAGAAAACACCCAATTTATGGATTGCCAACATATAGAAAACATTTTCTTGTTCAAGTAGATTCTAGTGAAGAATAATGGAGCGAAAATCATTGTTGATATGATCTTTCTTTCCCATATTGATATAGAGATTAGGATCCTTATTGACAAAAAATCCTCGCTTCTCGAAGAACCAAGTAGAGAATCAGGCAAACGATGCATATAACGATCTGAAGATAGTTTCATCTTTCTAAAACTAGGTGTTGATTTTCTCTCAGTTCGAGGCTACTAAATAGTTATAGGGTCCACCCCTTCCTAGTAAAGCTAACGGTCCGCCGCATGGCGTAAAAGATATGTGAGAGAAGGAGTTGCACATGTAAACTGAAGAAATGAGGGATTCATACCAGAATAGTGGATCTACTACCAACACGAGTTCAACTGCCCGATTTCTAGAATGATCGAGACTGAGAAGGGGAAGCATGCGCCCGAAAGGGGTACCATTGCTCCATTGTGTCAACACTTGCTCCACAGACTTGTTACCTTTACGGCGCCAGCCTCGATCCAAAACGGTTTAGGAAATTCATCAGTAGAAGAGGGAAGGTTAAGAGACACCTTAAATCTGGACGCAAGACACGGCGCAGCTGGGACACATGGAAGACGGGATGAACAGTTGAGCCGGCCGGTAGTAGCACTCGATAGGCAACAGAACCAATCCTCTGGAGGACAGTATAGGGGCCGAAATACTTGCTTGAAGGTGAACTTGTGGTTCAAAAGCTTGGCAATGGACGTCAGGATGTAAGGCTTTTATTAATACAATAGTAGTTGTCACAGAACTCCACGCGGGCCATTAAAGCTTCTCGAGATAACCACCATGGAACAGACATGTTACCCCTTTCTCTTGGCTTTTCCTGTTGTAATTCTTACGCTCATACTGAATTTCAGAAATCCTATTCTAGATTGATACGAAAACCAACCCAATTACTTCTCTTGTGTTCGAGTTACGACTCGACTTAAAAAAAGGCCACGGAGGGCGTGTGATAAAGAACAGAACCACCATGGCTTATCGAAAGAATGGAGCAGCGCATTTCCCCTAAGTCTATAGAAGCTCCACTCGTGCCTGCCGGATAAAAGACTCATGGTAAACTGAAGACATGCCCGAAGCAGGGGGAGAGTCTGGAAGGAGGTTGGACTGAAGCCCATCCGATGTTTTTTGCCTCAACAAGGAATCAGGTTTTTAAGAGAAATGTGGTTTTCTTGAGGAAGAGCGTCTTGTTCGGGGATGACTGGCTTTCTCCGACAAGAAAGATGAGAGGAACCGTGGAGTTGGGAAAAGCGGCGCACTAGAATGGATAGCACAGGTCGGAGGTGAAGCTTATAGACCAACCCCTTCTTTCTTTGAGCTGAGCACTTGACTTCGGCAGTGGTCATTGCCTACCGGTAAACTCCCATACTTCCTTCTTTTGTTCGAGGGAGGCCATACATCTTCCTTCATTGGTTGGATCCAGGTCAGAAAGTTCTAGGGAGGTTGTGTGCGCAAACAAGTCAGAATTAATAAGAAGGGGTGCGAGCAGTACACTACCCATTTGGGTATTGGCAAATCACAGTCATACTTCTTAGAGTGGGGTGGAGCACCAGCACCTTAAGCTGCACCAGTATCTTTTTCAGATAGACACCGATTAAGAAACCGAGAAGTCTAGATTATGGAGACTCTCTAAGTTTTTCTAAGATTTCCTGTGTCTGTACTACTTCACTTTAGACCCGGCATATTGTATGTATCCTTCGCCCTTATTTTCAATTCTGAGAATCCGCCTTCACCCTTCGGAGAAAACATGGTGGCCAGAGAGAAGGTATGTAGATTAATAGAGTTGCTCTTACTTTTAGAATATATCATGGATCAAAACAAAACTTGGTTCTCATGGATGAAGTGTTTGAGTAGACAAAAGAAGAAGCTGCTACACGAAGTGAAAACCGGTGCTAAGAGCTGGAGATTATTATCTAAGAGAGAGAACTGGTAGAGAAGTGCTAAAAGTAAGTGTAAGTTAACAAGCATGAACCTCCTCGTTGAGCAGCCGCCTGAGCTTTCTCTTTGTTTAGAATTGAAAGAGAAGTTTTTGATAGTGGGGTGCGTGGTGTATTAAAAGTGGATATAGACCCCGGACAAGAAAGCCTTTTCTTAAGCACAAATGCGGTACTATTTTTAGCAAGCAATCTCTTCTACAATAGGCGGTCTGATCAATCCAAAATATTGAGGCAGGATTTGGATTTAGAGAATCAAAAAGCAATCAACCATCCCCAAACAAAGTGCTGCTGGAGGGAAATGCTAAAGTCCCATTCCGAATTCCATTAAGGTTGTATTCCTACTAAGAAACTCTGGGCTATACTCTACATCCCATCCCAGCTCGTAAGTAATCCTATTTCTGTATTAGCCTTTGAACAGCATGGGCCATGAAAGGACCGGAGAAGGAATGCAGTAGGATGATTCTATCTTTCCTATGTATGGGGCACACGATTCTCTTTCCATACACTAGTCAAAATCCATAATAGGGCGAGGGTACCTAAATATCCATCCAGAGCGAGTTGCGATTCTTTTACTTACTACTTTTTGAAAGATTACACCTTCGACTATCTCTAAGCACGCATGCCCCTCCTATCTATGAAAGAGAACAGGAATTCCCTACACCAACATATCTAGCGAGGGTCCTTCCAATCTACGAAAAGAGGGCACTACGAAAGCTAATTAGTCAAACCAGCACCAAAATAGCGAGTGAGTAACAAGCACTATTTCGACCATACTCTCTTGTCCTTAGATTCCTGTCATTAAGCACTACATACTATAGCAGTCAACTCACTATTTGCACTCCTTGCATTCCATGAGCTTTTCTTTCAATAGTAAGCAGGAAATGCGAATAAGAGAAGGGTAGAAGAAGCGATCCGCGCATTTCCTTATTTCACAACGGATTTGACTCGTTAGAGAAATCATTTCTTAGGTATGCTACATTCTTTGAAGAAAGAGTAGGTTTAAGACTTAGAGGAAGCGATTTCCGGGTTCAATTGGACCCAACAAGGAAAGCCTGTCAAGCAAGGAAGCCACCAAGCAAACCTTTAATAAGCATCTCTAGCGTCTCTATAGCTATAGAAAGCAAAAACCAGCAGTCAAGACTAGTCACATTAGTGAAACAAGTGATTCGCTGACATTCAATTCAAATAGAAAGAGTAGTCACAGCTGCGACAAGTTGCTCTAATAGGAAGGAGTTGACTTACTTTCCATTCCTAATACAGCAAGAGCTTATTTTTTTCATGTAGCATTTCTACCCCTATAGGATTTCCCATCTTAACCGAGAATGGGTGCAGCCCACCCCATCTAAACTAAAATTCGTTCCTCTACAATCCAGAGCAGTCCGAACATGTACCGCGATCTGGACGGACAAAGAATGCCGTACACTTGAGTGACCACCACCAAATGAAAAAGAAGAGGTGAGATCACCCTGTCTCAATCCTTTGTAGCTCTTCAAATATGGGCCAACCTCTCCATTCATATTCACACACACTTTGCCTCCTTCCACTGCTTGTCTAATCCAATCTATCCACCTGTCAGGGAAGTTTTTCCTATGCATTACCTCTGCCAAGAAAGGCCACTGAACTCTATCATAAGCTTTTTCAAAGTCCAACTTTTTTGAATTCCTTCAGAGTGAGAGGTTTTCAACTCATGCAAAACTTCATGAAGAATTACACATCCGTCCAAAATGTACCTCCCAGGAATAAATCCAGTCTGAAGAGAGCTGATTACTTGTCGAGCTAGAGGAGTAAATCTAAGTGTCAGAGCTTTAAACATAACATTTAGAACACATATGGGTCTATACTGTAGGATACTATATTAGCATCCAGAATCTTTGGCAGTTTCTAAATGACTTTTGAGTTCAACCTGCCATGATACAGCTCCTGAAGCATATATCTCTCAACTGGGGCCAAAAAGCTCTAAAAAGACTCACCGCAAAGGTGACGACTCGATAGATGCCCACCCGTCTGACTCATCATTCAAATCACCTCAAATCACCTAACATAGGTACCTAATCTTAGATGCAAAACCGTACACCTGGAGTTGGAGTACCTGCCTCCTTGGATTTGCTACCCATTGGGATCAGTATCATATAGATATTGCAAGAAATCTATCTACTGAAAACTATATAACGATCCCTCGCGGCTTCTTGTATACCCAAAACTCGAGTATCTACTCACCTACAATGCTTCCCGCCTCGGGTGAACAGTGCTTCGTTGAAGGACAAGCCGTGGTGAATTTATCGACGATAGGACTTTAATGCAAGTAGACTTAAGATAAAGTCAATCTCTCTTTTTATGTTCCAAATATCGATTTTGAACAGACAAAGGATACACCGAGACTCGGTTTACTCCGACGCAACCATCTCCTCTACTTCTACTAGGCGGGCCTCCTTACTCTATTCTTATTTCTCCTTCCGATAAGAGACTATTTATGAAATTCTCTGGCTGGGTCCTTAGGCAACTCGGCAAGACTGGACTAGTGGAACACGGCTATCTAGTGGTTCACTATATATAGGACTTGTAGAGCTTGAAAAAAAGCTTGTTTTGGTCTTTTTTTCTCTTTTCTATTTGGTGTGATAGGCTTAGTTAGGTGGTTTTTGAACTCATCCCCTTTCTTTGATCCCGGATTCCATTCTATTCCCTGACAGAAGTGCGGGACGTTTTTAGATAGCGTTGCGTTCGTGCCTCTTTGCTTAAGAAAGGGGTTTTTTTCTCCGTCTTCTTTTATCTTGGCATGTTTCTTCTAAGACCCACTTTTAGAGTTGGCTTCACACTCACACCTTCAAAGAAAGATCGGAAAATGGCCTCTGAGTGAGTCAATGTTCTCGCTACTAAAGATAGAGTTTCCGTGGATGTTCTTTCTTTTCGATTGGTCTTTCCGAGTGCTTCACCTCGTAAACTCGGGCCTTCATCCGTAGGGCAAGAATCGGTTTCACTGCTGGTCTATAAATCAGACCAGGGAGAATGTAATTCCATTCCCTCAACATAAATTGGAAGGTCAAGCAAATTGAGAGAATTTGAGCGCTTTAACTTTGTTGGCACGCCAGGGGCAGCGGTTGATCAAACAACCGGAAGCCTTTTGTGCGCAGATATGAAAGGTTTTCCCTTGATGGAGGCTAGAAAGGGATCTTTTGCTTTTTGACTTTGAGAAAGGCATAATATGGAATATATGAGATGGATTCGTAGGTGATAGCGAAATTTGGTTCTATTCTAGGTCAAGGGGTTAAGGACCTTTTTGAGGAAGATACTTTGGATCCCTTAAATAAGAAGAAGAACCGAAGGTGAAAATAAAAGCAGCAGCCATCTGTGTATCCTCGATAATTAGAAGTATGGCTCGGGCCGGTCTTATTCAATTAAACCGAAAAGGGCGGATGGGGAAGGAAGAGCTTTCTGTAACTATTACATTAGTAAGGCAAGGAACTTCTTAAAAGAACGGCAATTGGTATTTCATTTGCTGTGAAAGCATCCGCTGCTGGCAATGCAATCAAAGTCGAAGCTCTTGATGCAATATAGACGAGCTTGCGTAGTCCTTGAGAGATCTTCTTTCTCGCTTTATTTACTTTACAGGAGAATGGAAAAAACAAGACATATAGTCAGCCTAACCTAACCAGAAGGGTAAGAAGCCGAAGGCCAATGACACTAGCTAACCAATAAGCATAGACTGCAAGGGAAGATCAAAAAGTACATCCTAAGAAAGATGCTATACTTAACACTTTTCATAACTGCATGGGCTTATAAAGCACTGGAAATGGAACTATTGAGACTACCACTGCTGTAATAAAAGAAGAGAAGAGGTAAGAGGAAATTCTACAGGCTTGCCTACAATCCCTTTCCTTGTCAGAAAAGCAATTTCACCCCTAACTTAAGATGCTTACCTACCACTACTACTGGCTGGAGGCAATGGCTTTAGGATATGCCCTGACCGAGCTACGTATCTTTCCTATGGGCAAGACCCAAGGTGAAAAATCAAATCAAAGTACTAGGAAGAAATGTGCTTTTTTCTAGCAAAAGCAAATAATCTTGCTGCCATAGAATTTGGAAAAAGCTTTCAAAGAAAAAGAGCAAAAAGGAAAAAGGAACTTCAAAATCCCGCCTCCTTGTTAGGAAGGAAAAGCCAGAAAGCAAAGAGGTTTGGTTTACGTATGGTGGAAGGTGACATTTTCCAGTCGGAACGACGGAGCTCTAAATAAAAGGTATGAAATCCAATCCCTTATCTTTCTTAAGCGTAGGGATGAAAGCCAAGAATGAAGTCGTCTCATCTCGTATGGTAGCCTATTCTTTACCTCTCGTTCCAGGGTTGGATGCAACATTTCTATGTTATAGATAGGTGAGTTTTTTTATACTAGTTTTCGAGGATTTCCACAAGTCCGTCCGAGTTGAGGCGCTAGGGCTTGAATCCGGTCGGTTGTCCGACAGTGCCGTAGTTGAATAAGCATTTCCTTTATTTACTTCTAGAAGGACTCGAAGTGAGACCAGAGAGAGAAGAGTTTTCCCGCAAACCATAGCGACTAGCTAGTCTCAAAACAA
>Ga0136846_1227877_pt1:0-15000 | contig 29820 bp, 15 predicted proteins | sample HopSoiMetagenom2_FD_96841 | JGI IMG/M metagenome (GOLD analysis project Ga0136846, IMG submission 96841) | Grasslands soil microbial communities from Hopland, California, USA - 2 Assembly 2016 (version 4) | ecosystem: Environmental > Terrestrial > Soil > Grasslands | place: USA: Hopland... | reverse complement strand
CTCGCGGAGTTCTTAGATCAGTAGATCTGGATAGAGTCTCGCTCATAAAGGAAGAGTAGCGCGCTAGCGCGGCTCGCTTCGCTTTTCGACGCGGAGCTCGCTGCTGTCGAAGCCTGCTTCAAAAGTACAGGGCGTGCGTTAGCACTACGGCTTTTCAAATCCACTCTAACCGAACTATCAGTGATCCCAGAGATCAACCTTCAAACCTTTTTCTTTGAATCTCAGGAAGGCTTTCTCGGGGAGAAAGCTGGTTGGGGAACTGCTAAACGACCTAATAAAAGAAAGAGGAGACTGACTCTGACCTTTCAAAGCCCTATCTCATCTGGTTGATAGTAGAAGGTACGTACGATGGTACCATGGACATAAACGAGGTCGAGCATATCTTTAATGATTTCAAACTAAAGCGTACCTAAAGCCTGCCCTGGATATGAAAAAGGGATTTGAGCCAGAAGAAGATGAGGATCTATCACCAGATGAGGAAATGGAAACAACTAAGTATTAGTTAGGTTTAGGTTCCGGAAATGGAAATGGTAACAGCGGCCCAAAAATGGTAAGGTTTTCTTTGAAAAGAAAAAGGAATGGGATGAGGTATGAATCCTTAACTACAAAAGTAAGCACCTCTCCTAACTAATTAGTTAGTATCGAGAGACTAGGCTTTTCATTAAAGTTGAAGGAGACAAACAAAGTCTTGCCGATGGAAGAAATTCCATCGTCGTAAGGGAAGGCCTTGGTCAATCAACTCACCGCCATTGACCAGGGGAGGGGGGAACAATCTGATGAGCGAGATCATAACACGTGAACAACAAACCATACCGATAGGTTGATAGTTTTCTGTTGGTACGGCGTGTGGTCACAGGAACAATCGGCGGTCGTAGCATGAACTCAAGACTTCATTTTACAGCATATAGAGGTGTACCAATCCCACCATGATCGCCAGAGCAAGATTCATTCTTTAATCGCTACCAGATCAAACATGAGACCAGCATCCTAAAAAAGAAAAAGGAACGCAAAAGTTTTTAGAAATCCTTATCTTTCGGCTTTTTAAAGATTGAAATTACAAAAACAAGGTATAACAGTCGACTTTCCTATCAGGATTTTACAACCTGAATACCAAGGGACCACTATTAGAAGAGAGCATAATAAGTAAATGCCGACGCCATCTTTGACTTTTTGGATGGTCGGCGGCGCCATAAACTCGATAACCAGCACCGCGGAGTCAAGAAATTCCACTAAATAGAATCCTAAAACAATCTTATTCGAGCACACACGGGACCCACAGCAATGAAATTCACACAAGCGGCAATCATCCGAGCAGAGAATGGAGAAGGGAAATATACTTGAAATTGTTTTTCCTAATGAGAAAGCCTTTGGCAAACTCCTTGCAAATCTGTTTTTGCCGGGCACAATAGACATATCTGCTCAGTCACAACATAAGGAACCCCCAATGTTCCTCAAAGCCTACCCGGCCTGACAGCTTTAGTTGAATGATCTGATCCCGAAGCTCCCTATCCCTCTTTGTTGACTGGCCAACTAATGATCGGACTACCTATCTTGATGCTTTGAATCTGTATTCAGAGCTTTTTTCCAACTACCGGGACTACTAATTTCAAGTACAAAGCTCTCCTATGAATATGCTACTGCTCTTACTTTCTACCTGAATCCGAGCATTGAAGCAAGCTCTTTATCGCACCATAACCGAGTCTCTCCTTGCAGCTCTGACCAATCCACCCGTCATTGCAAATAACTGCTCCTTACTCTTTGATTGTATGTCCATTTTGGATGTCTGGCACGAGATGAAAAAGCCATTCCTTTTCGCTTTCCTTCAACCACTCAGTATACTTTTTTACTGGAAGAGTCAAGCGAAAGCAATTAGTTTAGAAGGAAGAGGAAGACCTAGGGGGCTTACGTCCTCATTTCACTCTTTTTGCTCCTGCGAGACACGACTCAACTACTTTTTACAATTGACAGGGTAGCTCGGAGGTCAGATGAAGGGTCTTCCCCATAAAGATAGATTAGTACTGGAAGGTTCAGATGAAGGAAGGGCTGAAACAAGGCAAAAACGATTCAATGGGGTAAATAAATATGAGCAATCCGTGAGAATAGCAAACCCCTATCTCTGAAAAAGAAGAAGATAGATAGGTATAGGTCCACGAGTTGAGACAGAGAAGTTATGACTAATCAAGTAGGAGTTTACCCACGAGAGTCAGAGGCTGCATCATCAAAGGGGTATAGAAATAATTCAGAAGCACTATGGCCTGAAGCGAAGGGCAGGAACGAACGGAATCAATGTGTTCCAATTTCTCCGGAGTAAGGACAGCAGCTGAGAAGGGAAAACAAAATAGCGTAGACAAAAGGTAGGACCAGATCATGCGAAGAGCTCTTCGCCCTATTGATTAGGAATCTCGATCAGAAACCACCAGGCCATGTCTCCCGATAAAAGATGATCCCCACAATGGATGTCAGGCCTTGGCTTTAGAAAATCTGATTGGATCCGCACTAGAGGATAAGAATACAGATAGGCTGACTAAGAAGATCTTCAAATTGTCTTACCTGAAAAGATGAGTTATTCAAAGGAATACCTGAAGAATAGAATAGAATAAACACATGGCACAGCTGTGTGCTAGAATAGTAGTTGATAGAAGTTCTAGTCACTTAAAAAAAAATAACCGCGGGGCTATATTTTATATAAACATATGGTCTTGCTCATTTCCCATCAAGGAATGGAGATTGGGTTGGTGTTTGGAAGGGATTCAGTAAACTGACCTTGGCCAGCAAGCAGAAAAAGGACTGACGTCTTGGGGCGCGCTAGCGCGCGTACTCTTCTTCTGCGAGACTCCATCCAAATCCACCACTTACTTGTTGGTTGGTGTTCCATTCTGTTATCTTAGACTATGCTGCCTTCTTCAATTCCATTCTTCGTCTCCCTAGTCGAAGTCTTCTTGCAAAAAAAACCCAACATGCATTTTAGAGTGCCGTGCCAGGGCGATAGGCGCTCCGCAGTCACGCATGATCGCCAGAGCCTTTCTTGGCTATGTAAATATAGGGCCGGAATAAGTGCAAGATCCTCAACAAAATGGATTAAGGTGGGCTTCGGATTTTGCATAATTTTTTTCTATCTTTTCATCAAGTTCTTGTTTGATCTGCCGCTATTATCACAATATCCCTCCTTTTAGGGTTAATGCTATCAATGGTGAATCGATCATTCGCTATCCTTTTTTTTAGAAGAGCTTTTTTGAATGGAAGAAAAGTAATGAAACCTGCGATGGCTACTGAATAACCTCCTTTTATTTTTTTGAGAATAAACCCTTTGACCTTTTTCTTCGTTCGCCAAATCTTCTTCAGTTCTATCCAAGCTCGGTTTTGTCTGAATCTTTGTGGAAGAAGAAGCGGTTCGCCAGCCGCTACATCCAGGGATCCCACAAAATCATTAAACCTGGCGGCTGCTCGCTCTTTGATCAGTGATTCACCGGCCACTAGATCGATGAAGAATCTCTCCAAAATCCGCTTTTTGATCAGTGATTCACCAGCCACTACATTCTTGGATCCCACCTTATTCTCAAACCTGGTGGCTCGCTTGATTGGCAGTCCTGTAAGCTCATCTTGCATACAAATTTTGGGGGTACCAGGGCCTGCATCCACCAAGAACATTTCTTCCCTTAAGCGTAAGCGTAAAACTGAAGATTGTGAGGCGTTTCCACTACATAATAAGAAACTCGAATTAGATCTTGGAAATGATCGACTCCAATAGATGCTCATCATAAGCTTTTTTTTCCTCCTATTCCTATTGATCAGAAGTATCCAGCAGCGCCACGCCAGAGTGACTTCCGAAGCGCTACGGACGGGACGAAATCCGGCAGCCAGTTGCTGGCTCTGAATAACCAGCCCAGCAAGAAGCTAAATTCTTCCATAACATAACATAACGGGGCGGGGTTGCGCGCGAGCCGAGTGACGTAGGTGCACAAGAGTACTTCGCGCCACAACCATCTCTTTTTTATAGGTTCTACGGACCGATGCCTCCTGCTTCATCTGGTAAAAAAGAGTCATAGATATGCCTGTAATTAGAAGGAAGAACCGCAATAAAAATCTTCCTCGTGTATCGTCTGTAGCAGAACTATGAACGGGAGCTAGCAATCCGGACCGTATTGAAAAGGTTCCTGAGACACAGCATGGAAGAGTCAAAATATTCAGAAGCGAGGTCCAAGAATGAAGAAGGGGTAGAATTACTGAATGAATACGAGCTGTGGCTAATACCCGAGGCATAAAAGACGCATTTTCTACGGGATCCCGAAACCACCAGCCACCCCGACCTAATTCATGATGAGCCCACCAACTTCCTGGCGAGATGCCTACGGTTAAAAACAACCGACATGTCAAGATCCAAATTCGAATTGGTTCCTGGTCCTGGTCAGAGACCACTGTGTTCGCGCCGGCGGTCCAACAAAGAGGCGAAGTAGTGGTGTCTTTCTTTCCATTATGAACGACACGCTTCGCCTGCTCCCTCCCCGTGTCCATTAGCGCTCCTGTCCAGAGCGAAGAGAAGGCGAAAAAGCGCCGCCGAAGCAGCATGAGCAGGCTTCTATTGCTACGCAACAATAGAGCAGGCGCGCCGCCCACAAAATGTTTGAATGATCGGGTAAAGAGCGAGCTTCTTATATGGGATCCGACGCATCCAGCAGAGCGAAGCAGCGTTCCATTCTTTTCGGCGGCATCCTTCCGCATTGGCGGCGAGTGGAGTGCCACAATCCCATTCATCATTTTGGATCTACATAACCCAAAGCCCATAGCACTGGCGACGTCTCCGGCATAAATGCAAGGAGGATGTATAGCTGATATAGGATCTTGTGGAACAGGATTTGATTCTGCAAGCGGTTCGGTACGAACGAAGAAATTTCGAACAAAAGGATCGGAACTCGCTGATAGGAAAGGAGAGAAAAACAAAGCAATGCCAAGAGCTCCGTCAATCTGCTGTTCATCGATAGACGAAGCTCTCTCTTTTTCATCTCGTGCCAGATGTAACAAAAGATTAGTCCTTTTTCCTTCTCGCGAACCACGGGAGCGCCCAGCGCCCAGAAGAGCAAAGCTCATTTTCAAAACAGGGTCAAGCGGCGCATTAAAAAGGGCTGGCCCGTGAAAAGGACGCTTACTTTGCGAACGAAGTTCAGAATCAACAAGGGTTCTCCGAACGAAGGGAGTGTACAACTGGGGCGCAGCCCCACTTTTTTGTTGGAGAGATAGAATGGAGTTCTTCACGAAGTTCGAGACAAAGGAAAAAATCAAAGTTTCTCTATAGCCTCTTCGTTTTGAGACATTATGGCTTTGGGGTCGACCCCGGTAACAAAAAAGGAATCCATAAAAACTTGGGATCCAACACCATGATAAAATACTACCCTCATGATTAGACCATGTCCCTGAGATTTGAAAAAAAAAAGGTGCATTAGCGGTTAATACGTTGTAATTAGATAAGTTATTTGGAATATGACGGAACGAAAGACCAAGGAAAGGAAGAAGAATGCACCAAAATGCAGGTGCTGCACCAAACGCTGGTGGTTGTTTCTTGTTGTAAGTGAATGCAACGAAAAGACCCAGAAATAACGAATAATGAGAAAATTCATTTATAGACATTTCGTGCTCATTTCCAAATTTCTGCTTAGTTATTCCCATCATCCGGTAACCACAGGATGATCCCAATCTCCTTTTAGTAATAGATCTTTTTGATATGTCTCAGTCTCAGCGGCAAGGAAGAGAAAATGCATCGAGTCGTTTATCAAGAAAGCAGTTCTTTTGAATGTACCACTTTTTTGAAAAAGTCAGCTTAAGAGGTTCAAAAGAGAAAGTAACTCTCCTTATTCTTGGCTAGTGGAATGGAAGCAAGACTCTTTCCTATCCACTTTGCCGAGGGGAGAGAACTCAAAGATAACTCAAGCTAGACAGAAAGGTGCAAAAGTCCAAAGTTTCTTAAAGATCCTGTAAGCAAGTAGGTTCAGATTGTCATTTAGCTTCAATTTCTTCAGTCTCACAAGCGGGTCCGCATGCAACAAAATAAATTGTATTTGCCTACTACTCCGACCTTGCCCTGAAAGGATAAGGAAATTGGATAAGAGCGAGAGCTAGACTGACTGTTGGTCCAATGCTAGTGGAGGATTCAGACTGAGGACCCCCTGTGGCGGCTACTCATAAGAAGATGAAGGATTGAAAGAGGACTGATCACCCCTCTTATTTGTGATCTTTTAATAGAAAGAAAAAGCCTTCTCTCAGACTTCAAGGTCAATGAAAGCGGGATTCAAAATGATTGACGGGTACCAAAGCAAACATCCCTTTTCCCCTTGCCTGCCTCCCCATGACGAATCCTTTGTCTACCTGGATCTTCAAAGAGCCTCATAGCCAAAAATTATCAAGCAGAGAAGCCATTTCTTTCTCTCTCTGATACTAATTCCCATCTCATGAAATTGCGATTCCATTTTGATTAATAAAATATAGGGCTGGCCTTTAAGATAGGATGCCATAATTGCAAATTCTTTTTTAGGACTCAAAAAGAAAGCAATAAGACTGAAAAGTGGATTTTAGACCTGGCTGACTGACATGTTTACGTCTCATATTGGCTAATGTATTTGGAAGCCCTAGGGACGTCTGTCAAATCTTATTCAAAAACTTTATGGGGTGGCATCCATGCTGAAAAAAGAGAGAAATTGATTATGGTTGTCCGTCCTCTATGGAGAGAGATGCACTTAAACCAACCGCATAGTGTGTAAGGATGTCTCTGCGATGGTGATCTTTTGCTTTTGAAATGAGAATGGCTCGGAAGGCTATCATTTGGATTTTCCTTAATAAGAGGGCTCATTTGTACTTGATTTCTGATATCGGCGGGGTACTAGTTGTTGATTCAAAAAAAAAAAGCAAAAATAGAACAAAGGCATGGGGACCGAATATGCCTGAGTTTGGGAAATCACTATTCAAGCCCTATCGGATGTTATTTGAAACTCCCATTTAAATAATGATGATACTCAGGCTTCTTATTTCCCTAGGGAGAAAGCAGAAACCAGAAACGAGTGAAGGTTCGATCCCTCATTCATATTTGGTTTATCTTTATCTGAATCGGTAGTCGAAGGCAGTTCTTAAAACGAATGCCTTCACGGTTAAGGAATGGGAGCTATGAGAAGGTACGACTTATCCAATAACTTCTTACCTCGACCTCGTAACCCCATTCTTTTCTTTAGAACTTAAGGAAGAAAGCCGGTCGGATTGCTATATAAATAATCGTTTCTTTTTCCTAACAATGCGTGGGGGTATTGACTTCTCCATGCGTCATGAAAATGGGATAAAGAATCCAATTGGAATCGAGGGGTCGAGTCTAGTGGAGTAGTGAGGGTAGCAAAGCAGCTGTTACCCTTGTATGGTTAATAGGAAGGAATGCTCCTTTCAGCCAAAGACTACGAATTTCTCATTTATGAAATTGGGTGAAGGCCTGACGTGTAATCTATCGTTAAGGGTGCCTATCATCAATTCTCACCTTTAGAAAGAATCGAATCATCTTGTCAATCCTCACTTCAATCGTAAGTTGATTCAAGTCAGCGAGAAAGAAGGGAATTGCTTGGTTGATAGGGCCCCGCCCTTCGAGTTTGTCTCCATCCCGTACTGATTAGAAAGATTTACGCGCTTAGATCGAAATTACTTAAACAAGAGGAAAATGAGCCCAGTTTGCTTTGACGGGAGGGAGAAGATATCTTACTAACCTGGGTTGTTTTTTATAGCGCAAATGGGGAAGCAGATGCGCAAAGGCTCTATGGCTGGATATTGTAGATATTGCTGACTTAGTGAAGACTCAAAGAGGGGAAGGCTGGCATAATGGAAAAAGAGACAGAAACTGTTTTCAGGAATCTATACTGGCAAGGTTCCTCCTTTCCGCAAGCAGTGGAGTGGTAGTCACAAAGCCTGCACATTCCAATTCGATCATAACATGACTAGTTTCCTAAGGTGAGCTGGCATGACTTATCTTCCCTTAATAGCAAGCATATCGTAGCTAGATGTCATAGTGTGGTGGACTCGGTACCCTCCCGAGATATCAGTAGCTCTAGTCGGTATCAATGATCAGATGTCGGTGAATCGATTCAGAGGCCTATTTGTAAACTAGAGAATTGCCGATAGGGGATCTGCATGATAGATCATTCATTTGACTATTATGGACCAAGGGAAGGCCACTAAAAAGACTCACCATTCGAAATCCCACTAGTAGGACAATCATCCGGCCTATCGCAGATGGCGGAAATCCAAATAACTAAATACTCGAGGCCAAGCCTAAACCACGAACTTCTTCTTGCTTCGGATCGTCTTCCTTCTTTCCAAACTCTGTGAGATTAGCGTCTCTATCTTCCGCTCTACCCTCTCCTGGCGCTCCATCAACACATCCTTAGGAGCTTCATGAAGGACAAGGGTCTCTTGAATTGGTAGGCGTCTCCCTCACTCGCTGCCCATGCCTCATCTTAACTTTACTCTTTTCTTTGTCTCAACGGCTTCACTCACATGATGAGAGATAAGACTGATCACTATCTACGGCTGGTGCTGCTTCTATCTCTCAAAAGACTCGGGATCCCTATGCTCTAGGGTTTGAGCTCGGAATAAGGCCGCTCTGCTCTTTCTTAAAAAAGTGGGTTACTGATTGACTAGTAGAACAGAAGTAGAAATGATGAACTACTTCCCGCATCCGGGAAGACAAGAGATCCACTTTATCTTTATCAAGCACTCGCTCGTATTAGCGAGAAATATCATTCTAACAATTATGCGCTGTAATTGAAATCTATAATAGAAATTCTTTTACCGGCTTTAGGCTTTAGAACTAACGAAAGATAAACCAATAAAGGAGAGTCGTACTGGAAGTAAGATTCTTATGAGTTGCATTCTTAATGAGTTGCACATGCGGTTCGATCAAGGTATGAGGAATCCCGACCTTGCACTATGGAAAGCTCTTCTCTGCCTACCTCAAAGAACAACTAGCGGAGGAACCATCTTAAAAAGAAGATATTAGCACGCACTAATCGACCTGAGATCGCCCATCCAACGCTCGACTTTTTGGGACTCAGTTTGTTTTCACACAAGATCCTGAGGCTAGGAAACAAGAAATACAACTTTTTCGAAGAAAAGGAAAGGTGAAACAGCTGATTTAGTCCCGTGGTCACAGTAAACTAAAAACTAGAACTCCTAACTCAAACCTAACTCAAAAAATCGGCAATTCGTAATGCTCTCTTCCTTTCCAGACCCCTTTTCAGGAGCGGGCGTGACTCGATGAAATTCCAAGATCAACCATTCCCGAGGAAGACTTCGTGCGGAAGCTGCTAAGTGGAAGATAAAGAAGAAGAAGAAGGAAGGCGTACTATAAGCTGAACAAACACATTTGATTCAACCGGCAGAAGTTCACGAGAAATTCCACTCCTTTGACTGCGCTAGTGAACTCTCTAGTTCTCATATAGAAATAAAAAACGAATTCATTCAGTGATTTAGAGACAATGACAAATCATTTGTTGGTTGCGGATCATCTCACTCAACCACACTTCAGTGATTGAACATGGGTCGGTCCCTATTTGACAAGGGAACTTCACCCATTTCATTGACCTTCGAACCGCTCTTGCCCTCCCCTTTCACTTCCATAGTGGTCTTCTTTGGCCGGCCCACTCATTTCACTCTCAAGCTCTCTGAGAAGAGAGAATCCGATTCAAGATGTTTCGAATTCAGCCTTTCCTTCATGTTCGTGCTTTAAGTCAGTTCGTACTTTTCAGTATATAAGAGAATGTATAGGATTTCCAGCTCCAAGGTAGCCTTGCTCGCTTCTTTACCCTTGTACGCACAAATCTAGCTCATAGCAGCACTTTCGAGTTCGGTTACTTAAGTACAGAGATTGGAACAACTTAGCGCGGGAAGTCCCATATCTTGTCTTAGCCTCGCCTCACCTATTTCCTCATAACGAGATCAGAATGGAATCTAAAGTCTTAGCTAGATCAGGGCTACCACGTTCCCTCAGACGAAAAAGAAAAGAATACTAGACCTGTTGGACTCGCAAAGTAGGATCAGGCTTAGTCTACTAGAAACAGAGGAGAGCGAAAACTAAGTCAAAGGGGGAAGAGCTGTTTATGAGCATTTTCAGGCCGGTTGACAACATCCAATGTCTCCCACGAGGGTGCCTGAAACTCCAGTTTTTCTAGGCAGAGGTAGGTATAGCCTTTATTTCACACATTTGAGTTTGTAGGAAGATTCCCCGCTCTGAAATAAAGTCTATTTGGAGCTTCTTCCAAAGAGGTTGGGATTCTAGTTTCAATTGGATGTGTCCCGGTAAGATCGTTAACGACTGATATACTGCCTGAGACAGGGCATGCTCTCCCCAGTAAGTTTCGTTCATAAACTGGGCCGAAGATCTGACAGAGGTTGACTTGCTGGCTTGTGAGTTGCCAGCTCCGTAGTTGATTGCTAACCAGAGGATAGTGACAGCCAATATTCCTATTCCTGCTTGTGTGCTTGTTTGCTATTCTTCCTGTTCCTGTTACGAGACGACCTCGGCTCAAGCTGACCCCACACCGAAAGTCGTCAAGCAGTCTTGGGCTCCATCAATCAGTGAGGAGGAAACCAAAACCTGTTGGAGTTCCCCGCCATCACCTCGCCTAGATCCGGGGGTTCATACCCTCCTGTAGCAGAGATGTAAGTCGCAAAGGCTACTTGCCTGCCGAGGGGGGGAGAACTACCTAGTATCAAATTCACAAAGCAGCACATTTAGTAGTTGACATCTTTCTTTCTCGTTTTCATCGGAAAGGAGAGTTTTCACGTTAAGCAAGAAGAGCTACGAGTTGGAGGGCTATTTCACCGACCGTCACTTCTCCTTTGTATCTGCCGAAGACGCAAGTAGCCCAACGACAGGCTTGTGTGGAGTTGAATGACAACACGCAGAGGTCTTTTGGCGGGGGGCTCTTTGTCTAAAGGAAGGGCAAAGTCAACAGGCCAATCCCTGTTTCAGAATTGGAAGAAGCAGTAGGAGGTTCACCATCAGAAAGGCATGGGACAACAAACTCTCTTAAAGCTTTCTTCGAATAAGTCTTTCGCTTGACTTGGCTCAACGGCTTTAGTTCAGTAAATGCTTTCGTATGAAGCTTGAGTCAAGTCTAGTCTCATGCAGTGAAGATCGTCAAGCAATCATTGCTCGTCTCTCCGAAACCTATTGATAAGGAACGCGTTCAAGTGTATGGAATAATCAAACCTTTCACGTATTTGTTAACATAGCGTTGGACGATTGATTCCTCTCTTTCTCCATGGCCTGCTTCCCATAACTGGCCTTACTAAAACTTACGAAATGCTAATTTGACCTAAATTTCCGGTTAACTGCTGACTTTCTTTGCTAGCTCACCCGAAACTCTGTCTTCAGGAGGAAAGCTTGCTTGAGTACCTTACTTGAATTAGTTACAGAATAACCGAAACAGAAAGGTTTGATGAGCCGCTGCTTGCTCTCTAACTGCTCTTACCGCTTCTTCTTCTTGACCTCTGCTCACTGCTGCCAATGCTGTGACTGCCGCCCCTATCTCTAAAGCTGCGGATTACAGCTCCTGATTCAAGCAGTTCAAAGTCTGAAGTATGAGTCTTGTTTGTGACATTCAATTCCAGAATGAACATTCAAAGGAAAAGTAGTATGGGACAGCCTGCAGCTTGCTATTACTGACTGCGGCTGCCGACCGAAGAACTGAAGATCTTCAATCTATGTTTGAGTGCTCTTGCGAAAGAAAAGAATTTCGAATGCTAAAATGACTTCAAAAATAGGATAGGATCGCCCATATATTTTTGGAGAAAGAAAGATACTGTACTCCGCACAGGCTACACCGCATCCTTCAAATTGAATGCCTTCTTGCCTGCCTTCAGTTCATGCCTTCAGGCCGGCCTGCTCTTGCCTATGAATGAGATGCCTACTTCCCATTAAGTCAAAATACCTCATAGACATATTTTTTAGAATACTTAGTTAGTTAAGATAAAGATGGCTTTTGACAATTTTGTGAGTCCCCTCGTTCCCGAGCAAGAAAACGGATGCGCTAACGCCTTAGTTTCGCGCTCCAAAATCCGTTGCTTGTTCGGACCGCAAATGAATATTCTTTATTTCCTCTCGGACAGGCCCTCTTTTTTCATTCGAATGTACATCTTTTTCGGTAATGATCATCTACAACTGAAAGACTGACGTCTTCCTCTACTCGATCCTTAGTTATACAATCTCCCTCCACCTCCATTTTGATGATCCTCATAGCCTTTTTGATTCGCGTCCTCCCCCTGGATCTATTCCTGCCGCGTCCACGTCCTCTGCCTCCAGCAACTAGAGCTGCATCATCTTGTTCATTATTGAGAATAGGCCTCTTCTCACACCGTACCAGTTCTTTTTGCAGTTGAATCTTCCCGTTCTGGCTTATTGAGTGTATAGATTCTTTTTGAAATGCAATCTATTCCCACGTCACTCTTCTCATAACATATCCTGTTCTCCTCACTTTGATTCTGGATTCACCGGTTTATTTAAGACGGGGTTCTATGCTTTCTAGCCCCATTTGACAAAAGTGAGCTTCCCCTATCTCTTTTGTAGGAATCAGATAGCAATGCTCATTCGTGAATAGCATTTCATGCTTCCGCTACTTCGTCGGAGAGATCCATGGAAACTCAAAAAAGAAAAGCGGACGGCATTGTTCATATGATAGCCGGAAAAGTAAGTTCTCCCGCCGGCTATTCAAAAAAGAATTACTTATTCATAAACTTCCTTTTATCGAGCATAATAGCTCTTATACGCTTGTACAGAGGAGTATAAAACAATGTATAATATATATATATAGGTGCTTAGTATCCTACAAAAACATTAACATCCAAAGCACCGTAAGCTTGCTTTCTCTCCCGCTGACAGACAAAGAAAAGGTTTTTTTAGACTAGTCTATGGCGCTAGTGGAATATATTTTGCGTTTGTATTCTAGCTTAGCTCTCTCTATTCTTTGCTTAAGCTATCGTGTCGTGTAGATGGATGGCATCTCCCTATTCCCACATCCCCGGATATGATTAATGCATGGAAGCTAAGGAATTGGGTCATTCTTCAGCCCAAGATGCAAGCATTTGGACTCCATCCGAATATGGCAGTTGAACTCTTATAATAGGCTTGGCTCTGGCTGGCAAAAAAAACGAAAATAAAGAAGAGCTTCTTGTTTCCAAGCGGAACTCGAATGGGCTGCTAGCAGATTTGTTGGGGATGGCAAGTTAACACCGTGGGTAGGCTTGCCTTTCACTCGCTCTGGCACATTTTGGCGGAACGTCAACGTTATATATAGTGGAATTCTAGAGGTAAGTTAATGTTTTCAAAAATCCAAATGGAAAAGGATTTTCTAAAAAAAATGAGAAGCTAGTATCTCCAGTTTTATGAGAGAAAGAAGAGGAAGAATCGGCGGAACATCCTAGCCAAATTTGTGTCTCAATCCGATCAAAAACAAAACATATTCTATTGTGTGTTGACCACCGGGAAACGAATGGATTAAGATGAAGACGGACGGTGCAATTAGCGAGCATGGGAAGGCTTGTGGAGGTTTAGCAAGACAAAGGGGATATATGCGTTCTCTCAAGCAGTTAAGAACAAGACCATACTCGAAGTCGAGCTCTTTTGCATCTGAACATGTATTCAAATAGCAGCTGAAAAGTGAGGAATAGTTCTCTGATTCGGATTCCCTAACGTAAGACATGGTCTACTCTCAAGATCCCAAAGTCCGCAGCTAAGGAAAGCCCCTTCTTCATAAGATCAAGAAAGTACGAGCGTCTTTCGAAGATTGGAAAATCTCCCATACTTGGAGAGAAGCAAACCAACAAAAAAATTTGCAATTGACTATGCTTAGTAGTTGATACCTTTGGTCTTCACATTTTCCCTTCCATTTTGTAAAGTTAGTAGAAGAGGATAGATCCGGTAAATTGACGAATGTCAATCTTCATTTTTTTAGATTAATACACTGGTAGGGGTCGATCAGGCAAATCCCAAAGCTGACCCCCGAACAGCTGCCGGACTGCTCTACTTATCTTCTCTCTCTTCAGACTCACTGAACCTTCTCAAAGACTCCCTTTGCACTGAGAACACAATTAAGAACCCTCCTTCTCACAAGAAGGCAAACCTTGTACGTTGATAGAATCTTCTTTCGCATCCAGAAGAGAGGCTGTGGGCTATCCGAGAGAGTGGTTCAGGTGACTACCGGAGTCATTGATTAAGCAGGTCAGATGGGCTTAGTAGGGCTCGAACCTACAATATCACCGTTATGAGCGGTACGTTTCAACCAATTAAACTATAAGCCCAATCTCTACATGCCGGGAAGAGCGGACAGAAAGAGGAGACCTTTGCTCTATCTCCTTCTTCCTCTTCCCGGGGCCCCGGAGGGGTTCTTTGGCAAGCCCTATTAAAGAAGCTAAGTGACTTTCGTCACTCAAGTAGTGAGTTTGAGAGTGACCGTTAGGGCGACCACTTGTACTTCTAGGCCTTGGCGACCTATATGTTACGCAACACAGCTTCACTCGATTCAGTAAATCAATAGTTCAAACCAGCCCACTAATAGCTTAGATAGTGGCCCTTCCACTTTGGTATAGTTGACCCTACCTATTGACTCAAGGTTCATAGGAAGGGGGAACCCAGACGTAGTGGGATGTAGGCTTCAGTTGTTTTGGTACTTTTTCACTACGTCTTATTCTTTTTTTTTCACCGGCAGGTCAGTAGGCCAGGCGAACAAACGAAAGTTCTCCGCGGGCGCTAGCGCTATCTTGTTCGCTTTTGTCAACTGAAGTCGCGCGCTAGCGCCAACTAACTGATAGCTGATAGAGCGCGGAGCCCCGAGTCTAAGCGAGCAGAGCCATTTCTTTCTACTGTCGTCAAAAGAAAAAGAAAAGTACTAAAGGCGAAGGGCATTCTGTTGTTTTCTTTGGTATAGTTACAAAGGTAACCGGTAGGTGACTGTTGAATCGACAGTAGTTACGAAAGGGGGA
>Ga0136846_1216285_pt1 | contig 29840 bp, 29 predicted proteins | sample HopSoiMetagenom2_FD_96841 | JGI IMG/M metagenome (GOLD analysis project Ga0136846, IMG submission 96841) | Grasslands soil microbial communities from Hopland, California, USA - 2 Assembly 2016 (version 4) | ecosystem: Environmental > Terrestrial > Soil > Grasslands | place: USA: Hopland... | reverse complement strand
TTGGCGGGGAGCCTTAAGTCCACTCAATCGCGTTGAATTCCGCCATTTCTGCGGCCCAGTTGCGGGAGCGGAATGGAGCGAAATCAAGTTAAGCGCGCCTCAGCGTTAAGGCGGGGTTTACGGGGCCGGTGGCCCGGCGCACGTCCAGCAGCTCTCCCGTTATTGCCTTCTACTAGCACGAGGCCTTTGATGTATAGCACCTAGTGCTATACATAGCTCCACGAGCCATCTTGTCGGCCATCGCTGGGGAAAGGACAAACGGACATGAGCACCCTGGTTGAACGTATTCCAAACCAAGGAATTCGCGCGCTGAAGCCCACGAAGAAAAGGTATCGCAGCGAGGCGCTTCAAGCCGCGCATCTCGCCGCACGCGACCTTCACAAACTCGGCGCAATCGATAAGGCGACGATGCGTCGGTTCGATATCTCGTGCCTGACGCCCGTCGCAGAGGATCTGAAGCCAGAGTCAATCAAGCAAATCCGAGAAAGCGCCCATATGAGCCAGGCTATATTCGCGTTAGTGCTCAACGTCACAAAATCGCTCGTGAGCCAGTGGGAAAGAGGCGAGAAGAAGCCAAGCGGCCCTTCGTTGAAACTGCTGACATTGGCAACGACCAAAGGAATTGACGCAATCCTCTGAAGCATCTGGTGCACGAGGGAGCAGGACATGTCCACACAAGACCGATTTTCAACGTTGCTTTCTGCGGGCTTCGCGATTCTGCTCGCCTGCTCGGCTCAGGCGCAAACAAAGCCGGAGGTGACGGAGCTCGGGCACGGGACCGAAGACCACGCTTTATGTCGGCAACAGCTTTTTCTACTATAACAACATGCTCGGCAGCCATGTGACGGCGATGAACAAGGCCGCCGATCCAGCGAACAAGGACAAGTATCGATCCACATCAGTCACCATCGGCGGCTCCGGGCTCGATTGGCACGATGTGGATTCTTACTTCCGGCCAAACGCCGTCGGGCGCTATTCATTCGACGCTCAAAAGGATATCGTCTTTAACAAGCTGGACAAATTGTTCGACCTGGCAATCACGACGGATTGCAGTCAATGTCCGATCCACCCGCAACTGAAGCCGATCTTTAGCGACCAAACGGCGCGTTTCGCCCAGACGGTTCGCAAGCACGGCGCCGAGCCTGTTTTCTTCATGTCCTGGGCTTACCAGGACAAGCCCGAGCTGACGGCGCAGCTCGCCGAGGCATACACCTCGATTGGTAACGCGAACAACGCATTGGTGATTCCGGCGGGCCTTGCCTTCGCACGCTCGGTCGAGAAGCGACCCTGTATGCGGCGGACAAGCGCCACCCGAGCCTCTTCGGCACGTATCTCGCGGCCGCCACCGTATTCGGATCGCTTGACGATAAATCACCGGTCGGCAACAGCTACACGGCCGGTATCGATCCTTCGACAGCCAGCTTCCTGCAGACGGTCGCCTGGGAGACGGTTCAAAACTACTACGGGCGCAACGCGAGCAACTAGCGCCCGCGCAACCAGTTTTCGCGATGCGTTCGGCCTGATAGGCTTACCCCCATGCACGAAGACCATGCCGAAGCGGTGCGCGACGTTTCCGGCGAACCGCGCCCGCATCAAAATGCCGGACACGACCACGACCACGGCTCCGAACTCTCCGAAGTCGAGCTCCGCGTTCGGGCGCTCGAGACCGTGCTCGTCGCCAAGGGGCTCGTCGATCCCGCCGCGCTCGATGCGATCGTCGAGACCTACGAGACCAAAGTGGGCCCGCGCAACGGCGCGCAGGTGGTGGCGCATGCCTGGAGCGATCCGGCCTTCAAGGCGCGGCTCCTCGAGGACGGCGCCAAAGCGATCCGCGAGCTCGGCTATGGCGGGCGCGGCGGCGAGCATATCGCCGTCGTCGAGAACACGGCCGGAATCCACAACCTCGTCGTCTGCACTCTTTGCTCCCGCTATCCCTGGCCGGTGCTCGGCCTGCCGCCGGTCTGGTACAAATCGGCGCCCTACCGCTCGCGCGCGGTGATCGATCCGCGCGGCGTCATCGCCGAGTTCGGCGTGCATCTGCCGGAAGACACCGAGATCCGCGTCTGGGATTCGACCTCGGAGATGCGCTACCTCGTTCTGCCGATGCGCCCCGCCGGCACGGAGGGCTGGAGCGAGGAGCGGCTCGCGGCTTTGGTCACGCGCGATTGCATGATCGGCACCGGCCTGCCGCTATGGCCGGATGCGGCGCAATGAACGGCGCGCAGGATGTCGGCGGCATGACGAGCTTCGGCCCGGTGCAGCCGGAGCCGAACGAGCCGGTATTTCATGCGGCCTTCGAGCCGCGCGTTCTGGCAAACGTGCTCGCGACGGGCGTGCTCGGTTTATGGTCCGGCGATGCCAGCCGCTTCGCGCGCGAATCGCTGCCGCCGCCGTTCTATTATACGCGCAGCTATTACGAGATTTGGCTGGCGGCGCTCGAAAAGCTTCTCGCGGAAAAGCATCTCGTTTCGCAAGACGAGATCGCCGCGGGAAAGAAGCTGCACGATATGCAGGACATGCCCCTCAAAGTGTTTCGCGGTGACAAAGTCGCGCCGGCGCTGGCGCTCGGCTGGCCGTCGGAGCGACCGGCAACCAATCAACCCCGTTTCGCCGTCGGCCATCGCGTGCGGATGAAGGACATCAACCCGCCAACGCATACACGCCTGCCGCGCTACACGCGCGGCAAGAGCGGCACCATCGAGAAAGTGCGCGGCTGTTTCGTTTTTCCCGACAGCAACGCGCACGGCGCCGGTGAAGACCCGCAATGGTGCTACAATGTGCGTTTTTCCGCGCGCGAGCTATGGGGCGACGACGCCGATCCGAAGATCAGCGTCTCCATCGACGCCTTCGAGCCGTATCTCGAGTAACCGCGTGCGGCGGCTATACGTCTGATCCCGTATATGGGACTACGTAGGGCTGTAGGAATTCAAGAAAGTCGGATTCGTCGAGCTTCCGTTCGATTCCCAGCGTGATCTGCTTTCCAAGCAGCTCGGTGTTAGAAGATGTTAGCGTGAAACCGTTCGTCTCAAGGAAGACGAGTGCGCTAACAAACGCCGTTCTCTTGTTGCCTTGCGCGAAGGGAAAACAACAAACCCACAGCAAGGGTTACGACATCATGTTCGCCGCCATAATGATAGCGATTGGCCGGACTCGCGACGGCGCTTTCCAGCAGACTGCGGTTGAGGATGAGAACGGCTCTCCCTCATTTAGCGAGATAGGCGAGGGTCTTTGAAAATCGCTCGTGAATGCGGTCGCGTATTGCCTTGTAATTGATCGCGCCCCTCATCGGACGAGCTTGGAAGACGCCCACCGCTTCGCGCCTCTCGGGCCCTACTTCGCGGGGTTCAGGACCGGTCTTCGAGCCCGCAGGCCTCACTTCCTCGTCCATGGGACAGCCTCTAATCTCGGTTCAACCTGGCGGCATACTTAGGTATTGCAGTTCCCAGGTCTAGTGCTTCCCTTGGCGTCTGCCTAAAGTGAATACCAATGCTCTCTTCATTCGCCATCGATGTCGACCACTAGAGCCCTCTCGACGCTCCCTTCGCTTCCGCGCGATGCGGACGGGCCGGTCTTCCGCGCGCCGTGGGAAGCGCAGGCCTTTGCGCTTGCCGTGCAATTGCAGGAGCGCGGCCTCTTCACCTGGGATGAATGGGCGCAAGCGCTCGGCGCGGAAATCGCCGCCGCGCAGAAGAGCGGCGATGCCGATCTCGGTGATACCTATTACCTGCATTGGCTGCGCGCCTTGGAGCGCCTCGTCGTCGCCAAGGGCGCAGCGAGTCTGGCGGCTTTAGAAGACAATAAAGACGCATGGGACCGCGCCGCGAAAGCAACGCCGCACGGCCAGCCCATCGTGCTTGGCTCCTAAGCCATACCCTGCATCATCGAGGCGCCGACGAGCAGCCCGACGCCGACCGCAAGCACCAGCAATGCGGCCAAAAACTCGGCGCTGCGCGCGATGATGAGACCGCGCCCGCCTTCCGTGCCGAGCAGCTTTTCGGCGAAGGATTTCGCGAACACGGCGGTTGCGGCGAGCGCTCCCGTCGTCAATCCGGTGCCGACCGCCATGGCCAGCGTCGCGCCCACGCCGGCGAGATAAATTCCCTGCGCGAGCGAGAACACCAGCACGAGAATGGCGCCGGAACACGGCCGCGCACCCGCCGCGACGACGGTCGCCAACGCGCTCGACCAGGAGAAATTCGCATTGTCGAGCGTCGCCGGATCGGGGGCATGCACATGTCCGCAGCTGTCGTCGTGCACGTGATCGTGATCATGCGCGGAACAGACCAATCCGTTAGAGCCGCGGCTTGTCGCCAGGGCCAATTCGCCGCTAGGTCCGGCATGCGCATGAAACAAGGCGCCGGCATGGAGCGGACGCAACGCCGCGATCAGCGCACGGCCCTTGCGCCAGACCAGCCATAATCCGAGCGCGGCAATTGCGGCGTAGCTCACCTGCTCGATGACAGCCGCCGCGTCGGTCATGCGCTTCGCCGTCGCATTGAAGATCAACGTGGCGATCGTGACGATCGCGATCGCAACAAGTCCCTGCAGCAGTGCGGCAAAGCCGGTGAGCACAAGCCCGCGCTTCAGCGCCCGCTCGTTAGCAATCATATAGGAGGCGATCACCGCTTTGCCGTGTCCGGGGCCGGCGGCATGAAAGACACCGTAGACGAAGCTCAACCCCGCAAGTGTCCAGGCGGCAGAGCCATTCGTCCGGATCGCGCGGATGGTGCTTGTGAGCATGAGATAAAAGCGGCTTTGCTCCGCCAGCAGCCAGCCCATGATGCCGCCCGACGCGCCGCCGACTTCGTTGGCGCCAACCGCAAAAGGATGCCGCATCGCCTGGGCCAGCGCGGCATCGGCGGTCATTGTGGCGAGCAGCGCCGCGAGCACAAACAAAGGCAAGCGCAAGCGTTGCATCACGGACACGCGACCACCACGCGGGTGGCGAGCTTAATGCCGAAATCGGCGCCTGGCGACATGTTGCTGAAGAAAGCCTCCGAAAGCTTCTGGGTGTCGGCCGCAACAAGCGGGTTCGGATCGAGCGTGCTCGTCGAACATCCCGGCGGCGCCCCGGCAAGCTTCGCCGCCGCTCCTTTCTCGAAGGAAAATGACACGAAGTAGGTCGGATCATAAACCTGAAACGAAAACGGCTTCCTCGCATCGACCGGTGTTTTGAACGGCAGCGTGAAATGCAGTGTGATGACGCCGTTAGCGTCGCCTTCCAGCGAATAATCAATCGGTGCGGAAAATTCCGGCTTTTCGCCGCCCTGCTTCGGGTAGGTGAAGAAATCGAATTCGCCGAGCGATTCCACATTCACCTTCGCGAGCGGCTGCAATTGCTCTGAGGTCGGCGCCTTGCCGTCGGTGGCGAGGCCTTGAGTCGCAAAGGCCGAATACATCTCATCAAAAGTCCAGGCGTGACGGATGCCAGTGATCTTGCCGTCGGCGCCGAACAGCACCTCGCTCTTGACGACAACCCACACATGCGGGTGCGCCGAGACCGCGATCGTGGAAGCCAGAAGAATGAAAAATCCAGCGGCCCAGCTCGCCACCGAGGGTCTGCGCATCGATTTGGCTCCGCTGAGGATGGAGCGGGATAAAGAGCGATAAAGTCCGGCGGAAGCGAGGCGAATCGAAGCGAGAGCCGCGGCGCAACGGCGCCGGCGCGACATCATCTCAAGCCTCCAGCTTCGGCGTGCGCTTGAACATCTCGGTGCGCCCGCGCCAGGTCTGGATCATTTTGGGGGCGTTGGCGCCGCCGAGATAAATCACGAGAAACGGCACCAACACAATCGTCTGCACATAACGCGATATAGGCCCGCGTTTCAGCGCGATGTATGGCGGCAGCGTCATGCCGAGGGCAACGGCAACAGTCAGGATCGTGATGATCGCGATCTCCGGAATGTAAGGCCGTAAATCCAGGCCGCGCAGCAGGAAAGCCAAGACGGCGGCCACAAACCCGATCGCGATTGCCGGGAAAACCGCCTGCATCGTCATCATTGAGATTGCCGAAAACTTCTCCGCAAACGGCCATGGGGCGCGCAGCAGAGGCCCCAACGTCCGCCGTGCGACTTGAACGAAACCGTTCGACCAGCGCCGCTGCTGCCGGCGCCAGTTGCGCACCGTGTCGGGCACTTGTCCGGGGATCGCCGGTTCGGCGACAAAGATGCCGTGCCAGCCGGCGAGCTTCGCGCGAATGGCAAGATCGAGATCTTCGGTGATCGAGTAGGCCGACCAGCCGCCCGCCGCCTCGATCGCGGCGCGCCGCCAGATGCCGCCGGTTCCGTTGAACTGAAACAGCCAGCCGGCGCGCGCACGGGTCTGCTGCTCGATGAGAAAATGCGCATCGAGAAGCAAACCTTGAACGCGCGTGAGCCAATTCGTATCGTAGTTCACAAACTCGCAGCGCGATTGCGCGAAGCCGGCGCGTGGATCGGCAAGCAGCAGCGGCATGACGCATTTCAGCCAGTTGGCAGGCGGCCGGAAATCGACGTCGAGCATGGCGATGTAAGGGGCGTCGGAAAGCTCGAGACCGGCGGCAAGCGCGCCGGCTTTGAAGCCCGAGCGATCCTCGCGTCGCACATGCTGGACATCGGTGCCGCCGGCGCGGAGTTCCGCTGCGACGCGTTCAGCGATGACGCTGGTATCGTCGGTCGAATCATCGAGAAGCTGGATGGTCAGCTTATCGCGCGGCCAATCGAGAGCAGCGGCCGTACGCAGCACATTTTCGACGACCGCCGGCTCGTTGAAAACCGGGAGCTGCACAAGCACATGCGGAACATCGCCGGTGATCGGCGGGCAAGCCGGCGGACCACCGCTCTGCCTAACCCTGCGCTCGTCGATGACAAAGCGCACCGCGAGCACGAGCAAGCCGAACGCAGCCCAAGCCATCACGATGATGGAGAGGACCAGCACAATGTCGACAACGGACACTAGAAGCCGGTGCAGGATCAAGGATCGCCGTCCCTTCGGACGAGCCCAAGCGAACCGAGCGCGGGCGCCGCGGACGGGTGAGATGTCGACTTCGCGACATAGGTGCCTTGCGCCCAGACGACGCGGTTTGTCAGCCACGCGTTCAGCCAGACGCAGGGCAGCATCATCTCGCGGCAGAGAAATGCAATCGGTGCGGTGAGCGAGAGCCCCCAGCCCTTGCCGATGGCAAGCAACGTTTCGGCGGCGAGCCAGCCGACGATTGTCGCGATGGCTGCGGTGAGCGGCGCGATGCCGGCGATCGGAGCTGCGAGGGCTGCCGCGATCGCCGCCAGGAAGGCGAAACTCAACGGTTCTGCGATAAACGCCGCGCGTTCCTCGTCGCGGCGAATGACCGCCCAGCGCATCTGACGATCATAAACATCAGTGAGCCGGCGTAAGCCAAGTTCCTGACGCACGATGCGATGCGAAAAAACCGTTGCGAGTCCCAGTCGCGCGAGCGCCTTGCCCATCGCATTGTCTTCGCCGACCGTCGAAGCCAGCGCCGCAACGCCGCCGGCGCGGTCGAGATCGGAGCGGCGGAACAGCATGAACTTGCCGACGCCGACCTCGCGGCGGAACAAGGAGGCGGTCAAAAGCGCGCGCGCATGTGCGCCGTTCATGATCGATTGTTCCACCCGCGCCGCGAAGTTTTGCGCCCCCGTCGCGACTGGCACGGCGACGACGAGACCGACATCAGGCGTGAGTTGCCGCACGGCCGCTTCGACATCTCCCGGCGCAAGGATCGTGTTCGAATCCTTCATGAAGATCACGTCGTGGCGCGCCTGACGGAATGCTTCGACGAGATTGTTGAGCTTCGGACTCGCGGCAAAACGTCCTGTCGAGCGGAGGATCCGGGCAGGAATTTTCGGATAGCGCGCGATGAGTTCGCGTATCGCGGCAAGCGCCGGCGAATCCTCTTCGGCGGCCGAGACGAGCAACTCGGCGTCGGGATAGGATTGCGCCAGCAGCGATTGCTGGGCGCAGCGAAAACCTGGATCGAGTGCTTTGACAGGCACCACAAAACTGAGCGGCGGCAAGTCTCGCCCGCGCGCACGCCGTCGCTGCACAAACGGCTGCAAGAAAGCCGCCGCGATGCTGAGCAGGAGAAAGCCGATCGCCGCGATCCACCACGCGACGGCAATCCAGGCGAGCACGCCGGGGAAAGTCACGGCAAGGCTCCGCCGGGCATACGCTCCGGCGTTTCCTGCATTTCGACATGGATGCGGTTCATCACGCGATCGACAAGCCGCGCCGGCAGAAAGCTGATCAATCGCGCACCGAGATAAAGCAGCCGCGGAAATGCGATGAGCGCGCGGCCGCGATCGAGTCCGCGCCGTATGATGCGCGCGGCCTTCTCGTCGGAAATCGCCAGCGGTTTTGCGGCAACGAGCTTTTCGTTCATCGGTGTGTGCACAAAGCCGGGACAGATCATGCTGACGATGACGCCGCGCGGCTCAAGATTGCCGCGTAGCGAATCGGCGTAAAGGTGCACGGCGGCCTTGGTTGCGCAATAGGCGGGCGAGTAGGGCAGGCCGCGGATCGCCGCAATGGAACTCACCACCGCGATATGGCCGCCGCGCCGTGCGCACATCGGCTCGATAAGCGGCTCGACCGTGTTCAGCACGCCAAAAAGGTTGGTGGCTATTGCGCCGCGCACGGCCTCCGGATTTTCGGGGAAGTGGCCGGAGGTCAAGCCGGTCGCGATCCCCGCATTGGCAAGAACGACATCGAATTGGTGCTGGGCGTCGAGTTCACGCAAGCGCCGCCACATTTCCTCGCGGTTGCGGACATCGAGCGCGGCAGTCTCGACGATCGCGCCCTTGGCCATGCATTCGGCCGCAACGTCACTCAATCGCTCCGGGCTGCGGCCGACGAGGGTGAGCCGCCGGCCGGGTTCGGCATAGGCGCGTGCCACGGCGCGCCCGATGCCGCTCGAGGCGCCGGTGATCAGGAGAGAGCGGGGATCGCGGCGCATCAAGGCGCCTCCCGTGGCACCAACGAGGCTTCACCCACGATAGCGGGTGCGCGCGAGGCCCCGTTCGCCATCAGGCGTACGAGGATTTCCGGCTTCTCGCCTTCGCCTGCGCGCACGACACGGGCCGAAAGCGTGACAGGTTCCCCCTCCAGTACGGGCTGCGTGAATCGGCCGGACAGGCGCTCGACCCGCAGGTCGGGACGCCACTCCTGCAAGGCCGGTTCGAACGCAGCCAAGAGCAGCATTCCGTGCACCGGCGGCGCGGCAAGCCCGATCTTCTGCGCCAGCGCTGCGTCGAGATGCAGGGGATTGGTGTCGCCGGAAATTTCGGCGTAAGCGGCGAGGTCCGCGCTCGTGAAGGGGCCGACGGTGCGGTCGGGCAGACGTGTCCCGACTTTGGGGACGGCGCCATTCACGCCGACAGCTCCATCGCGGGCGTGACGAGCCGGAGCAGCGTTTCCATCCGCGCGTAGAGTTCTCCGGCCGGATTCCTGCACTCGCCTTGCACGACGAGCCGAGGCGGATCGGCTTGCTCACTGAGCGCCAGGGAGAGCCAATATTCGGCGTCAATTTCCAGCGGACGCGCGTAGTCGAAGGTCTGACCTTCATGCAGTGGCAGCCGGTCGCCGCACGCCTTTGCGATCGCGGTGCGGATTGCGGGCTCGCCGAACCAGCAGATCGGGAAGGCCGCCGGAACTTCCTGCGCAGCCGCTCGGGTCGCGCTCTTATATGCCTCGATCCTCGTCCGCTGTGTGCGTACGGGGAACGGGCCGAGCCGCAGCTCAGGCACTCTCAGCTGCCTCGACGATCAGCGTCGCATTGATCCCGCCGAAGGCGAAGGAGTTCGACATCGCTCGCTTGATCGGCATTTCGCGCGCGACATTGGGGACGCAATCGACTTCGCATTTCGGATCGGGATCGGTGAAGTTGATTGTGGGAGGTGCGATATTGTCGTTCATCGCGTTTATCGTGACGACAAGCTCGAGGGCGCCTCCGGCGCCGAGGCCGTGGCCGTGGATCGGTTTGGTCGAGGAGACCGGAATGCGCGCCACCTGGTTGCCGAAGACGCGGGCAAGGGCTTCGGATTCGTTGGCATCGTTCGCCACCGTCGCGGTGCCGTGGGCGTTCACGTAGTCGATCGCCCGTGGCGGCAGGCCCGCATCGGCGAGCGCCTGCGCCATGCAGGCAGCCGCGCCCTCGACATCCGGGCGGACCGGATCGCGAGCGTCGCTGGTGGTCCCGTAGCCGGAGAGAATCGCGATCGGCTTCGCCCGCCGCGCGCGGGCGATGTCGCTGGCCTCGAGGACGAAAATTCCGGCTCCATCGCCGATGCTCATGCCGTTGCGGTTTTTGGAGAAGGGCCGGCACTTGTCGGGAGTGAGGACCCGCAAAGCCTCCCATGACAACATCGTACCATTGGTGATCGAGGCCTCGGACCCGCCGACGATCGCCCGATCGACCATGCCGGCGCGGATCATCTGCATCGCCATTCCGATGGCCTGGGTGGCGGACGAACAGGCGCTCGCGACCGCGAAGGTCGGTCCGGTGCAGCGATAGCGCATGCCGATCGTCGCCGGGCCGGCGCTGGCGATCAATCGCGGCACCGTAAACGGTTCCGGCCGGGCGTTTTCCTGGGTGTAAAGACGGTAGGCGGCCTCGTCCACGGTGGTTATGCCGCCGATGCCCGTGCCGAGGATGACCGCTGTTCGAGGTCCTTGCGGTTCGTCGCGCGAAAGACCGGCGTGATGCATCGCCTCGTCGGCGGCCGCGATCGCATATTGCGAGAAGGGGTCGCAGAGCGGCCGCATGGTGGGCTCTATATATTCGGTCGAGTCGAAGTCGCGCACCTGTGCGGCGATCTTCACCCGGCCCTTGTAAGGTCGCGGCAGCACGAGCTCGCGTATCTGACTGACACCATCGCGCGCGGCGGCCCAAAGCTTGTCGACGCCAACCCCGGCGGCGGAAATGGCGCCGAGGCCGGTAATGACGACCTGTCTGGCCTCAGCCATTCGCCTTTTTCTCTTTCTCTTTTTCTTTGATGATATGAACGGCGATGGCATCGATTAAGCCCTGGACGTCCTTGGCGTCCTGAAACGAGCCGTCCATCGGAATGTAAACATCGAATTTGTCTTCGATCGCCGTCAGGATCATGACGATGTCGATCGACTTGAGATCGAGGCTCTCGATAGTCGCGTCGGGCTGGACCTTGTCGCGGTCGACCATGCCTTCCTTGACGATTACCTCGATTATGTCTTCGACAAGCTGAGCCTTGTCGTGAACCTGAACCTGGGTATCCAAGATTATCCCCCGGTGAGAATTGGCTCGCAAAAGCGAGTTTCGTTGCAAATCCGCCGCCGCATCTCCGCCACGCGCCAGCTCGATTAAAATCGGGTCAGTTGTCCCATCGAAACGTGCGGCGACGCGTCAACAGACCGCTCAGCGCCCCTCTGGGCTCCCAGGCCCGGCCTGAAGCGTTGGGACCGGCTCTCGTTAGAACTTTTGGCTGGCAAAGGAAAGCCCTGCGGCGTGCGCCTCATCCTAGGTCGCCGCCGCCGCGGGCTGCGGCCTTCGCGGCAAAAAGGCGCTGAAGTCCACGCTCTGGGCGCCCCGATGCTGACGCTGGATCAAGCCGATTCCGGCCATAATTTCGGCGATGACGAACAAGCCGACGAGGACCACCAGGCGGGCATCAAGCCGAACGAGCGATTCAGCGGCGACGAGAATCCCAATATGGACGGCCGGAACCGCGATGATGACCGCACTCGCCGCCACGGAACGCCGGCCGGTCGCGCTACCTACGGCCAATACCAGGCCCATTCCAAGGAGGGCATGCGAGAGGGCCAGTATGGGAATGATGAAGCGTTTGGTCGCCTCCGAAGCCCATTCGGCCATTCGGGAGCGCTCCAGATACAGCCATCTGAGCTGAAACATGAACTCCGGGAGAGACAGTTCGAAGAAGCCGCGCCAGGCTCGCGGCGGCAGGTCGCCGCTACCCTGCATCGATAAGGGGATCGCATTCTCGTCGAACTCGAACACGCGGGCTTTTTGCGAACCTTCCTGCAGGACCTCGACGGAGCCGCGGCTGAGGATCATGACGACGCCGGTTGCGTTGCGGCGAAATTCGGCCTGCTCCGCCTTGATAACCTCCTCCTCATGCTTTTCCCGCGAATATTGGCGGATGAAAATATTGCTGGCGACGTCGGGCGTGCGCCATCGCTCGAAATAGATTGTGCGCCTGCCGTTATCGAGCGTGTAGAACGTCGCCGGTTCGAGCATGCGATGATTGAGCGAATTGCGGATGACGTTGATCACGTCATGCATGTTGCCGACATAGTGCGGAGCCACCCAGCAGGAGATCAGGTATCCGAGCACAGTGGCGCATGCCGCGCAGGTGATCGCCGGCAGGCAGATCGCCCAAACCGAGAGGCGCAGCGAATAAAGGACGGCGATCATGCCCTCGTTGGTCATGCGTGCAAATTCGAGCGCGATGGCGACGCCGACCGCCATCGGCAAACCGATGTAAGTGACCGTCGGTACGGTGCCGAGAAGGGCCGGCCAGAGCAGGCCCCCGCGCACCGCAGCCGGCGGCAGATAGTGAAAGAGCGAGGACAGGATGACCGGCACGCTCAGCGCCACCTGAATGGCGAGCGTGCCCATCAGCACGCGCTTGGCAAGGTACCAATAGAGGTGGCGCGGCATCGCTATCGGCCGATTCGCGCCCAGGCGCGTTGCGAGAAATCGCGCCACGCCCTGTCGAAAGCGCGCTTGCCCGGCAGGCTCACCGCTCCCGCCCAATGTGCGAAGTAGATTTCGGCGCCGCGCGCATCGATCGGCGCCCCATCCCTGAAGGTCACGCCTTCGGCTTTGTAGAAACTCTCATGCGAGGCGTTCGGCACGCATTCGTTCAGCATCGCCACCTGCAAGCCGCGGCGATGTACGACGAAATTGACCAGCGGCTGGGCGAACAACATGCCGCGCTTGCGTACCGTGTGAAATGTCGTTGCGTCTTCGCGGATCGTGTCGATGAAGTGCTGCAGATTGAGTATTTTGTTCGAGGCGACGAAGAAGCCGTCGTTGAACAGACGCGCATCTTTCAGATACGAATACCGATCGCGCTTGCTGTTGTAGACATATTCGAAGCTCGGCGAGGCGATGATGAAATCGGCTTTGCCCGGCTGCAATGCGCCGAAAACGGGACGCAGATCGCGAAACAAAATGACGTCGACGTCGACATAGATCACCTCGTCGAGCGGCAGCGACAGCGCTTGCAGCTTGCGCAGACGCCGACGATGACCGGGAAACAGCGGATATAGATCGGCAGCGAGCCGGTCGATCTCGGTCGGCTCCTCCTCGACGATCTTGATGTTGTAGGCGGCGGCGGCGCGCCGGGTGATCGTCAGGTTGTCGTCGTAGGGAATGAGGTAGAGCGGCGTCGCCGCATTGGTGGCATGATAGCTTTCGAGGAACGGCAGCAGCCAATCGGCGATCTTGTCGTTGGCGACGATCGCGATGCCGTGGCGCTTGCCGGGCGAGGGCTCGCCGGCGGGCGCCTCGCGCAGCTGCGATGGCGGCTCGCCTGACAGGACCATGGAAGTGGCTGATCGCACGCTCATTCTTTCGGACTGTCTCGCAAGGGCCCGCCGGGGGCGGGGTGGACCAAGAGGCATCCCTCTCCCGCGGGCAGCAATGACAAGAGATTTGGCCTTTTTCGGGAGAGGCCGGCGACTGCTACCGGACGAGTGTCATGGCTAAGGCTCCGCTCGCCCGCCAATGGTCGCGCTTATCCACCCCCCGCGTGGCATTCTTGGGCACTGCCGCGTGGCCCTTCTTCGGGGCCACGAGCACGGCCGGTTTGCCCCTTGCGCCTCTCGCGGCTAGCGGGCGGTTGCCTCAGATGTCAGAAGGCTTGCGGCGTTTCGATCGAACCACTCCTTGAGCATTTCAGCCCGCAACCGGTTCGTGGCTCCGGTCGGATGACCGTCCCCGGGAATGTAGAGAACAGTTCCCGGGTGATCAGCCGTATTGATCGTTCCATCAATGACGTAGGCGCCGGCTTCCCGCAGCTTCTGCATGATCTCAGCATCGGTATAGCCGGTCTGGCTCAAATAGGTCGGCACGAACGGGAGATAGAGGATGAGCGTCGGCACACCGTAGTCCCGCCGGGCGAGTTCAATCGAGCGCGCAATAACGGCGATGTAGAGCTCGATATCGGCGCGCTTTACTGTGCGAAATGCCGGTTCGACCAAAGCCCGATACACCGCGCTATTGCTGATCACTTCGCGCAGGATTCTTTCCAAACCTTCGGCGCAGGCGCCGACATACGTTGCGCGAGCGTCCTTCAGAACGTAGCGAGGCGATCGCAACATCTCCGGATGTAGGCACGACGTGCGCTCTGCATGCCACGGGGCCGTTTGGAAGAGGAAAAGACGCGAGTCCTCCAGCCGGTTCCGGAAAATGCCCGTTTCCATGGCGCGCAGGAATTGCTGCGGCCCATAACCGGTAATGCCGAAGTTGAGGACTCGCAACCTTCGATTCTCAAGGTCTGAAAATATCTGCGGAAGAGTTTCAGAGTCCTGCAGCCCTTGGCCGAACGTAAATGAATCGCCAAAGAAGGCGACAGTCGGCCCGTTAATGGCGGAAATCGTTTTCCGCTGAAGGTGCTCGTCAATTGTATTGATGACATCAAAGATTACGCTGCCGGTTTTCTGGTCGACTTTCTTCACGTGAAAGACGCCCGGCGCACGGGGAGTCCAGCCGAAGACCTGGTCCGGCGCGAACGCGATTTTCTCTTGCTGCTTGAGCGAGCCGCCGGTTTGTAGCAGTTCATAGGTTTCTGCCAAAATGAGGCATAGAAGAATCGAGGAGGCGACAAGACATACGTCGCGCAGGCGGCCGCGCGCCACGACCATCATGCCGATCAGAAAGAGCAGAGCGAAGATTAAGTATAGCAGGAGGGTGTATGTGCCGTAGCCAAGACTGTAGGTGATTCCCACGCCGAGCAGGGCGATCAGAAGAAGTGAATAACGCATGCATTCGGCCCGGTAGGATTGTGGCTCTTCGGTGCTGTCGGCCCAGGACGGCTCGCCGTTTTGTTTCAGGTATGCCCGCGGGCTGAGCAAAAGCGCAATCGGTAATCGCCGCCCAAGAGATGGTCGTCAATAGGTGAACCAGGGTTAATCTCTCGCCACTGAGAAGGGAGCCGTAAAGTCCACATGACGCGGAGCCTTCGTCCACCTATGGCAGCTACCCGATACGCGCTGGAGGCTGACGTGGTAGGTTACGGTGAAATGGAAGCCCCTGCACCTTGCCTGGTCCCGAACTCCTAAAAGATCGAACGGTCGCGCTGGTGCATCCGGCGTGGCATTCGTGTGGTACCGCGACAGTCGTGGCGAGCCAGGCGAAAGCCTACCGAGAGCTGGGCGCCAGGGTCATATCGGTCGCGTTAAGCGATCAGATCGTGTTCGGACTCGCTCCTGATAGCTTCACGCGAGCCTACCTCAAGGCCACTCCCGAACTCGTAGCCGACGGCCGACTGTTGACCGGCCTCGCTCGGCGCGCAGCTCTAAACCCACGTAAGGTTGCTCAGATAGGCTGGGACTTCGTCCATGGCGATCACGCGTCGACCTACCTGGCATTTGCGATCAACAGCGCAGTCCCAGCGGGGCTCGCCGGCGAGCGGTTCGACCTCGTCCACTGCAATCATTTTTTCTGCATGCCGCTCGCCCAGATGCTGCGGGGGGCACAGCGCTGGCCGCTCCTCCTCGACACGCACGACATCCAGGCGAAACAGTATGTCCTGCGGAATGCCGGCGGCTGGTACCTGCCGCCGCGCGCCACCTTCGAGGCAATGCTTTGGACAGAGCTCGACAAGCTTCGGGAGGCGGACCTCCTGATTCATTTGAATTCCGAGGAAGAGGCCACATTTCGCGAGCTTCTCCCAGACAGCCGCCACACCTTGCTCTATCCGGCCGTGGATCCGATGCCGACCGGCCCGGGGGGCGGCGATCTGGTCATCGTGGCCAGCGCCAACGTGCCGAATATCCTTTCCTTGGAATGGTTTCTGCGGGAGGTTATGGCTTTGGCCGGCGACATCCCGCTGGCCATATACGGCAATGTCGATGCGGCGATCCGCAGCCGCGATTCGGCCCTCTACGGCCGCTTTGCGCGCTATTTCCGCGGGCGCATCGACGACATCGCGACGGCCTATAGCCGGGCGGCCTGCGTTCTTTTGCCGACCATCGAGGGCCATGGTCTCTCGATCAAGACAATCGAGGCTTTTTCGAGCGGCGCCCCGCTAATCGCGACCCGGCTCGCCTTTCGCGGTATCGAGGGTGATCCGGCCTCCCTCGGGAATGTGGCCATCGCCGAAACCGCCCAATCATTCGCGGCAGCGCTGCGGAAGATCGCAGCCGGGGGACACGACGCCGCCCCTCGAGCGAGCAGTCCGACGCGCCGCTTCTACGAGGCGCGCTTTTCGCCCGCCGCTTACAAGGATGGGTTAGTGCGGCTGGTCGCTCCGCTACTCGCCAGTCGATCCGCCGTGAGCGCCTAGAACCATCAGCCCCGTCAGGCCGCCGAGAACGAAGCAGGCGGGCAATATGGCCGGCTCTAGCGATGGTTTCAACGATGCCTTGGAATTACCCGGACGCAGGCATGTCGTTAACTTGACTCTGTTCGGCACGCAGCATTTCGCCGGCGCGGCGGGTCAATTCCTCCAAAATGCGATCGAAAGTGCTCGACTGAGCTGCGCTTTGTTCCATCCCGAGAAGTTCGGGAAGAGCCGCGACGGTATGGGCTTGCGCCGTCCGAGCACGGCGACGATGCCATATTCGACCCCCGGCAGGCCGAGCAGGCGGCGATAGCGCAAAATCGCCCCGCGACGCAGGAGCGGGATCGAGGTGGGGTCTGACATATCTCGCCGTTTGAGCAGACCCCGGTGCGCTCGGCACCCTCCCCTGAAAAGGAAGGGAGGCGCTAACGATCGGCATTTGTTTCGTGTCTAAGCCACCCAGTCATCGCCGGGCTCGGCCCGGCTATCCACGACAAGATCATACCGCTGCGCGTGTATCTTCGTGGATGCGCGGCCAAAAGGCCCCGTGCTCGGGGCGGCCAACAGGTCGGACCCGAGTGCCGGGCATGACGGAGTCTTCACTCAAACGGGGGATAACGGCTCTGCAGGCTTTCTCGCCGGTATTGCGCGATCAGGTCGCGCGCGATCAACTCGTTGCCGAGTGCATTGTAGTGAACATCTCCCCAGACGAACAAATCGCGCAGAAAATCCGGGTGCAGACGCTTGTACTCGAACATAGTCGGAAAGTGATTGAAGAAGCGCCGGCACTTCGTCTTGCACCAATCGCGCCAAATCTGCACCTGTCGAAACTGCTCACTGTCATAGAGCAGTTGCTGCGGCCAGGGATATACACCGACGGAAAGCCGAATATTGTGCTCAGAGGCCAGTGCATAGAGCCTGTTCATCTGGGCAATCGCTTTGGCGATGCCGCCTTCGATGCCCAACGTTTTGTAACACGCGGACTTTGGATCATACGTCCAACTGGCCCGGGCCCGATCTCGTCCGTAGGCCGCGCCAGGTCGGTGAGAAGAGGATCACTTGTCGCGCGCGTTTCTCGGCTCATCGAGTGGAGGAGATGACGCGTATAGAAAAGCTCAATCGTATAGGACCAGCGCGCCCACCAGGGCGTCGACCAAAACACCAGCTCCGGCGAGCGGCACGCCGGATCGAAATTGCCTTCCTGCACCCTACCGGCCGCGTCGAAGCGGTAGAATATCGCTTTGGCCTGAATATCGGATATGTCGATATAGACGATCATCTCATCGATCTGTGACGCTGCTTCCCCTCACCGGGCATGCTTCGCAATGACACCTTCCCCCATCAAGCGGCAAGGGGCGCTAACGATTAGTGTCGGCGCGCGCGGGAATGACAGCCTTGCCAGCCATGCAGAACCCGATAGGCTCCGCCAAAAAGCGCAAATGGGAGGAATTACATGCGCAAGTCGGGATGCGGTTTCGCCAGTGCGCTCGCCGCGCTCGCCCTTTGCGCGGCGCCCGCCGCCGCGCAGCAGCAGCAATTCGAGGTCAAGATCGGCGTGTTGAACGACATGTCGTCGCTCTATCAGGACACGACCGGCCCGGGCTCGCTGCTCGGCGTCCAGATGGCCGTCGAAGATTACATGAAGGCGAACCCGAAGAGCGCGCTCAAGGTGACGGTCATCTCGGCCGACCATCAGAACAAGCCCGATATCGGCTCCAACATCGCGCGGCAATGGTACCAGGTCGAGAATGTCGACGCGATCATCGACGTGCCGAATTCGGCCGTCGCGCTCGCCGTCGCCGACATCACCAAGCAGTACAACAAGGTGAACCTCAACGCCTCCGCCGGCACGACGCGTCTCACCGGCGATGCCTGCAACGCCAACCTCATCCACTGGAATTTCGATAATTTTGCCCTCGCCAACGGCACGGGGCGCGCTGTCGTCGCAACCGGCGGCGACACCTGGTTTTTCATCACCGCCGATTATGCTTTCGGGCACGACCTCGAGGCGCAGACATCCGCCGTCGTCAAGCAGCAGGGCGGCAAGGTGATCGGCGCGGTGCGCGCGCCGCTCAACACGCCGGATTTCTCGTCGTTTTTGGTTCAGGCGCAGAGTTCGGGCGCCAAGGTGATCGGGCTCGCCAACGCAGGCGGCGATACGGTCAACGCGATCAAACAGGCCGCCGAATTCGGCATCACGCCGAAACAGAAGCTCGCCGGGCTGCTCGTCTTTCTGACCGACATCCACTCGCTCGGCCTGCCGGTCGCGCAAAACCTGCTGTTCACCGAGTCGTTTTATTGGGATCTCAACGACAAGACGCGCGCCTGGTCGGAGCGCTTCGGCAAACGCCACAAGACCTATCCGACCTCGAATCATGCGTCGGCCTACAGCGCCGCGCTGCATTACCTGAAGGCGATGGAGGTGGTGAAGTCCCGCGACGGCAAGAAGGTCGTCGAGCAGATGAAGGCGATGCCGACCGATGACGACGTGCTCGGCAAGGGCACGATCCGCGAGGACGGCCGCAAGATGCACCCGATGTATCTGTTCCAGGCGAAGGCGCCGGCCGAGTCCAAATCCGAGTGGGACCTCTACAAGATGGTGAAGGAGATCCCCGTCGATCAGGCCTGGCGGCCGCTGAGCGAAGGCGGCTGTTCGTTGGTGGCGAAGAAAGGCTGAGGCTGTGGGAGCGCTAAGCGCGCAAGAGCTCTCTCTCGCGTTGCGGTGCGACGATCACCTCCGAATCGGGATTTTGCGCATGCAGGCGCTCGACGAGGGCTGCGCGGCGCATCAGCACGGCACGCTGATTGATGTAGCCCTTGTCGGTGATCTCGTTGGCATCGATCGACGGCGGCTCCTCCAGGAGCAGCACCCGTTTCGGCAGCGTCGATCCGCCGGATGATTCTTCCGCCAGCGTGCGCAGTGCCTCTTCGATACGGGCACGCACACGCGGATCGCCGATCAGCGCTGTTAAAGGCGCATCGGCGGGAATGTCGGCGCACAACCTGCGGCAGCCGTCGATATTCGGAAACACAAGCAGACCGATCTCATCCTGATTGTGCCCGGTCACCACGGCATCCTGAATGACTGGAGAACCGGCGGACACCGCGCGCACGCGCACGCTGCCGACATTCACCCACGTGCCGGAGGTGAGCTTGAAGTCCTCGCTCAAGCGGCCGTCGAATTCGAGACCCATTTCCGGTTTGTCGGGCTCGGCGAAACGGCCGGCGTCACCTGTCTTGAAATAGCCCTCTTCATCGAGGGCCTGTTGCGTGAGATCGGGACGTTTCCAATAACCTGGCGTAATGTTCGTGCCGCGCGCGCGAATCTCCAGACGGCCGGAATTCGGCACGAGCTTGATCTCGCATCCGGGGATCGGCAGGCCGATATAGCCGGCGCGCTCGATCGGGAAATGCACGATCGTTGCGCCGGGTGCAGTCTCGGTCGCGCCCCACGCGGCGATCATCGGCACCCGCAGGCCGCGCGCTTTGATCGCGACCTCTTCGAGCCTACCCCATAAGGCCGGCGGCAGTGCCGCGGCGGCGTAGAACAGCATGTCGAGATGGCGGAAGAAGGTAGAGCGCAGCGCGTCGTCCTTTTCCAAGTACGGCAGCAGCATGTCGTAGCCGCGCGGCACGTTGAAATACACCGTCGGTGAAACCTCGCGTAAGTTGGCGATGGTCTTGGCGATCAGGTGCGGCGCCGGCTTGCCGTCGTCGATATACATCGTGCCGCCGTGGCGAAGCACCAGGTTCAAGCAAAAGCTGCCGCCGAATGTGTGATTCCAAGGAAGCCAATCGACGAGAACCGGCGGCTTCTCCGAAAGGAAGGGCCAAATTTGGTAGATGGCTTGCTGGTTCGAGCACAGCATGCGCTGCGTCGTGATGACGCCCTTCGGCATGTCGGTCGAGCCGGAGCTCAGGAGGATTTTGGCAATGGTGTCCGGCCCGACTTTTTTGCGGGCGGAGTCGATCGAGGCGGTGACGCGGGTCTCAAGTAATTCGCGCAGCGGCGTTGCCGAAATTCCTTCAGGCGCGGGCGCGCTGGTGACGAGCTCCGCACCATTCAGCCCGACAGCTTTCAGCGCAGACGCAAATGGCGTCGCATCGGCAACGAAGATCAGCCCCGGTCCGATCAGGTCGAGCGCGTATTTGAGCTTGCCGAAATCCTTCGACATCAACGAATAGGCTGCCGAAATCGGCCCGACGGGCACGCCGACATGCATCGCCGCGAACGCAACGAGCGCGTGATCGATGTCATTCTCGGAAAGGATGGCCACAGGCCGCTCGACGGAGAGCTTGCGATCGAGCAGCGCTTGCGCGATGGCGCGAACCGCCCGCAACGTCTCGGCGTAGGTGATGCGCCGCCAGCCCTGCTCCGCGCGTTCGGCGAGAAAGACCGCATCCGGTGTCTCGCCGCCCCAATTTTCGAGCATGTCGCCGAGATTGCGACAATAAGGATCGAGCCGTTGTGGCGAGCGCAGGATCATGCCGCCGTCGGGAAGACTCGTCATATCAACGCGCGGCGGCGCGAAACGAATGTCGGCCAAGGGCGGTTTTGTCATTCTCGCTCCCCAATCTCCGCGCATTTATCGCGTCCGGTTCGAGCCGGTTTATTCAGTTCGGCCCAGCGCAGCATTGTCCGTCCTGAGTTTGGACACGATGACGTCGTGCAGACGCTCCGCCGCGTGATCGACCGACAATCCCGCCGTGTCGAGCGTCGCGCGGGCGCGCGCATAAAACGGCTCGCGGCCGACAAGGATCGCACGCAGTTCCTGCATGGCCGAGGCGTCGCCGCCCATCGGCCGCAAATCGCCTTGCTCGCGCACGCGCCGCATATGCTCCTCGGGCTCGGCCTTGATCCAGACCGTGTAGAAAGATGAGAGGATGAGGTCGAACGTCACCGGTTCGGCGACAATGCCGCCGCCGGTCGCGAGCAGCATCGGCCCGTCGCGCGCGATCAACTTGCGCAGCGCCGCCTGCTCGAATCGGCGGTAGCCTTCCTGGCCGTACATTGCGAAAATTTCCGGCACCGACATGCCGTGGTCGCGCTCGATCTCCTTGTTGAGCTCGACGAATTCCCATCCCAGCCGCTCGGCGACGATGCGGCCGAGCGTCGATTTGCCGGCGCCGCGCAATCCGATCAAAGCAACGCGCTCGCCACTGCGTGTCGTCGCTGGGTCGTTGCCGGAGAGCAGGTGCTTCACCTCAGCGATCGTTTCCGGCGAGGCTCCGCGCATTAGGTCGCGAATAACCCGCCAATCGGGCGACCGACCCGCGCCGGGGATCATATCCTCAAGCCGAGCGCCAGTCGCCAGCGCGACCCGCCTGAGCAGGATGATCGAGACGTTGCCTTGTCCGCTTTCGAGCTGCGCGATGTAGCGCTCCGAGACGCCGGATGCGGCGGACAAGACCTTGCGCGACATGCCGCGCATCGCGCGCAGGTGCCGCACGCGTGCGCCGAGCGCGGTGAGGAACTCCGCTTCGGCGTCTCCGTCGCGCGAACCCGCATCGTCGGCCTCGTCGGCGCGCGCCCAGGCGCGGTCCTGCACGTCGTCTGATCTGTCCATCGATATGAACGATAATGCCGATCGCTGTTGACAGCAAGCGCACGAGCAAGGCTAATATGCAGTATAATTCAAAAAAACTTGGCCTTGGCCCGGCCGGAAAAGGTGGGGAGGAGATCGTGGTGAGTCAGACCTACAACGCCGTCACCGACGTTCTCGACCGCAATATCGAGGCGGGGCGCGGCGACAAGGTCGCCTTCATCGACCGCAAGCGGCGAATGACCTATGGCGAGCTGCAGGTCGAGAGCTGCCGCATCGCGCATCTCCTGGAGAAGCTCGGGATACGCCAGGAGCAGCGCGTTGCCCAAATCATGCTCGACACGGTCGATTACCCGGCCGTGTTTCTCGGCGCGATGCGGGCCGGCGTGGTACCAGTTTTGCTGAACACGCTGCTGCCCGCCGAGCAATATGCTTATGTGCTGAAGGATTGCCGCGCGCGTGCGCTGTTTGTCAGCCCGCAATTATTGGCGACGGTCGAGCCGATTCTGCCGCGGCTCTCCGATTTGGAGCACGTGATCGTCGTCGGCGATGGGCCAGGCGGTACCTCGTTCAAGACGCTGCAAAAGTGCCTGGAAGACTTGCCAAATAAATTCGACACAGCGGAAACGCATCCCGACGAGCCCGCCTTCTGGCTTTATTCCTCCGGCTCGACCGGCATGCCGAAAGGCGTGAAGCACGTCCACACCAGCCTGATCGAGACGGCTAAACTTTATGGGCAGGGCGTGCTGGGCATGCGCGAGGACGACGTCGTCTTCTCCGCCGCCAAATTGTTCTTCGCCTACGGCCTCGGCAATTCGCTCACCTTTCCGATGTCGGTCGGCGCAACTGCGGTGCTGCTCGACGAGCGGCCGACGCCGGCGAAAATCTTCGAGGTGATGCGCCGCGATCAGCCGACGATGTTTTTCGGCGCCGCGACGGGTTACGCCGGCATGCTGGTAGACCCGGCTTGCGCACCGGAAAAGTGGTCGCAGCGCCTGCGCCTTTGCATCTCCGCCGGCGAAGCGCTGCCCGAACACGTCGGGCTTAAATGGCGCGAGCGTTACGGCGTCGATATCTTGGATGGCATCGGCTCGACCGAGATGCTGCACATCTATGTCTCGAACGTGCCGGGCGATGTGAAATACGGAACCACCGGCCGCGCGGTGCCCGGTTACGACGTGCGCCTCGTCGATGAAAACGGCGCCGACGTCGCCGACGGCGAGATCGGCGAGATGCTAGTGCGGGGCCCGAGCGCGGCAGAAGGTTATTGGAACCAACGCGAAAAAAGCCGCAACACGTTTGAGGGCCGCTGGATGCGCACCGGCGATAAATTCATGCGCGACGCCGAGCGGCGCTACACCTATTGCGGCCGCTCCGATGACATGTTCAAGGTCTCCGGCATTTGGGTGTCGCCATTCGAGGTCGAGAACGCGCTGGTCAGCCACCCCTCCGTGCTTGAAGCGGCGGTCATTCCCGCCGCCGATGGCGATGGCTTGCTGAAGCCGAAAGCCTTTATCGTGCTGAAGGCTGATGCGAAACACGCGCGCGACGAGGATCTCAAGGAACACGTCAAGCGCTCAATCGGCCCTTGGAAATACCCGCGCTGGATTGAAGTCGTCGACGAGTTGCCTAAAACCGCGACCGGAAAGATCCAGCGCTTCAAGCTGCGCGAAAGCTCCAAAGTCGCTTGAGGTCGACGCCTGTGCAAAAGCTGCAGCCCTCCGGCATGTTGCAGATCGGCTCGGCCGAACTGGAATACCGCATGATCGGGCCGCCTCCACACGAGGCGCCGACGCTCATCATGCTGCACGAGGGCCTCGGCTCGGCCGGGCAATGGGGCGACTTTCCTGATCGCCTCGCCACCGCCACGAGCGCCGGCGTTTTCGTGTATTCGCGTGCGGGTTACGGACAATCCAGTCCGGTGCCGCTGCCGCGCCCGCTCACGTATATGCATGACGAGGCGCTGCAGGTTTTGCGCAAGCTGCTCGATGCGATCGGCTTTCGCCGTGGCATTCTGATCGGCCATTCCGATGGCGCCTCGATCGCGACGATCTATGCCGGCGGCGTGCAGGACCATCGCATTCGCGGCCTGTCGCTGATCGCACCGCACTTCATGGTCGAGGATGTCAGTATCGCCTCGATCGCTGCGGCGAAGCGGGCTTATGAAAGCACCGATCTCAGAGAGAAGCTCGCGCGCTGGCACACGCACGTCGATGTCGCCTTCCGCGGCTGGAATGATGCGTGGCTCGATCCTGAATTCCGCAAGTGGGATATTTCGGAATCACTCGCTTACATCCGCGTGCCCGTGCAGATCGTGCAGGGAGAGGCCGACGAATACGGCACGCCGCGTCAGATCGAGATCGCGCGAGAGGAATGCTACTGCCCGGTCGATGTCACGGTTCTGCCAGGCATCGGCCACGCGCCTCAGCGCGAAGCGCCGAAGAGAGCGTTGATCGCGATTTCCGACTTCGTGAACCGGATTCTGCATTTGCACGGTGAAGGCGCGCTCGCCGCCTGAGGAGTGCTTTTGTCTGCTGCAATGGCAATGCCGCGCTGGGCTTACAATCCGGGAACGGATCGCGCGCCCGACGGCGAGCCGCTGGAGAGCGCGAAAGCGCTTGTGCCGCTTCGTTTCGATCCATTCGTGCCGGCGAAGAATGCCGCGTACCAATACGGATTGGCGCTGCACGATGGCGGCTTCTTCTGGGAAGCGCATGAAATCTGGGAGGCCGTCTGGAAAGCGGCGCCGATGAATGGGCGCGACCGCCTCGCCTTGCGCGCCCTCATCCAAATCGCCAATGCCGGACTGAAGCAGCGGCAGTCGCGCCCGCGCGCCGCAGCCCGTCTGATCGAGGATGCCAAAGCCCTACTGGGCGAGCTCGTGGCGCGGGGCGTCGCTGCCGAGCCGGAAAGCGTCGCCGGGCGGCTGCGAGCCGACCGGCTGCGGAAAGAACTGGACAACGAGAAGATACCCGGCCCCATCCGGTTGGCGGGATTCTTCTCGCGAAAGAAGATGAAAGAAAATGCATAATAGCGGCGATCAACGCCTGGACGGCAGGTGAAGCTTGCATTATTGTGCATGAAACGATGGGTGGAGACGCATGGCGGGTGAGGCGCGCGCATTGGCGAACGGAGCCGAGCGGATAGATTTTGAGACCGATCCCTCGCGTTACCGGCACTGGAAGCTCGCCGTCGACGGCGAGACCGCAACGCTCAAAATGGATGTCGATGAGAATGCCGGCCTGTTCGAGGGCTATCAGCTCAAGCTGAATTCGTACGATCTCGGCGTCGATATCGAACTCGCCGACGCCCTCCAGCGCCTGCGCTTCGAACACCCGGAAGTGAAGGTCGTCATCCTGCGCTCAGGCAAGGAGCGCGTGTTCTGCGCCGGGGCAAACATCCGCATGCTCGCGGGATCGACGCATGCACACAAGGTCAACTTCTGTAAGTTCACCAACGAGACGCGCAACGGCATGGAGGATTCGAGCGAGAATTCCGGCCAGCGCTTTATTTGCGTCGTGAATGGCGCAGCCGCGGGCGGCGGCTACGAACTCGCGTTGGCAACGGACCACATCATTCTTGCCGACGATGGCTCTTCGTCAATTGCGCTGCCCGAAGTGCCGCTGCTCGCCGTGCTTCCTGGCACCGGCGGGCTGACGCGCGTCGTCGACAAGCGCAAGGTCCGGCGCGACCACGCCGATTTCTTCTGCACGACGGAAGAGGGCGTCAAAGGCCGCCGCGCGGTGCAGTGGCGCCTGGTCGATGAGAGCGTCCCGAACTCGCGGCTCGACGCCAAAGTCGTGGCGCGAGCGAAAGAATTTGCCGCGTCGTCGAAGCGCAATGGCAAGGGCAAGGGCATTGCGCTGACGCCGCTCGATCGGCGCTTCGAGGCCGACAGCGTACATTACAGTTTCGTGACGGTGGAGATCAATCGCGCCGAGCGCATCGCGACGATCACGATCAAGGCGCCCGAGGCTGAGGCTCCGACCGCTGTCGACGCGATGGCCGAACAGGGAGCCTTGTTCTGGCCGTTGCAGGTCGCGCGCGAACTCGATGATGCAATTCTGCATCTGCGCATCAACGAACTTGAGACCGCCGCGCTTGTTTTCAAGACGATTGGCGAGAGCGCCAAAGTTTTGAGATACGACGCCTTACTGCACGCCAACAAAGATCACTGGCTCGCCAACGAAATCCTGCATTACTGGAAGCGCGTCCTGAAGCGCGTCGACGTCACCTCGCGCACGCTCGTCGCGCTTGTCGAGCCGGGCTCCTGCTTTGCCGGTACGCTTGCCGAACTCGTGCTCGCCGCCGATCGCTCCTACATGCTGGTCGGCGAGAAGGAGGGCGACAATCTCGGCTCCGCGACGATGGCGCTTCACGAGGTGAATTTCGGCACGTATCCCATGTCGCACGGCTTGACGCGGCTGCAACAGCGCCTGATCGCCGATCCGAGCGAACTCGATCATGCGCGTGAAAAGATCGGCGCCGCCTTGGAAGGCGTTGATGCCGAAGGCCTCGGGCTCGTGACCTTCGCGCTCGACGATATCGACTGGGAAGATGAAATTCGCCTCTTCCTCGAAGGTCGCGCCAGTTTCTCGCCCGACAGCCTCACCGGCATGGAAGCAAACCTGCGCTTCGTCGGACCGGAGACGATGGAATCGAAAATCTTTGCGCGTCTCACGGCCTGGCAGAACTGGATCTTCCAGCGGCCGAATGCCGTCGGCGAAGAAGGCGCGCTGCGCCGCTACGGCACCGGGCAGAAGGCCAATTTCGACATGCAGCGGGTGTGATTCGCCCGAGGCAATCACTTAGGATGCGCGAGGAGCGTAAGATGAACGTGCTCAACGTCGACTACACGACGAAAATCCCCAACAACGTCAATCTGACAAGCGATCGCCAAGTGCTGAAGGCGCTCGAAGGCTGGCATCCCGGCTATCTCGATTGGTGGAACGACATGGGTCCTGAGGGTTTTCAGGAGTCGCTCGTCTATCTGCGCACTGCGGTGAGCGTCGATCCCAAGGGCTGGGCCAAATTCGATTACGTGCGCATGCCCGAATATCGCTGGGGCGTGCTGCTGGCGCCGCAAGAAGAGGACCGGCAAGTCAATTTCGGCGAGCATAAAGGCCAGCCCGCCTGGCAGGAAGTGCCCGGCGAATATCGCGCCATGCTGCGCCGGCTGATTGTCATCCAAGGGGACACCGAGCCGGCGTCCGTCGAGCAGCAGCGCCATCTCGGCAAGACCGCGCCCTCGCTCTATGACATGCGCAATCTTTTTCAGGTGAATGTCGAAGAAGGCCGCCATCTCTGGGCGATGGTCTATCTCCTGCAGAAATATTTCGGCCGCGACGGCCGCGAGGAAGCCGACGATCTTTTGCGCCGCCGCTCCGGCGATGCGGATGCGCCGCGTATGCTCGGCGCATTCAACGAGGCGACGCCGGATTGGCTGTCGTTCTTCATGTTCACTTTCTTCACCGACCGCGACGGCAAGATGCAGCTCGAGAGCCTCGCGCAATCGGGCTTCGATCCCTTGTCACGGACCTGCCGCTTCATGCTGACCGAAGAAGCCCATCACATGTTCGTTGGCGAAACAGGCGTCGGGCGCACGATACAGCGCACCTGCGAAGCGATGAAAGAAGCAGGAATCGAGGACGCGAACGAGATAGGCAAGGTTCGCGCGCTTGGCGTTATCGATCTGCCGACGGTGCAGAAGAAGATGAATCTGCACTTCTCCTTGTCGCTCGACCTCTTCGGCTCGGAAGTGTCGACCAATGCGGCGAATTTCTACAATTCCGGCACGAAGGGGCGCTTCCAGGAGACCAAGATCGACGACGATCACCGCCTGACCGAGACCACCTATCCAGTGCTAAAGCTGGTCGACGGTCAGATCAAGTTGGTCGACGAGCCGGCGCTCACCGCGCTCAACATGCGGCTTCGCGACGACTACGTCGCCGATTGCGCCAAAGGCGTCGAGCGCTGGAACAAGATCATCGAGAAAACCGGCGTGAAATTCCGCCTCGAACTGCCGGCTACGACCTTCCATCGCCAGATCGGCGAGTTCAGGGACGTGAACGCGACGCCGAAGGGCGTGCTGGTCGACGATGCGACCTGGGCAAAGACGCGCGACGAATATCTGCCCTCGAAAGACGACGGCGATTTCATCGAGTCGTTGATGCAGCCCGTCGCCGAGCCGGGCAAGTTCGCCGGCTGGATCGCCGCGCCGAAGGTCGGCATCGACAACAAGCCCGGCGACTTCGAATACGTGAAGATAGCGGCGTAACAGGAGTGCAATGAACGCGGCCGTCCTCAAGCAGCACCTCATCGATCCGGAAATCTGCATCCGCTGCAATACTTGCGAGGAGACCTGCCCGGTCGACGCGGTGACGCACGACAATAACAATTACGTCGTCGACGCCACCATCTGCAATTATTGCATGGACTGCATCTCGCCGTGCCCGACCGGCGCGATCGACAATTGGCGCGTGGTCAACCGCGCCTACTCGCTGCAAGAGCAATTCTCCTGGGAGGAACTGCCGGCGCAAGCCGACGTCGCGACGCCGGAAGCAAGCGATGCGGTCGAGACGCTCGAAGAGGACGTCGCCGCGATCCTCGCCGAGGCGCATAAGGGCGTCGGCGGCAAGGCGATCGCGCCGGCCTCCGCCACCAAGCCGACGATCAACCTCTACAACCGCGGCAAGCCGGCAATTGCCATCGTGCGCGGCAATTACCGCATCACGTCTGCCGACGCGGAGACCGATACGCGCCACATCATCCTCGATTTCGGCGACCAATCTTTCCCCCTGCTGGAGGGGCAGAGCATCGGCATCGTTCCACCCGGCGCGGATGGCAACGGCAAGCCGCACGTCGTGCGGCTCTATTCGATCGCCAGCCCCCGCGACGGCGAGAAGCCCAACGCCAACAATGTCGCGCTCACCGTGAAACGCGAGCCGAACGGAATCTGCTCGAACTACATCTGCGACCTTGCCAAAGGCGCGGAGGTGCAAGTCACCGGCCCGTTCGGTGCGACTTTCCTCATGCCGAACGATCCCGCCACCAACATCATCATGATTTGCACCGGCACGGGCTCGGCGCCGTTCCGCGCTTTCACCGAGCGCCGCAGGCGTGCGATGCCGCAAGCGCCGGGACGGCTGGTTCTTTTCTTCGGCGCGCGCCGGCCGGAAGAGCTTCCGTATTTCGGCCCGTTGCAGAAAGTGCCGGCGCGGCTTCTCACCCAGCACCTCTGTTATTCGCGTGTTGCGGGCACCCCGAAACATTATGTGCAGGATCGTATTCGCCTCGAAGCCGAGATGGTGTCGAACCTTCTGCGCGAGCCGGGAACGCACGTATATATCTGCGGCTTGAAAGGCATGGAGAGTGGTGTCGACGAGGCCTTTGCCGATGTGTGCCGAAGCGCGACTGTCGATTGGGCCGCGCTGAAGAGCGAGATGCGCGCCGGCGGCCGCTATCACGTCGAGACCTATTGAGGCGGCCAAAGCAGTTGACGGCTCTGCATCCGATTGGGCACGGTGCCCGTGCCTGAGCGCCCACATGACCGTTCTCAAATCAACGATCGACACCCGCAGCGCCGAGTTCGCCAACAACAGCGAGGTCATGCGCGGCCTTGTCGCCGACCTGCACGCCACGGTATCTGCGATCAAGCAGGGCGGCGGCGCGCGCGCCCGCGAGCGGCACCTTTCGCGCGGCAAGCTCTTGCCGCGCGATCGCGTGCGCACGCTGCTCGATCCAGGTACGCCCTATCTCGAACTGTCGCAGCTCGCCGCGCACAATGTCTATGACGGGCCGA